>SDGW01001472.1_pt1 | contig 12820 bp, 11 predicted proteins | sample 2873831 | NCBI WGS metagenome assembly SDGW01 (sample SAMN08132700, study PRJNA421101) | hypersaline lake metagenome | isolation source: celular fraction 0.22 microns magnesium sulfate-rich crust from ephemeral... | place: Spain: Penahueca Lagoon, Toledo | collected 2011-07
AGTTCGTCGCGAGCGGGATCGACCGCGGGGAGTCGGTCCGGTGGCTCGCGGAGGGGATGCACCTCGACGGCGACAACGTGACGCTGGAGGGGATCGACTTGGACGGGATCGACAACGAGCGCGTCGAGCTGGACGCCGCGGGGAGCCCGGACCCGTTCGCGGACGCGGGCGCGCTGACGGCGCCGACGAGGCCGCGCACGATGGGGTACCTCTCGCTGGAGCCCGACTTCGACCCCGACGCGGTCGACGCGACGACGGTCCGGTTCAGCGCGGCCCCGGACCACCTGAACGCGACCGGGACCGACCCCGAGGACGTGACGCTCTACCGCTGGACGGCGGCGGGCGCGTGGGAGGAGGTGCCGGTGGAGATCGTCGACGACGACGTCGTCGAGATCCTCGGGCTCCCCGAGGACCGCGTCCACTTCCGCGCGACGACCGACCTGTCGTCGACGTTCGCGGTCGCGGCGCACGAGCCCCGGTTCGACGTGACCGAGGCGACGGTCGCGCCCGAGGCGATCGACCCCGGCGAGAACGTCACGGTCCGGACCACCCTGCGGAACGGGGGCGGCGCGGCCGGCGAGCGCACGGTGACGCTGACGGCGAACGGCACCCCGGTCGCGAACGAGACGATCGCGCTCGACCCGAACGAGACGGCGACGGTCGCGTTCGACGCGACCTTCGAGTCCACCGGCGCCTACGACCTCGCGGTCGACGGGACCGCCGTCGGGACCGATGTCGGGACGCTGCTCGTCGGCGACCTCGCGAGCGACGACGCTGGGGGATCGGGCGGCGAGTCGAACGTCGGCGGCGACGACTCCGCCACCGTCACCGGGACCACGGAGGAGCCGTTCGGGATCGATCCGGCGGACCTCGCCGGTCCGCTCGCGCTCGTGGTCATCGCTCTCGCCACCCTCGCGCTCGTCCGGCGGATGCCGCGATGACCGGTCGGTCGTCGGGAAGGCCCCTCGTCCGAACCGCCCTCTCGGGCGCCCGTTTCTCGGCGGCGAGACGCGCGCCGACAGGTCTTAACCGCTGGTCCGCGAGGTCCCGCCCGTGACCGCGCCACCGACCGACGAGCGCGACCGCGCCGCCGGCGCCGCGACCGCCGACCGGGACGGGGACCGCGCCCTCCGCCGGGAGCTGATCGCGAGCGTCCGGGCCGTCGACCTGCTCGTCCTGCTCGCGGTGCCGGCGGTGCTGATCGCGGTCTTCGCGCTCCCGGAGGCGACTCGGCGGTCGCTCGCGTTCGCGTACGCGGACCCGACCCTTCCGACCGCGTTCGCCGCGCACTACGTCCACCTCGACGCCGGCCACCTCGCCGGGAACGCGGCGGGCTACTGCCTCCTCGCGGGCGTCGGCTACGCGCTCGCGGTCCTCGGGGGCGCCCGCCGCTTCTTTCTGACCGCGCTGGCGACGTTCCTGCTGGCGTTCCCGTTCGCCCTCTCGGCGCTGAACCTCGCCGTCCCGCGGGACGCGATCGGGTTCGGCTTCTCCGGGATCAACATGGCGCTCGCGGGGCTGCTCCCGCTGCTGCTCGGGACGTACGCCCGCGAGCGGTTCGCCCCGGACGCGTCGCTCCGCGCGCTGCCCGCCGTCTTCTTCGCGCTCGTCGGCTGGATCGCGCTGCTCGCGCTCCCGGTCTCGACGACCGGCGTCGGGCTCGCCGGCCTCGCGACCGGCGTCGCCGGCGTGCTCCTCGCGCTCCTCTACGCGTCGAGCGCCGGGGTCCCCGTCATCGCGACCGTTCGAGAGGTGGCTCGCACGGTCGCCTCGCGCCCGGGCGAGGGGGACCTGTTCGCCGTCGGCGCGGTGCTCGTCGTCGGCTACCCCGTCGTCGGGTTCCCGAGCGACCCGACCGGCGCGGGCAGCGTCGTGAACCTCTACGTCCACCTGCTGGGCTTCTCGCTCGCCTTCATCGGGCCCTTCGCCCTGCTCGCGGTCGGGGCGTTCGAGGAGTGACACCGCGGCACGGCGGGACGCCCCCGCCGCGGACCGCGAAACGCCCGTCCCATCCTGCTCCGATCCACGAATTTATAACGCCTCGCTGACACTCCACGATCGAAGCCACGCCACCGATCAGGACGGCGGCGAGCCCGTGGTGCAGGACGCCGAGGTCGTCGCGGTGGCGCTCCAGGTCGGCGGGAGCGTGGTCGTCATCCCGCATCTGGGCACCCTCGCGATGGGCGTCCAGTCCGGGCTCGCCTCGTTTCAGACGTGGCTCGCGGTCACGTTCGGGGTCCGGTCGTTCCAGGGGACCCAGGGGCTGGCGTACATCCTCTTCGGGCTCTCGGTGGTTGCGTACGCGGCCGACTGGTACCTGCACCGGAACTCGCGGGAGAGCCGCGAGCGCGACCGCTCTCGCGACGACGGCACCTCGGTGTTCGCGGTCGTCGCCGTCCTCGCGCTGGTGCTGATGGCGACCGCGACCGCGGCGATGGTCGTCCCGGCCGGCACGCAGGAGTACGGCGTCGTGAGCGCCGAGTTCGAGTCGGAGAACCCCACCGTCATCGAGAGCGGCACGAGCCAGGAGCTGGAGTACGTCGTCCCCAACGCCGGACTGGTCCCGGTGTACGCGTACGTCACCCCGGCGAGTCCCGGCGTCGAGGTCGACCCGCAGCGGCTCGCGGTCGGGAGCCGCGGCGAGGCGTCCACCACGGTGACGCTCACGGCGCCGCCCGAGACCGGCTACTACCGGCTGTTCGTCGCCGAACACCGGTACCTCGCGGTGCTCCCGCACGGCGTGGTCGACCAGCTGTACGGCGTCCACCCGTGGGCGCCGCTCGTCGCGATCAACGCCCTGCTCGGCGGCGGTATCGCCGGCCTCGGCCTCGTTCTCCTGCGCGGCGAGCCCGCGCGGATCCGCTCCCGCGAATCGCGCGAGAAACCCCCGCTGTATCGCCGCGTCCTCCGCCAGTTCTACAGGTGACCGAATGAGCTCCTCATCCCCCGACGAGACCCGACTTCGACTCCGGGCACTGCTCGACGCACAGTTCGCCGTGATCATCGCCGTCTGCCTGATCGCGGCCGCGGTCGGCGGCGGGCTCGTCTACACGACGCACGTCGATCCCGGCACCGAGACCCGCCAGCAGACCGTCTCCTCGTTCACGGTCGAGACGGAGTACAACCACTCCGCCGAGGTGACCGAGCCGAACTCGGTGTTCGAGACCGGGACGGTCCTCGACGACCGCAGCACGTACTTCACGCGGATCGCCCCCGAGCTCGACGTCGACGTCGAGACGAGCTACGCGGCCTCGTCGGCGGCCGACGTCGACGTGCAGTTCGACTCCGTCCTCGTCGTCCGCAACGTCGGCGGGGACGGGGGCACCGTCTACTGGAGCGAGCGCGAGACGCTGGCGTCGGAGACGGTCTCGGGCGTCGAGCCCGGCGAGACCGCGGCGTCGTCGTTCGCGCTCAACAGCTCGGCCGCCGACGCGACCGCGTCAGAGATCGAGGAGGAGCTGGGCGCGTCCCCGGGCGAGACGGAGATATTCGTCGTCACCGACGTGGCCGTGGAGGGGACGATCAACGGCGAGCCGACCTCGTACGCCCGGACGATCGAGCTCGGGATCGACCACGGCGGCGACACGTACACGGTCTCCGACCCCGGCGTCCGGTCGGACACCTCCGAGCGCACGGAGACCGTGACCGTCGAGCGCAGCTACGGGCCGCTCCGGTCGATCGGCGGCCCGATGCTCCTCGTGCTCGGCCTCCTCGGCGGCGGGGCGCTGGCGTACGTTCGGCGGGAGCGCGACCTCGCGCTCACGCCGGCCGAACGCGACTACCTCTCGTACAGCGACGACCGCTCCGAGTTCGCGGAGTGGATCACGACGTTCCGCCTCCCGGCGTCCGTCCACGAGCGTCCCGAGGCGGAGGCGGAGAGCCTCCGCGACCTCGTCGACTTCGCCATCGACAACGACACCGGCGTCGTGGAAGACCCGGAAACGGGCGCGTACCACGCCGTGGCCGGCGAGTTCGTCTACACGTACCGGCCGCCGTCGCCGCCGGCGGTCGGGTCCGAGGAGGGCGCGCCCGGGAATGAGCCCTCCGAGGTCGACGAAGCGGTCGACGGCGCCGAGGGCCCCGACATCGACGACATCACCGCGGTCGAAGAGGCGGTCGGCGTCGACGACGCGGACGACCTCGAAACCGGCGAGGAGTCCGGAGGCGACGACGCCCGCCGCGACTGACGCCGCGCGCCGCGACCCGTCAGGGAAAGTAACCTACTTGAGTGCGGGCGGGCAACCATCGATCGCAGTCCCGTGGTGTAGTGGCCAATCATAATGGCCTTTGGAGCCATTGACGGCGGTTCGAATCCGCCCGGGACTATCCATCTGAGGTTTGTAGTCCAGAAAAATCACCCTGTTATCGGAAGACGCGGGTCTGATTTCCGCACTCTCTCAAAACGAAGACGTTCATCTCACCAAACTCGCATCGAGGGCACGTTTTTAACTACTCAGTATGAACTGATAGCCAATAAATGAGTAGTTCATCGGAAGATAGCTATTCGTTGGAGGATGTACAGGGTGACTTAGATGTCCTCCGTGCCGTCGATGACAGGGTTGTCGAGGTCATCGACTCGCTTGAGAGCGCGCTCCACATCTTTTCCGAAGCCATTCGGATCGATTTGTTCGCTCATCAGACGCGGCCGACCATGTCTGCCAGCTACTTAGTATTACTTTTGGTTATTTTTCGGGGTAGACGCCTTCCGTGACGGATCTGATCTCTCACTAACCGAGAACAGAGGCGGCTACCCCCCCAATTTCATCAAATTTCTCTCTCGGCGAGGCCTCGGCGATCGCCAAGGCTCTTGCTTGCTATCGACAACCCGAGGAGTGGGAGGGCGGTCTATGGGCGGATGTCGAAGACGACATCGATTATCGCACAAAACGATGGGAGAAAGACGGGTAGACCACTATCGGTATGCCGGATATTGGTGTCAGGAGTGCCGACGGGAAGACTCGAGAGAGCGAAATATTTTCGGGCTATTGGACACTTAGAGTGTATATGGACACTACAGGTGAACGCTCTATCGGACTGGACATGCCCTTTCCCTTCGGTGAAGAGCAGGTGTTCCGGTACGGGGCGATGGAGGACGTGCTTGAACTCCTGATTCGAAACCCGTTCAGGGAATTCGCCGTACGCCAACTCCGTGACATCACGAACAACGGTTCGAAGACGACCTCGCGTGCGGTCGATCTGCTCCAGCAGCTGGAACTCGTCCGCGTCGACGAGAGTGGGCGCAGCAAGCGCGTGTGCCTGAATCGCGAGCGGGTGACAATCCCGAACGAGCCGCTGTTCGCGCTGCCGCAGGACGAGTTCCGCAAACCGGTACGAGCGTTCGCCAAACAGGCTCGCGAAGAGGTACCGTCGTTTTCGGCGCTGGTTGTGTTTGGGAGCGTCGCACGCGGCAAGGCTGATCGCCGCAGCGACATCGACATCTGGATACTGGTCGACGACAGTGACGATATCCTACAGGCGCGGCGCACGGCAACCGACATCGCTGTCGACCTCGGCGAGCAGCGATTCGGCGGCGAGGGCAACCGGTACGAGTTCGAGGTACTGGTCGAATCCGTGGAGTCGGCAGTGAGTCACGGAGAGGCCGAGGACGGAATCGACGAGGTGCTGGCCGAGGGAGTCGTGATCGAGGACTCCGACGCACTGGGACGCGTGAAAGACGTGGTGCTGGGCGGTGCCGACGCCGGGGAGGTGGTCGACGATGAGTGAGGAGGATCCGTGTAGCGATGAACTGAGTGCCGCCGTGGCAGCATTCACCCGACGTGGCACCGTCGAACCGGGACTAGACGTAGAGGGCGAGGCGCTCCTACAGTTGCGGAAGGCGTGTCGCATCTTGGATGGCATTCGGGCGTTGCGCGACATCGATCGGCACCACACGCTGGTGGTCGAGGGATCGTTTGCGGCACTCGAGCGGACGGTACAGTTCTACGTGGTCGACCAAGGGCTGGCAGAAACGGACGATCTGATGAACCACGAGGACACGTTCGAGTACGGGGTGCGGGCTGGCGTGCTCTCCGAGGCAACGAAAGATGAACTGGTCGAACTCTGGCAGAACTACCGCAACGGGACGTACTACCAGCAGGAGCGTGCGACTGCGGAGCAGGCTGAAGCGATGCTGGCATACGCCGAGTGTATGCACGACCACGTCCCGAAACTCGCCGGTCGGGCACACGACTGTATCTGCTGACGGGGAGAATTAGCGTCCTTGAAATTCTTGCTGGTTAACACAACCGGTGTGTCAGTGACCCACGACTGAAGTCGTGGGCTTGTCAGTCGACTCCCCTTCTGTCGTCAAATCGACGCTGGCGGTGAATCCGCCGTTCAGGTTCAGCGTCCCTGACGTCAGCGCACACTGACAGAGTGCGCCTCCATCCGAAGACTTCTGCCCCGAATGGAGTCGTTTCAACAGTTTCCGAGCGATGTTCTTGCTCGCGTTATAATCCGCGTTCAGTTCGTACTCGCACTTCTGACACACGAACTGGTGTTTCGACTGTCGGTTTTTTTCGTGTGTAAACCCGCATTTTGAACACCGCTGGCTCGTGTACGCCGGACTCACCTGTTCGACTTCAATATCGAGCATCTCAGCTTTGTACTCGACGTACTCGTACAAACGCCGGAACGCCCACGCGTGGAATCGCTTCGCACCAGCCATCCGATCACGGATATCTGTCAGATCCTCGAACGCGACGTGCGTACACCCGTGATCGCGAGCTTCGTCGAGAATCTGGTTCGAAGCACGGTGGAGTTCGTCCTGTATCCAGCGGTGTTCGCGGTCGTCCATCGACTGGATCGACAGGTGGGCCGACCGCGTGCCCGTCTGCTGCATTGACCCGCGCGTCTTCTCGAACTCGCGGCGTCGATGGTTCATCTCGTCGGCGTTCCCGATGAACGCACCCGTAGAAGTCACGGCGAGCGAGCCGTCCACATTCAGGTCAACGCCAAGGACTGTTCTGTGCTTGGCGTCAGAAACAGCCGTCGACTGCTCGTGTTCGTCTGTGGTACGGCGCATTCGCGCGTGGAGGTAGAACGCCTCTGTCGAGCGATCGTACTGGAGCGTGGACATCCGGAACTCGTACTCCTCGTTCAGCAGGTACTCGCCGATCGGCGTTCCCATCGGATCGTCTGGCAGTACGTACTCACACTCGACACGCCCGTTCACCGTGGAAAGGGACACGTGGTCGCGGTGGAACGTCGCGCTGCGTTTGTCGTAGACGACGCTCCACGCGTCGAACTGTGGTTGACTGGTACTCTCGCCCTTTTTGAGTCGGGCAACACCGCTTTTGGTGGCTTCGATAGCGCGTCGAATTCCCTTCTGGACGAGGTTCGCTGTCAGCGCTGTTTCCTCCCGAAGTCGGTCGTAGAGCGCGTTCTCGGCTTGTTGTTTCGAGGTGACGCAGTGCTCGTCCGGGTGTCGCCACGCCCACGCTGCGGTCGTGTTCGCACAGTGGAGAAACTGCTCTTTCGTCTGATGGAGGTCGTCGCACCGCTCGTCGGGTACGTCAAGCTTGACTTTGACGGTGCGAATCACATCCCCCATCTGTGTTTCACATGCTGATCTATTCGTTTATAAATTCTACGGCTGGTACCGGGGAGTCAGGTTGCTATCGCTCGTAGTTTGTTATGAGTATTGGCGGATTCCTCCCACGGCTGAAGCCGTGGGCTTCCTCCTTGTTACTCTGTGATCCGTGACGGGATAGATTGGCGCCGTTGAAACCCTCGGCTGCTGTCAGATCGGGCATGCTGAATATAGAGGTTCCATGTAGCACGGTGACCGTGTTCATTCCGTCTCTGATCTACCGGATCACCTGTGCTATTATAAGTACGTACTGCCCAGTCGATTGCTGTGAACTACCTCACTCACTTCCCGCTAGCGCGGCTCGCTCTCAAAAAGATGTACGAGTCGTCAGAGTTGCTGCCCCGGTGCAGGGTACTCTAAGTGAAGGGCACCGAAGACAACGTACGGTTCTCGTGCGGTTTTGATGTCGCCGAAGTCATGGATCGATGTCCCAGACACTTTCCGGCCAAGATCGGCGCCATCGAGTGTCGCAGACGCGTCGCTGACGGTACGCAGGTGGTCGGCTTCGCCCCAGTAGCGGGTTCCCGTTTCGGTTCTCCCACGCAATGCTAGACCGTTAGCTCCCATGAGGCGGTTCAGCGTGAAACTACTGACCGCGGCCCCCATCGCCGACCGCTGGATGGTTCCGGGAACGCCGCCAGCCAGCCCTTCCATGAGCCGCGTACTGATCGGGCGAGCGAGGACGGCGCTGAGTTCGAGAGTCGTCCCGTCGTCGGCCTCTAGCTGAACTTCGATACGATCGAGATCGGCGACACGCCAGTTGATAGACGCGCCCACGATGTAGTCGAAGTCGTGATAGGCTTTGACGTACTCGCCCGCAGTCGTCGGATCTACGTACATCGTCACGTTGCCCGCCGGTGATTCAATCCAAATATCCGAGTACGCACCCGCCGGTGTCGGCGTCTCGTCGAATTTGAATAACCAGACTGTGTGGCCGCTCTCGAAAGCGATTCCCGGGGAAACGAACCCCTCGAACGGTTGAAGTGTGGGTCGTTCCTGTTCTCTTGGGGTCGTGTTCCGCGATCTCGTCGTTTGTGAACTCATTCTTATACTAAGCTTTCTGAGGGCATAACCATATCGTCGGCTTACAGTTTTTGATCTTTACAAAACTCCTGAGACAAACAATGATCAAGTGTCGTCTCTCGGTATGTAGCATCCCTGTATAAACTGATCTGAACAGTCAATCCTGCTCGGGGGCTCTGTGCAAGATACGCGCGCTGTATTCAGCAACGGTGGCTGAAACCTATCACTGGAAGGAGGTTTCAATAAAGCTGGAGAACTGACCTCACGGTGATCGGCGTGAACCCCGCAGCTGTTAACAGATTGCCCCGAGAAAATGGAACAGACCAGCCGCTGGAGACCTCGCTTCGTACTTCTTTGACCGGTGTTGACGGGAGCTGGACTCCCAACCTCAGCCACCCAGTTCGCCCGGGACTATTCTCGGGCCGACCCAGCTCGTGAGACGCGGCTATTTCGACGATCTAAACCCGAGAGCCGGGCGGCTCCGACTCCAATCCGCGCGAACTACCCCCAAGGTATTTATCGAACGCACCTCCTCTCGCACTCGCATGTCCGGATCCGACCGGTCGTCGCGCTCGCCGCGCTCGGCGCGAGAGGGCGCCGGCGAGACGCCGACGGCGTTCGAACGGGACCTCCGGAGTCTCGCCGATCTCGCCCGGAACCCGCTTCGTCGCCCCCTCGCCACCGTCGTCGCGGCGCTCGTCGTCTGCGCGCTCGGCTACCAGTCCCTGACCGTCGCCGTCACGGCGGGCCCGGCCGCGGGCCTCCTCTCGGTCGCCGCCGTCGCCGTCGCCTACGCGGTCGCGAAGCGGTGCTGGGCGGTCCAACACCGGCACATGGTCGCGGAGCTCGCGGCGGCCGACGAGCTCGACCGGCTCCGCTGATCCCGCTCGTCGGGGCCCGGTCGGCGACCGACCCGCGACGGGCGACGGTCGCCGGTATGTGTGTCATTTTTTACCATCCGGTCCGTGTGTGTGCGCATGGACCACACGCAGTACCGCGACGCCGTCGTCGAGAATCGCCGGAAACACGGCTTCGAGCGGGTCGACGGGAACACGAACGGGTTCGACCCGGTATGGAAGTTCCGCGACGACGACGACTCGATCGGGTCCGTCACCGTCCTCGCCACTGTGGTCGACGGCGAGTCGGACCTCGAGCCGGAGGACCTCGTCTCGACCGCCGACGCCTTCCGCGACGTGCTCGTCGACGCCGTCGACGACCGACACGGGTCGACGACCCCCCTCGGTTACGTCGTCTTCCCGGTCGCCGACCCGGACCCGGAGCTCGTCGACGCGGCGTGCTCGTATACGGTCGCCCGCCGTCGGACCAACGTCTTCCCCATGGTGTACGACTGCGAGGCGGAGACGCTCCACCGACACGAGGTGCCGCGGCTGAAGGGACGGGGGATCTACCGTCGGCAGGCGGAAGACGCCGACCGACTGTTCGAGGGGATTCAGATGTCTCATTACTATTCCAGTAGGTCGCTGTGAAGAAAACTAATGAGCGATGGAGTTGACTCTCCGTGTGGTCGGCGATGACCCGGTGGCGTCGCGTCGCCGTGGTATTAGTCGCGGTATCGATCGTCACGGCCGGCATTCCGATGACCGGTGCGTTCTCCAGCGTCTCGGCCGAGCGGACGGTGTCCGTCGGTGTAGCTGAGGACGACGAAGCATTCCTCTCGCTGGAGCCGTCAAACGGTGCCAACGGTGCGTACGCTGAGCAGTCCGGCGGGACGCTCGAACTAAACTTCGACGGAACGGGAACCCCTGCCGCGGGGTTGAATCCCGATGCGACGACGTACGCTGCCGACGTGTTCGTGGTCACGAACCGCGGGACCAACCCGTCTACTGTGACCGTCGAGGACACCGTCGATGGTTTGTCACTGTACGCCGAACAGGACGGGAACGAACGACGACTTGACGGCGACAACGCTGAGGGTGTCGATCTCGGTGTTGGCGAGGAGGCGAATGTCTCGGTTCGGATCGACTCGTCGAACGAAAGCGCGCTGGAGTCGCTTGACGAGATAACCATCGTGGCGAATGCGACCGACGAAGTAGACGGGTCGCCGGGTGACGGTTTCGACGGCGACGACCCCGACGGCGGCGACGGAGGGTCAAACGGTGATTCAGGCGACGATGCCGATCCTGGCGTTGAGGACGACGTCGCTCGGGCGACCGGCTCGGCGAGCGCAGGCGAGTCGGTGTCGATCGATCTCGACGAAGTCAGCGGCGCGACTCAGGACGACATCACCGTCGAGTCGACACAGATCTCGTACGCCGAGGATGTCGACAAGGTGAACACCAGCGTCTCGGTTACCGGCCCCGACGGGGCCGGCGACGCGGCTCCTGGCGATCGGGAGCGCCCCCCAAACGCCTCCGTCCGCACGTACATCAACGTCTCTCATCCCGAGACTCCCGACGAGGCGATCGATGAGGCCTCGTTCCGGTTCTTGCTGCCGCACGACGCCGACACCGGTGATCGGACCGTCTCGTTGCTCCGCTACGACGAGGCGGACGACGCGTGGGAGACCGCGTCGACCCGCGTCTCGTACGTCGAGAACAGCTCGGAGGGATACGTGTACGAGGGGCACACAGAGACGCTCTCGCTTTTCGCCGTCGTCGAGGCCGCCCGCGGACTCTACGTTCAGACGAACGGGACGCTCCGGGCGGTTGACGCTAGCCTCACGACCGACCCCCGAACCGACTTCCCGGCGAACGCGTACGGCACGTACCGCGATCGATCGTTCAACGTCTCGTACTGGAAGGCTGACGCACGCGACGACGCCGACGACGCGGCCGCAGTCATCCGCGAGGAACTCCGCGTCGATCTCAAGCAGGCAACGAAGGACGCGGCGATAGATCAGGCGGTCTCGTACGCTGACGACGCACTCCAGTCGGCCGTCGGGTTCAGCGGGATCGGGACCGCGCTGACGGCGATCGACATCGCCCTGAAATCCGACGAGTTCGCCGGCTCGCTCGGCCCCGGAATTCAGAAACAGGCGGTCGCGATCCACGTCGATCCCGGCACCGAGTCGTACGACAAACTTCGGGCGAACCTCGCCGAGCTCGAAGAGAACTCGGCCGCGTACAAGCAGGCGAACAGGACCGGAAACGAGGCCGAAAAAGATCGGCTGCTCGAAGAGCGCGAGGCGCTCCTCAGGGAGACGTACCTCCTCCTGCCGACCTACCTGAACGACGTCCACGGCGACGTCGTCGGGAACGCGGCCGGCATCGAGGACCCGCAGGCCTACCAGCAGATCCGCTCCGACGTGGAGTCGCTTCGGCTGCTTATAAAGCTCGACTACGAGGAGACCACCGAGGAGCTCTACGGCGCGAAAGACGAGTCGCTGCCGCGAGAGACGTCCATGCCGACCCACGGCTGGACATCCTTCGGGAGCGCGAAGATGTACGACACGATGGACCACGCGGACGACTACGCGGTGTTCGATATTGATACGTCCCCCGGTGGGTCCGACGCCGGCGACCTCGACATCGACGTGACGGGTGCGAACGCCACCGCGTTCGAGACCGCCGTCGTCTCCGAGCGTCCCGACAACCCACGGATCGCCCGAGGGCGCGAGCTCCCGGATAACGGGACCAACGAACTCGCTGCCACGATCGAGGACCCGGCGGACACCACGTACCTCGTCGTGCGAGCCGGCGGGAGCCTCGGGCCGGTGAAGGTTACCGCGAGCGGCGACGAGGGGCCCGTCGACGTGGCGGTCGCCGAGCGATCCGGTCCCGACGTCCAGCGACCGGAGGCCGATCTCGTCTCGGGGCCCCAGCCGGTGACACTCGCAGACGGCGACGCGGTGTACCCGACGAACGACACTGACACGGATCTCGTTTGGGACCTGTGGGACGCCAAGACCGACACCGCAGACATCGAGTACCGATTCCGCGTCGACGACGGCGACGGATTCGCTGGCGGCGAGGGCGGGAACGGGTGGACCGCGTGGGCGACCGCCCCCGAGGACGGTCGCGTGTCGCCGAACCTTACCTACGGCGACGGGCTGACTCGGGTGCAGCTCCAAGTGCGCGACGGCGCCGACCGCACGACCGTCCGGAACGCGGACGTGGTGGTGACCGATGGGCCACCGATCACACGGGTCGCCGCGCCGCTCGCTGACGATCCCGCGTCCGGGGACGTGTACGTGAAGGTGCTCCCCGAACGGCGGGTGGAGTCGGTCGAGCTGGAGTACCGCCGCGT
>SDGW01000833.1_pt1 | contig 12807 bp, 7 predicted proteins | sample 2873831 | NCBI WGS metagenome assembly SDGW01 (sample SAMN08132700, study PRJNA421101) | hypersaline lake metagenome | isolation source: celular fraction 0.22 microns magnesium sulfate-rich crust from ephemeral... | place: Spain: Penahueca Lagoon, Toledo | collected 2011-07
ACCTGACCGTGATGCCAGTGCCGGGTCGGGTGTTCTGTTCGCGTTGGCGATACAGTGCAGTGATCGTCTCGTAGGCGGAGGATGGGGCGTCAAGCCCGACGAGGACGCCAGCCAGGGGTTTGCGATCCAGCCCCACGAGAATCCGATCGAGTTCATCGTGGTGGATCTCCGCGCGGGCGTGATGCGCCTGTGATCCGTAGTCAGGCCATTGATCAAGCCACGGATATGGTTTCGTTGGGTCCATATCGCGGCGGAACATCGCTTTCGAATCTTTGATGAACTCGTCGAAGGACCCAAATTTGTTCACTCCAGTGTCATTCACAGCTACGACCTCGCCGTTGCGGATCGCACCCCAGAGATACGCCTCGAAATCACCATCTCGATCGATCCGTCGAAACTTGACCGTTAAGGGATTAGATGTCGTCATGCGTATTCGTCAGGGCAGTTGTATCTCACCATTTGGTGGAGAGACAGATTAATCATACTACCGATGCGTACTGAATGACTGGATCGACTGTGCCTTCGCGACGCTGTGCCAGAAACTGTGGGCAGCAGCTCTTCAATGATGGACGGGTTCCCTACCGAGCAGAGATGCTCCGACCGGGATCCAGCGTATCTGCAACCGTGGTCACGACGACCGTCACCACGACATGCCACAACTCATCCTGCAAGCGGCGCAGGGGGTGGCAACGCGCCACTCACCCATATCGCGACGCCAAGTGTCTGTATCGATGGATCGGTGAGTCCCGAGCACTTCCGGGGCTGTAACCAGACAGCGACCGCCGGCGCGGGACTTAGAACGCGAAGCGCTCTGGGGCGTCGTGGGGCGCAGGAAAGTCCAGCTAAACAACCGCGAAGATGGCACCGAAGCCCAGCCGATGTAGGCTGGCGGTGACGACATCAAGACGGCGAGAACGGGAGCAGGCGACGGCACGGTGACCGACCGCTAAATGGGACACACTACCCAGTAAGTCGCTGTGATGCTTCCTTGCCTCGTCGACGATAGTCAGATGCTGTGTTCCAGGAAATCTGCTGTCGTGAGGTGCCGGATCGATTCAGCTGTCGCAGTGTCGGTCTCGACGCCGTCGGTACAGAGGCAACCAATCACTTCGACGTCGGTCGCCTCGCTTCCGAAGAGATACGTCTGCTCCTCGCGCGCGAAATGGCGGTACTCCAGCAACTCTCGCAGCCCACTCGAGAATGTGCTTGCCGATCGCGTGTACTTCACCTCGCCAATAATAGCCTCAGTTAGTGTCTTGCTACTGCCTTCATCGTCCAGTTCAGAATGTAACACGAGGAAATCCGGCCGCCCATTGAAGAAACTCCGTTGGCTTCCCTTGTCGAGGAACGCATCGGCAGCGCGCTCATGGGCCTCCAGCGCTGCCACATGCCGATGGACCATCTCCGGTGCATCTTGTGTGGCCAACTCTGAGGCTGAGGGATAGGTCTCGAAAAACGTGAGCGGACCAGTCTGGTCGTAGTAGACCTCGAGCTGTCGCGTTTCATCTTCAAGCATGGCCAGCACCTCCGTGTTCGTGTCGATGCGACGGAGTTCCAACGTTGGATACCGGTTCCGAAGCTGCCGGAGCACGCCAAACACACAGAAGAGTTCAAACAGCTTGTGGGTCTCAGGTGGCGTAATCAACGTCTCAGATAGGAGCTCCTGGACACCGTCGTTTTCGAACCGGTCGTTGAGCAAGTCGTCGTACAGTCGGTACAGCCGATGGCTCTCAGTATACAGTCGATGGCGGGACCGGCGCGTCGTCGCGAGATCACGTTCCGACAGCGTGATTTCCTCGGGGTCGGGTAACGCATCGAGATACATATTGGAGGCTAGAATCTGTTGCAACTCGACGATATCCTGATCGTCCCACATTGACCGCCACTCGTAGTCGATCGGTTCGATCTCGGTTGTGAGTGGTCCAGCGATCGCCGCGAGTAACTTCTTGACGACGCGATTTTCAGGAATATCGTAGGCGATCTCGGCGTCGTTCACAACAAACAACGCCGGGTCATCATAGCCCGCCTTGGCCCGCTCTTGATGCGTCTGACGCCAGTCGATTGATCCGCGGATTTCGCCACGGACAGTCTCGGTTTGCTCTCGTGTAACCGTCTTAATGCGGCGCACCCATTCCGGGACCTGTTCAATATAGTCGATGACGTCCGGTGCGAGAACAAAATGGAGTTTTTTCAGCTGGTCGAAATTGTCGATCTCCAGTCCCGCGTAATCGATTGCCTCGGCGTACTGCGCCTGATTCAGCGTTCCAGCACCGAGATACGTGATGAGTTCCTCGGTAACAGCAGATCGGAGCGTTGCGGGATCAGTCTTGGCCATCGTAATCACTCAGTAACGTGAGTAGTCACTCGAGGTTGAGATCGAACATATCGTTGGCCTTCTGGCGAAGATACGACTGATCCAGCCGCAAGTCGACGGCCTCAGGGTTGCCATCTTTGGTTGCAATCGGTTTGTTATCAGCGAGGGCATCGAGCAGTGCTTCCTGTTTCGACTGCCGAAGCCCCTCGAGTTGCGGAAACACGTAGTTGATGACCGTGGACGTGAGTGCGGCGTCGCGGTCGCCGCCCTGGAACGCCTCCAGCTGTCGAATCATATCGAGGATGATCGCTGGTCCGATCGACCGATAGTCGTTGATGATGGCCCAGACGACAGCCAGCTCCTCGTGCCACTCCTCGATCGTGTCCTGCAACTCTGGATTGGCGCGCTGCCAGACTGTCGCGTAGTTCGGTCCTGCGTCGGGATCTAACAGGTCACGAGTTACGACGCCCTCGCCGGCCGTGAGTGACGGAACCCCGACGTGGATAAAGCTAAACCGTCGCATGAATGCGAACGAGAGGTCGTAGAGAGAGGTTTTGTCGAAGGTGTTCATCGTGCCGAGGACACGCCACGCAGGGGTGACTGGGAAGCGGTCAGGATCAGTGGCAATGTCTGCCAGCTCACCGTTGTCACTCTCGACCCAGTCGATCCGGACTCGGTTCTCGCGCTCGTATGGCAATTCGACCGAATCTTCCGAGAGGACCGAAAAGAGTGGGCCGAGTGCTTTGTCGATGTTTGCGCGATTCAGCTCGTCGATGATAAGCCACTGATTCTGAATCCGATCATCACGATCGCGGAAACACTGCAAGACGAGGCGAGGATCGAACTCTAGTTCCTGGTCGGACTGGGCGGGGACGTAGCCACCAACCGTGTCGAAGGAACTCCACTCGGCCGTTGCCGTTGTGAACGTGTAGTCATCGACTGTCTCGGTAGTCAGAATCTGCTCGGCGATGGCTTTGGCGATTTTCGTCTTCCCTGTTCCAGGCGGCCCTGTGAAGATGATGTGTTTCCCAGCATTGAGCGCCGCGTTAATTTGCTGTTGGAGACGGGTCGCCTCGCCACCATAAAAGAAGAGGTCATCTGGGAGCTCGACTGTGACGTCATTGAGTGCCAGTCGCTCTTGCAGACGTGCTGTGTTCGTGCCCTCGGTGCGGCCCTGTTCGAGGAGGTAGTTGCCCGCTTTTTCGCTCAGGTTGAAGAGATACTGCTGGTTCATCCCAGCTTTGTTGATCGGGTAGTAGCTCTCGAGACGAACATCGTCGCGCCAGAGGTATGGAAATATCTCTGCAAAGGGAAGGGGGTCCGAGAAGCGGGTCACCTCGATGTCGACGCGACGTTTTTCTTCGTCGTCAATTTCGACTGCGTATGCGGGTGTAGCGACTTCAGAGTAGCCGATCACCGTACCATCAACGTAGTTGAAGACGATGTCTCCTGTCTCGAGTTTCTGCAGGTCGTAGTTTGGAAAGTCCGTCCGCGGAGCCTGGAGGAATTCCTCTTCGATTTCCTCCCAGTTGTGGCTCACCCAGTAATAGGGGGCCGTTTCAGTCGTGATCTCGTCGTCGATAGGATCCTTCATGTCAATCTAGCTGGTGGTGGTAGTAGCGATCGTAGTCTCGAATTCATGGAGGTTTGCTTGGGTTGCAGATTGCTGAAGCTCACCGTGATCATAAGCGAAGAGAGCACCCCAGTCATCGGCGTATCTCGAACGAGCACCACGGTGCTCGGGTTTCGCCAGCGAGTCATCAACAGCTCCACGAAGCATATTCTACCGGTGGTGTTTCTGATCAGTTGGGCGTTACGATCATTGGCACTGATAATCTCTGCCGGTGTAGTTCCGTTGTTTAATCGATCTGAGGGATGACAGTGATAGCAGTTCTGACTGTGGACCCTACTATTCACTGCAAGTATAGCCGATATGAGCAACATTTTTGCCGCGTTCGGTAGAAATGGCTGTTCTGGTAACATCACTGTCATATGGTGATGGGAAAATATATAAATTATATAATGATAATCAAATGACTGGCGCTAACTTAGGAGAGTCAAAATATGCAGGATACGGCACTGGTTATCTACGAAGACGGTACTCGAACCGGTCATATCACTGCCGATGGATCCATCGGTTACACTGGATCAAACTCGTACGTCGAGATGGTTTTAGAGGCTCTTGAAGGGGGACAAACCTGTGTGTCCCGGGTCGAAGCCTCTGAGGGGGCTTTTAAACCAGGAACCGTTGTCGAAAGCACACAAGGTGAGGAGCTGTTCGACTCTGTTCGGGCTCGACTAGATCCTCTTCCGGATATTGAACTTCATACAGAAACAATCTCCGTAGACGAGGAATAGTGTGTCAGGGATGAGCATCGGATCGCGTCAAACGAGGAGTTCACAAATGCGCTGGAGAGGTGCATCGAGAACCTAGTCCAGACTTATCGCCACGACGACCGGTCTCCATCCATTCGTGTTCTATACATTTGCAGGGAACTGCAGGAGTGCATGACTAATGGACACGGAGATTCCACCAACATTGATTGGGTAACAGATAGGTAGTGGTGGTTATTGATGGATCGAAGGAGGAAATCACAGTCAGAATACAACCGAGAACTAACTGTTTTACCGTTCATAGACCAGTCAATCAGGACAGCTATCCAAGATGCGTTTCTCGATCTGATCGAAAAACCCGATGTCGAGAACCTGCTGGTGTTAACCCGGTCCCCGACCGGTGTCGAAACAGTTGAGGAGGCTCTAGAGGGAGTGACGAAGAAGGAGTCTCAGTCGCGTTCTATTAATACGCTAACCGGGCACGCAATTGATACGCTGGTGACAACCAACGCGGATCTCAGGGTACTATCGCCATCCGAGCGGAATGCAGCGCTGATTCACTTTGCGGACCAGTATTCGTGGGACACGGAATACCTCAGCCGAGCAAGTACGAAGGAGTCTTTCTATCAGGACCTGCGGTCCTTCGTTACGGATGCAATCAAACTTACGCCTCAGCTTACTCCAGATGACCCGATACTCACTGACCTAGTCGCCTTTTCCCAGGAATTCCACGAGTATCTTCGTGAGAACGGCTACATCGCTCGGCCTGCAGTGTTGCGAACGGCGCTTGACCGACTCCAGGAACCGGAAGGAACGCCAATAGAGCTGCCCGATGCGATTCTCGTCACCGAGTTCGAGGAATTCGCAGGCGTCGATCGTGCCTATCTCAAGGCGCTGGCAGATGATGCCTACCTCCACTGTCTTGCGCACCAGAACGCGAGTCTGCTTCGTGTGTGGCTCGAAACAGGCCGTATCGAGGACGCAGTTGATCTTCAGGTTACCAAACGCGAGCGGTCGAGCCCACTCCCAACACCGCAAGCCGTTGCACAGTTTCTCAACTCTGGTAATGTACATGAGAGAACAGAGTACGGACAGGTTGACCGGATTCACGAACAGACGTTTCAGGAGCAACTCCGCGCTATCGGGACAGAGCTGAAGTACCTCGAAGAACACGGTGGTGTCGCCTATGACGACATGGCGGTCGTCTTTCGGGATGCGCGGTCTCCTGTGGCCGATGCCGTTGAGACGTTCTGGAACATGGGAATTCCGGTCTCGTCGACGACCGCTAGCGGCTTAGAGCACGATCCGGCAGCCCGGGAGCTGTTGCACGTCGCAGAAGCAGTTGCAGCGCGGGCAAACGGCGCGTCGGTTCCACCACGTGTTCGGTCCGCTCTCGAGGAACGGCTCCGCGACAGCGACTATATCAGAAAGTTAGAGACAACACTTGAGCACGGACTACCGGACAACCCGAAAATCGCGTTCAACGAGATGCTGACGAAGTGGATGAACGAAACCCAGCTGAAAGGCAGGATCGCTAACGGAAGTGATCCACTGCAAACCCGACTCATCTTCGAACACGTCGAAGCGATTCTGACACTGGCGACCTTCTTCGACGAGACCGACGCGTTCGACCCAGACTGGAACACGTTCGTTCGCACCCTCGAATACGAATTCGATCGATCTGCTAGTGAACAAGTCGCTGCCGATCTCGAAACGCAGCGGACCGGTGTTACGGTTGATACTGCCGGATCGTTAAAAGGCGAAGAGTACGAAGTCGTGTTCATCGCGAACGTCGTCGAAGGCGAATTCCCCGGTGAAGAACGGCTGAATGGTCTCTTCCCAAGTCAACGCGCACCGGAGATTCCAGGATATCCTCGTATTACGGATCCCTCTTGGGAAGAGATCGAAGCCACCTTCGCTCCTGAGCAGCCACCAACCAACTCGCGATATAAGGCATACAGTCAGTTACTTGACCGCCGGCTCCTCGCTACCGCTACCCGATTAGCAGAACGACGGCTGTACTTCGGGACGTACGAAGAGGACCGGAACGAGTCAGACCGCACTGTCCACCCATCTCGATATCTCAAATTCATCGATGAACAATTTGGAGAGCTGGACGTCTTCGGTGAAACCAAAGAGAACCGGACTCCAGAGCAGGCCGCGTTAGCTGAAGTTGATTCGCTGATATCCCGGGCGCAGCGACAGCAGACAAGCATCCCATCAGACGACGAGCTCGAAGAGCGGTTCGGTGCGATTCAACGTATCATTGCGGAATCGGATACCGACGAACTCACGGAAGCATTCCAGAGCCGCTTAGACTGGATGGAGGGGACGATCGGTAATGAGTGATTCAAACTGCACGCTATCACAATCACGGATCGCACGGTACGTCACGTGCCCACAGCAGTATCGATACGATTACGACCTAGACGTTACTGACCCGAACGAGACAGAGCGATACTACAACTTCGGAACCGCGCTCCACTCGACCATCGAGGACGTCTGCAAAACCGTTCGCGCTGCCGATTCGATGAGTGACGACGAAATCAAGGAGTATGCCGAAACTGCGTTTCCGGAGCAATGGGAGAGCGAAACTGATCGGACTGAATATCCGACGCAAGCGATTTACGAACAAGACCGTCTTCGGGCAGCAGAGGCTATTCGGGCGTTCTTCGATACCGGCCCAGGTATTCGACACGCCAGAAAATCAGTAGCGAACGAATTGGAGGTCGAATTTGAACATGAAGACGTTTCGTTTACCGGGCGCATCGATAACGTTCTCGAAACCGAGGACGGGCTGCACTTGATCGATTACAAGACCTCCGACATCGACCTGCCCGTCGGAAGAAGCAATTACATTGAGCGACACCTTGACGGCGACTATTATCCTGATCGGCTCAAGCCAGCGATCCAGGCCGCAGTTTATCTCGAAGGAATCAGGGAAACCGACTACTGGCAACCGGACCAGGACCTAGACTTCACGTTCTACATTCTTCTGGACGAGGATGAGGTTATGCGCCAGCCAAGTGGGGTTGACGTCGAGGTGACTGGAAAAGAACGAGAAATGACTGAAGTCTGCCGCGATAACAACACTGCACTCTGGAAGATCATCGACGCTGCAACATCCGGGATTCTGACCGGTGACTACGAGGTTGATCGCTGGGCAGACGTTCATGACAAGACCTGTAAGGACTGTCAGTATCGCAATATCTGTACGAAGTATCTGAACGAGGTGCGTACGTACTAATGACCGAAACAGACGCCGAAGAGGAGCTCGAACCAAACGATGCACAGAAGGCGGTCATCAAATCGGACGACTATCCTATGCGGGTACTCGCTGGAGCCGGGACCGGAAAGACGTTCACCATGGTCCGGAAAATCGAACGTCTGCTCGAGGACGGAGTCCCGCCGGATGAGATCCTTGCACTCACGTTCACGAATAAGGCTGCAGAGTCGATGCGAACCAAACTCGTCGAACGGGTTGGCCAACGGGCCTACGACATCGACGCCTACACCTATCATGCTATTTCTCACGAAATTCTGACTGAGTACGCCTACTACGCTGATATCGATCCAGATTACGACATTGCCAGTGAACTCGATCAGCTCGAAATCATCTATGATGTCCTCGAAACAGTTCCGTACAATTTCCTCGATCCCGAAGTCCGGCTGCCAGACGATGATATCCGGTATCAGCCAGGTGCTGAAGGAGAACTCCAGGACTTCATCTCCGAACTGAAATCGGCTGGCATCACGCCGGACGATGTCGATGCGTATCTCCCAGATCCTGAGCGGCTCTTTCTGTTTGAGTCGATTGTCGAAGATATTGCAACAGCAGCGAACGACCTCGATATCCACTGGCAAAAAGCTCGCCACCTCGACAAAGAAGGGCTGGATGACATCATCAGAAAGGTCGGCGTCTTTCGTCGTCGAATCGCCAGGCATCGTGAAGTGATCGGTACTGACGGTATCGAAGGACAGTTCCGTTCGATGCTGGACGAATTGGTGACGCTGTGTGAAAAGTTGGACTCGCTCCTGGAGACGAATGCCGACACAATCGTTGAAGGAGCAGAAGGATACCCCAAACTCCCGGGCTATCTGTTCGGAACCTACAGTAGCAACCCAACTGGGTTACCCGAGCTTGATACGCTTCCGTTGGAACAAGTTCGTGACGCTGTCGCGTCTTGGCAGCATGCGTCCGATCTCGTTGCAGGCTATCGGGCGTATGAACAGCGACTCGATGAGGAAGGACTACTCGACTTTGATGATCTCGTCAGCGCTGTCCAGGAACTCCTCGCAGCTGATGAAACTGCGACGTCACTAGAGGATCGGTGGTCCTACGTGTTCTGTGACGAGTTCCAAGACACCGATACAGCCCAGTTCGACTTGGTCTCGCAGCTCGTGGGCGACGGACAGTTCTTCGTCGTCGGCGACGATGACCAGGCAATTTACGAGTGGCGCGGCGCGAATCCGTCGAACATCACCGAAGACATCGACGAGGCGTTCGATGACCTCGTCGCCGAGTCACTCGAGGCAAATTATCGCTCCCGGGAACCGATCTTGGAGCTCGCAAATCAGGCGATCAAAGACTTAGAGGGGCGTGGAAGCGACAAGGAACTCGACTCTACGGAGGATCGGGCTGACACTGAGACGGGCGTCGTCACGATCACCGAATCAGAGAGCGAATCAGAGGCTGCCCGCCTCGGCGAGGCGATGTCACGGCTACAAGCGGGTGAGACCCCAGGTGTCGATGAATCCTACGAGTATGGAGAGATGGCGGTGCTGGTTCGTGACCGACACCATGCTCGTGACCTCATCGACGAACTCGAAGAGCGAGAGATACCGTTTGAACTGGCGGGTAGCCTCGCAGCCTACTCCCGCGGTGTAGAAACCGTATTCGCGTTCCTGCGAGCGATCGCAGATCCAACCGATGAACTGAGTCTGCACCGAGTGCTCCTCCACAGGTATCGCCTTCCAGAATCGGACCTCGAACACCTTCACAGGCAGGAGGAACCGCTGGCACGCGCACTTACCGGCACAGCGCTCAATGACTTCGCTCGCCCAGATCGCATCGAAGCTGCCCGTAATCACTTCAAGCATCTGTGGTCGGTGCGGGAGACATATTCACTATCGGGCCTGTACGACGAACTCAAGCAAACCACGAACATCGAGTGGTTCCTGACTGAGGAGGAACGACAGGAGCTCACATATCTTGACGATCTCGTCCGCGGGTTCGCGGATGGCCCCGTCGAACCATCGCTCAACGAGCAGTTCCTCGATCATCTCCGGTACAGTGCGACGACAGTGCTGGATTCCGGTGGAGCCATCGATCAGCCCGAGTCGTCAGACGACGCGGTGACGATTATGACCGTTCACAAGAGCAAGGGCTTAGAATTCCCCGTAGTCGTCATGCCGCACCTCACCGAGTCCGCATGGGATGTCGATGGGCGGTCGTATGCGGCACTTCGCGACGCAATCGAGTCCGATGATGACCACTACCGTGATTTCCGTCTCCAAGAAGAGCGTGAAGAACGACGTGTATTCCATGTCGGAGTGACCCGGGCTGAAGACCTTCTTCTGCTCTCGGGAGCCGGTGATGGCGGTGAAACAGATACGGCTGCAGCAGATGTCTCAACCGACGAGATTCGTGAGCTGTTCCGGGAAGATGGGCCACTGCGTGCGTCATCGCCATCGTTCCCAGTCTGGGAGACTGTCGATGAGGCAGTTCCTGAGTCCGCGGTAGATTGGACCGAACTCACGGAGCCGAACGCTGAATCAGTGTACGACGGTGAGCAAGGAGCTGATGAAGCGATAACGCGGGTCAACGCGCTGCTCCGGCAGGCCGTACGTGGAGAACTTCCGGCGGCCTCCCCTACTGCGCTCGATCTTCCTCCAGATGCGTTGGCAGAAGCAAAGAGCCCGCGTGTCCTCCGGACACACAGTTACACGGCAATCGATCGATATGAGCACTGTCCGCGCTGGCATTACCTTTCGAACGTCGCCTATGCGTACGAAGATACGCCGCCGTTTGCAAGTACCCTCTCCGACCAGGTGACAGGGACATCGCGCACGTATTCCAAAACGACTGTCGGCGATGTGTTCCACAAGACCGCTGAGATAGCTGCTCGAGAAAATGCGACCACTGAGAGGGAATGGCTGGAGATTGCAAAAAATAAAGCCCGAGACGGAAGCGATGAACTCGCGGTCATAAAAGACTGTATTCGGAACTACCACGAGTCCGAACTCTCAGAGTGGACCCTTGTCGCCTCAGAGCGGTACTTCCGTCTCACACTCGATGACGACCCAACCATCGAGCGACCCCTCATCATCGAAGGATACATCGACGCCATCTACCGGCACAAAGGGAAGTACTACGTTGTCGATTACAAGACCGGTGACGAAGCACAGAAACACCGAATTCAGGCAGAGATCTACACGCTCGCCTGTCGCGAGAAATGGGACTACGACATCGACGAAGCTCGAATCTTCTACGTGCAGGACGACACACAGAAGATTTTCCCCGCAGACTCGCTCGGCGTCGATACGCTTAAAGACAAGATTCGAGCGAAAGTGCAACAACTGAACGAGAGCAGCTTCGACGATCCCAACCCAGACGACCACTGTCAGTACTGTCCACACAGGAACCTCCCCTGTAGCACACTGCACGCCGAGAGCGACTGATTTTCCTGGAGGTGCGGATTTCGAGACCGGCGCAGCTCACATACTCGATCGCCGACCAAGAGCGTTCACGAAGAGCGCAATAAGGAGTGTCCCCAGAATCGCTTCGAGAGTGAGAACGTACTGGGCAGCGGCTGTCGTTTCGTATGGCAGCGTTACACCTACGAAGCTAGCGACCGCATAGGCGAGATGCCCGAACGGAGTTGCCGTATTCACGCCTGCAACACCGGCAACTACAGCCATAGAAAGAACGACTACCACGGCAGACACACCAAGTAGCCGCCGTACACCGACGCCATACTCGGTGCCAACTCCGTAGGTCTTCCATCCGGCCCATCCCAGCCACGCTGTCATGTCGGCATCTGAATCGGGCCTGCGCTGTCTCGTTCTAACTTGCTGGCGGCGCTTGTATGCATCAATAGCAACTGCTGACTGCCCGGACTCACGCGTGATATTGTGGATACTCATGTAGGTCTCGATTGACCGGGCGCTTCGATCCGCCTCGTTCTGGAGGCCGACAGATGGATCACAGGAAACGGCCGCATCTGGGTCGTAGACTACGGGTAGTCCGAAGTCAGTGGAACTGTCGATACTGGCGTTTCCGAACGTCGTCTGATATAGATAGGCGTTCGTGAGATCCGCACCGGTGAGGCGAGCGCGGTTCAGCAGTGCCCCTTCAAGAACCGCAGTACTAAGGTCGGCGTTAAGTAGCCTCGCTCCAGTGAGGTCGGCCATCGTAAAATCGGCTCGCCCAGTCGCTCGAAACCCATTCAGTAACGCGTCAGAGAGGACTGCATCTCGGCAGTTGACATCTCCGGCTACAGTGAGCTCGGATTGTTCGAACTCGCTTCCAGGCAGACGTGCCTTTTCAAACGACACGTCACTATCAAACAGCGGGGCGTCATCGGGAGATTTGAACGTTGCATCCTCAATCTCACACTTCTCGAACGATACAGCATACTCGACCTCACGCTCCTCAAACGACGCATCGACATCAAACAGCGGAGCTTCAGCGGGCGGTTCGAACGTTGCATCCTCGATTTCACACTCCTCGAACGAGGCACCAGCCCTAAACGTGTTGCTCTTAAATGTCCCCTCTTCGAGCGTGAGCCGGTCGAATATGGGGCAAGTTTCAAAATGACAATTTCGAATTATGAGTGAATCCAGGATTTCATCATCGCCTTGCGCAACTGCGATGTCAAACTCCTCAGCGACCTCGAGATTGTTTAATCGAAGCTCAGAGACTCGAGGTGGCTTTGCAGTAAGTTGAGCGGCTGTAAGCTGCAATATCCGGGCACTGGAAGCCGAAAGACTGTCCAGAGTCACCGTTTCTTCCACGGTTACGTCTTGGAGCTGTAGCTGATCGGCAGTGACCTGATCTGCTGAAAGGTGATTCAGGTCTGCCGTATCGATACTGAGTATCCCTCCTATGCGTGCGTCTTCGAGATTGAGAAGGAGCGAGTCGATATCGCTGAGGTGGG
>SDGW01000905.1_pt1 | contig 12801 bp, 13 predicted proteins | sample 2873831 | NCBI WGS metagenome assembly SDGW01 (sample SAMN08132700, study PRJNA421101) | hypersaline lake metagenome | isolation source: celular fraction 0.22 microns magnesium sulfate-rich crust from ephemeral... | place: Spain: Penahueca Lagoon, Toledo | collected 2011-07
CGAACCCGCGTTGGCCCATCCAGGCACCGACCGTTCTTCGGTCGGTCCACTTCGGGCCACTGTGGCTCCCCAGCCACTCTAATTCGACGTTTTACCACTTCTGAGGGACCCCTCTATTCGGATAAACCGAGTAAGTCCCTAAGCGCGGGTCCACGCCGTACGGATGCGCTGTTAGCCGGAGGTGCGTCAGCATGATGCAGCTCAAGGGAACCAAGACCCCCGAGCAAGCCTGTCAACACTGCGGTTCTCACGTCAGCTCCGACTTCCGACGCACCTTCGGTGATGACGATGGAGTCCTACATCGCTGTCTCGCCTGCGACAGCCGACCGCGTCTTCAGCTTGGCTCTGGTGCTGGGGCGACAGTCGATTATCCCGATCCCGCTGAGCAGCAAAACCGAAATCGCGGTTCGCACGTTCCTACGGCCGATGGCGGCGTCGTTGGAGGTGAGGGAGAGTGACTCCCGACGATCTTCTCTGTGCGAACCCGGACTGTGACCGGGTTGTTCTCCCCGACGAGGACCACGTCCGCATCGAAGGGCATCTTGTCTACACGGACGATCGCGAACAGCGCGACGACTATTTCGCCCACCACGACTGCTGGCGTGAGATCACCGCCAGGTGGAGGCAGCTATGAACGACGATTCGCAGTCCGTCGTCAAGACCGACCAACGCAAGTCCGGCGAGAGCGCTGGTGAGGTCGGTATCCCGGTCGATGCGGTCTGTACAGGGTGTCTCTCGGAAACCGGTCAGCGACGTGTGCGTATCAAGCGCGCGAGCATGGACGAACTCGGCGTCGACGACCTCGAGGCTGCAGAGGGGCGGACGTTTAGACACGTCTGTCACCGCTGGCGGCGAACGTTGGGTCGCGAAGCTCTACAGCCAGGACTCGAACATCGTCCACCCGGGCGAGACGACCCATACCGGGACGCCCTGGGAGTTCGAGACGATGCGTGAGTTCCGCATCCACATCGCGCGGCACCCCGACGAGGACGAGATCGGGAAGCAGAAGCTGAACGCACACCTCCGTCCGCGCTGGCAGGGGATGGTTGTCGAGTCGAGCGACGGATCCCGCAGCACACTCTCGATTCCTGACGATATCGAGGAAGGCGTGAACCTACGCGCTTCTGGCGCGAACATCGACGCCCACCGCTACCAGGGGCTCATCCGGGCCGCTGCGAGTGCCCTCGACATGAACCCTGGATACTTCCGCGACCCTCACGAGTCGAGTTCCGTCCAGGACGGGGAGCGGTACGTGCGCATCTACGAGGACGCGGCCGGGCCTGTTCACGCTCGAGATGGACCGATAGCGAATCTCGGCCACCTTCTCGAGAACGACCGCTCGGGCTACCGGAAGATCGTCCAGAACGACCAGGATATCCACGGCCGACAGTTGCCGGGGTACTACCACACGGTGACGCTCGGGCCGCGCCGAGTTCGCGAAGCGTTCCCGACGCACAGTGCTCCGGTAGAGATCAAGCACTACTACGCGAGGGAGGCGTATTCCTTGCCCAGCGACCACCCACTTTCCCACCCGAAGCTCGGCGTCAGCTATCAGGTTTCTCGCTGGGACGGGAAAATCGGTGTCAGCGTCGAGGACCTCGACGACCTGGAGCGCGAACTCGACCGGACGCTCCACGCTACCCTCGAGGACGCTGGAGTGACCGCGACTCTTGGTGCCGACGGTGGTCCGTTCTGCCCGGATGCGTACTTCGACGCCGAGATCGGCGACGCGGAGGACGTGCCCGAGCTGAACCTCACCCGCATTCGGAACGAACAGGAGTCCATTGTTATCCGAGAGCTCACTGCGAATGGCGGGCTCTCTCCAGTCGAGGAGGAAGCCCTGGAGACCCTCGTCACCGACGGCGGTCGTGTCTCCCCAGCCGACATCGCGGAGAAGCATAGCCGTCATGTGGGCTCTGTTCGCCGCGCGCTATCGCGCATCGAAGGGCTGGTCGAGCAGGAGTACGGCTCGGTGAGCCTGCGTAGTACACACGTTGCGGAGATGATTCACGACTCGGTTCAGCAGATGCGAGAGGCCAGTCAAAACGTCAGAGAAGCTGCCGGGCAGGCGCTTCTCTCCGCCGAGCGTGGGCTCGACGACGCGACCTCGGCGCTCATGACCTGGTGCGCGAAACACGGTGTCGACGTGGACAACCGGGGCGAGGCCATCGAAGCCATCCGACTCGGTGAGGTCGAGCGTCGAGGTCCAGCTGGCAGCGCGAAGCTCCGAGGCGTGAAGCTCCTGCTCCGGAAGGGGCTCGAGGCGTGGACCGCAGCCGGCCGTGATGCCGAGAAGTTCGAAGCCGCTACCGTACAGTGGCGCGAGGAAGGACGCGGTCGTCGGCAGCTGCCCGTCAGCCACTCCGCGCTGCTCGGTTAGCCGACGATCTCCTCGGACGGATCGGTACGCGGTCCGTTCGGGGTAGTGGCAACTCTATCTCACACCCCCGTTTACCCCCCGTGAATCGCCTCTTTCTCCCCGAACCTTGGTTTCAGGTGGGGTTTCACACGCCATAACCTTCCTCGAGCAACGGTCGCCGAGCAGGCGAAACCAAACCGGGGGTGTTTGGTTTGCCCTTAGGGGTGTGCCTAAGGGCACAAATCCAAGGAACCACCACCTCAGCACAGCGAACCGCAGCCGAAGGCAAGGTTCGCGCGCCCCCTGTGGGTGCGCAAAAATCGAGAAACAGTGTTGCTGCACTGTCGATGAGGACGCTGCGGAGGTCGCTGTTCTCGGTGATGAATGCCGCGACGAAAGCAGCTCGACCAGACTGACGCTCGCGCGATCGATTCCTGAGAGGGGTGGGGGTTGACTCTATTTGCCTTTCTACGCGGGGGCGCGTAATCGCTGGCAGCCGCGAGCTAGCGGAGATTCCAGTCAGCGGCTCGAAGAGCGGTCGAACCGTCGGAATTCGTCGTCTACGATTCGGTTGTCTTGGTTCCAGATCACCCTCGACGCCGAATGGCGCGGAGATAGCCGACTAGCTCTAGACCTCGCCAATCCCCAGTACTACCCACGGTCTTTCCTCCGAATTCACGTCGATTACGCTGGGGGTTGGCTTTATATGGGATAGTCGTCACGGCCGGAATATGCAGAAACTGAGGAACGATGGCGGTTCCGGCCTCGTGACGATCCCGAAGAAGTACCTCGAGCGTGACGGGCTGTTCACTGAAGCCGGCTTCCCAGACGAACACCGCCTCATCGTTGACCGACTCGGGCGGCGTACGTATCTGGTGCGGTTAACCGACGGCGGAAGCTTCCAGGAACTTCACGAGTGTGAGGAGATCCAGCGTGTCGCCGCTCAGAAGATGCTCGAGCAGGGTGGGTTCGGAGAACAGGCTCAAGCTGACTGAAGGAATTGGAACGTCGGAACCGGTCGAAAAACCCAGATAGCCCTCAATACGGGGGAACTTCTGATATCGCATATGACCAATTCCGAAGAGGCCTACGTGGTGGCAGCCGCATTTGGTCTTGATGAGGCACCCCCAATCGACGAGCGAGAGTTCTTTGGCTACCAAGGAGTTTCGGTAAACCAGGGGTATTTGTATTATTATTGAGAATCCTGCTTATGGCGCTACTCTACCTACGTCCGCTTCAAAACTACTGGTGGGATACTTCGCAACCCGGTCCGGAGGATAACGGCATTGTTCACCTCGTTAAATCGGATATGACACTCCCCCCAATTCAGGACTATCCCGGACATTCTACGTTTTGTGGGGCCGTCAAATTCCCTGAAGAACGAGACCCGTCTATTGAATCTCTATTATCGGAGCAAAGTTCACATGCTAATGATTCTCCTAATCTCATCAATGAACATGAGTTAGAGCAGTTTCCACCAGATGAGACTCCCACCTCAATTTCATTCCCTGTTTGTGACGAGTGTTCCTCGATCTACGACGACATTATGCATGGAGATGATGAGAGAGCAGAGGCAGGTGAGGTAGAACGGTTCGTATTTAGACCCCGGTCAGACGCGTCGAAAGAGCATGACTCGTGTCTGTTTCGAGTGTATTATGAAGACTGTTCAACGGAAGGCGTTGAATACCGAGTAGCAGAGAAGCTTTGTTCGGAACAACGGCTTGGTGAACCGCGCCAGTTCCAATCTTTTGAGGAAATTCGACTAAATAATCCAACCGCCGTATTTGGCAAGAACCTCTGCACTGCGTGCGCTGACTACTTTGAATCACGACTATGGGACTCAGTGTTGGAACTCCCGCAGATCGAATTGACCGTCTTCGCGGACATTGATGATGAGACATTAGATGAACTCCCGAGAGACGAGAGAATTGCCCGTGGCCGTGTTGAAGAGGCGGCTGAATCCATTCGCGGAACTTTGCCTGGCAAAAAAGAGGAATGGAATGTGGACGAGTTCGAAACAACGACAACCGTGGCCGGGGAGACTCTTTCTATGGACGGCGACAGAGGCGTCACATTAACGAATCATCTCGGGCGTTCTCGGACTTTCCATCCCGCAGAGATACTCCAGACGGAGACCGTTCCTGTAATCACAGTTATTTATTGAATCCCCATCGAACTGGTGATATCTCAACAGTTCCACTCTATTGTGCTTTGACCGTCACCGCCACCGGCTTTCGACGCTCGTTCGATAGTAGAGCCCGAGTACGTCTGTGTTGGCGATCTCCTGTATCGTCTGTGGGTCGAACTCACCTCGAGCTGCGTCGATATTCTCAGACGACTGGATGAGGTGCGTGAGCGCGGCGTCGATTACGTCCGCCCTGGGTGGGTCGTCGTCTGGTGACTCGGCAACGATAGCCGTCGCTCGATCTAGGAGCTGTTTCCGCTCGTCGGAGAGGCGAAGGGTCGTTCGTTTGGTCCCCATGACCGCGCCGTGACGAGCGTTCTTTATAAGCATATGTATGAATCGAGTCCGAAACGCGTCGTTCTGCGGTGAGCGAACAGCTATCCGTATTTATAGAGGCAAAGATCAGCCTCGAGGGAGCCGTGGGTTGGCCCAGCTGATCGGTCGAAAGTATGCACGAGAACGGTGGTTCGGTTCCCATGTACGCACGGTTGGCGTGCATACATCCGCGCATCCCGTTACATCGACGCGCGACCCCGTGGACTAGTAAACACACTACCCTTCTCAGGTGCTCCACGGTACACGAAAATCTTTGTTCCTGTTTTGAACAATCCCTCAAACTACTCCCATCTAGTCTTCCGAAGTTTCGATATCCTCTGCGAGTTTCTTCAGTGAGATCGTTCGAAGGCCCACGTCACCTTTTGAAGACATATGGGCGATGTGCGTGACACCAGCGTAACGGCGTTCTTCGGGTGAGGTTGGTTCACGGAAGGTAATTGTCCGACCTCCGAAAGATTTCTCGGCCTCGATTGAACTGTCGTCATGGTCGCTACCACCTAGCTCCCAACAGACCAGCAGGTCCATCTCTTCCCACTCACGAGTCTCGTTGACAACGTGGTATATGATGTCAGATGCTTCTGCTTTGAACTCGAGTGTGATAGACGCTTGTCGACCACTTACGCCAGCCGCACCTGGGAATTGATCGGTCAGTGCGGACGGCACACTCTGTGGATCGTACTGAACGTAGCCATCGTACGCATCGTTAATGCTGTAGTAGTACGGCTCAAACGCGCTCAACAGCCCCATCCCGATAAACTGATTGAACAGAGCGATCGCGTCTTGTTCCTCGGCTGGTTCCTTCTCCAGCGGGATATCACCGAAATCACCCAGCACCTCGGGAGAGATGTCGTCCTTTAGTAGAGCCTTCTGTGCAGGTGGACGGTCAGTCCCATCACCTGTTCCGTCAGAGTCACCACTTCCGGGAGGCGGAGCCAGAAACGGATCGCCCTTCCGTACAACTCTGCGGTGTAGCGTTTGTTTGGTGTTTTCCACTACGTCGTGTACTTCCTGAGGGAAATCCTTTCGACCGGTATCCGGTCGAACATTCGAGAAGTGATAGACGAACCAGAGCCGTGGCTCACGGACACTGCTGTAGCTAAGATTCGCTGACTGATGCCAAGACGATATCATTCCGTCGGTAGCTATGCGAATCCCTGGTTTGTGGAAAGTCCGATTTCCGGGGATATTCCATCGCTCACGCAGCTTGTTACGATACTCGTTAGAGTAGGCAAACAGAACATAGGCCTCGATGTCGTGGTCGGTGAGGAACTCTCTGAGTTCATCAGGTTCTTGCAGTGCTTCACCCTCGTGCTCGTCCCCGATCACATCTCGAATTTCGTCTGTATCGAACGTTTTGTAGACTCCGTGATGGCAACTTTGGTCAGCAGGCAACACCCCATCCACGGCATCCTCAGCGCCGTTGTCGTAATCGTAGGCGTCAATATCGACAGTTGCCAGGGGAGATTCCCCGTCATCAAGGTCGTCGTTTAGTTTCTCGTGGGGATAGCGGTACTTGTCATCGAGTTCAATCGTTTGTTCCTCCCCCTCTCTAACATACACAAGTTCTACATCCACGTCAGGATGGGCCTCGTCTCGAGGAGGAACGACACCGATTGCAGTCTGTGTTTCGAGAAGGGCACCCGTCATCTCAGGGTTGTTGAACGTATGCGCCAAACTGCTCGGATTCGACATGGCGTCAGTTTGAATCAATATTTCTGTACCTCTCTCACGACTTCCCCCAGTTTCCCGAACTTGGGCTTTCGGGCGGCTATCAGAGGTGTGCTCGTCACCCTCAACCCAAGCACGGCTGTCTTCCATCGTCAGTTTGTATGAGTCTCCATCCGGAGTCTTCGATTTTACACGGAAATAGTTGAATCCGTAGGCCAAGAATGAGAGACCGACTCCTTTGTGACCGCGGACATCTCCTTCTTTGAATAACTCTGTTTTATTCGTTCCCTCAGGCGATATGTACTTCCTCAACTCCTCCAGGGGAAATCCCCGACCGTTGTCGGTGATTTTTATCTTATTCTCGTCAATGTCGATTTTTACCGTGATTTTAGGCTGATCACCGTCCCCGTAGAGTGATTCGTTGTCTGCCCGAACGATCGCGTCCATTGCATTCTGAATGGGTTCGGCCAAAACGTCACGAGAATCTTTGTAACTACTGATTATGTTCTCCAGCCTGAGCTTCGCTGCCACCTCACCTCTGCTAGCTGAACCCTCCTCGAGTGGGTCAAATTCCTCGGTTGAACTCATAGAGACTATGATTATATCAAGCTACTTGTAGCTACTCCAAGATATACGATACCGGTGCAGGGTTCCGAATGTCTACTGGCTCAATCTCCTAACTCAGAACGCAGATCTACACGTAGTCTGATGTTTATTCTTCGAGAAGCCACGTGATTACGGCGCCACGTTGGTGGTGAGGATGACGAAGGTCGTTGAACTTAGCCACGTCGACGACGTGGGCCCCAAGATCGTACCAGAAGTCGAGATCTTGGACGAACTTTTTCGCGACGTTGTCCGCGGTCATCTCGTCGTACGTCTCTTTTTCCTCTTCGTAATATAGCGCCATTATCCCGCCAGGGTGTTCGAATCCGGACTGTCGTAGCTTCCGGGCGTCGGTGAGCATCGAAGATGAGGACTCCTCAGGGAATGGTGTGAACAGGCGAGCGTAACTCTGTGGATCAATGCTCCCGTTATCGTAGCGGAAACGGGCTAGCTTCGCCTCTACGGGGATAGCGACGTTACCATTGTCGACGACGAGGTCGCAGCGCTGACTATTGGCGGGATAGAGTACCTCAGCGTCGACTGAGTAGATGTTCGTATTCTCGGTTTCTTCACGCAGAGCTTCGAGCTGGTTCTCTTCCTCAAAAGGGCCGATGCCAGCGTCCCATCGGTCGTGGTCGAGGCGTTCGTCGGCTACAGGGACGGCAGCCGCGAAATCCTGAGCAATCTGAGTCAAGAGTCCCATTTCGGCATTATTCATGATCAACCGCCACGTTACCTGAAGCAGAGTAAGGCCATTTTTCGTGTTTGTCTAGTCCGGGCATCGTTCGCAATCCGGGGCGCAGTCTAGTCAAATTGTCATCTGGTTCTGTTATGTACATAATGTGTTTGAACTACACGAAGAATCAGGCGGCGCGTCATCTTCCAATAGTACTACATATACCATGTCGAAAGAGATTGACTATGGCCAGGCTGAAGAACTTTTGCGGGAGACATGGCGTGAGGTTTCCAATAGCGACGAAACAGAGTACGTGGAGGATCACGTTATCCGACAAGGCATTAATCAAATAATTCAGGCAGAGAAACGTGGAACCAGGACTTTCCGATACATTTTGCTTACTAACGTTCTAGCGAAGGCTGTTAACCCAGATATCCATGCACTCGCACTCAAAGATCAGAGCGATCTTGAGGTATCGTTCAACTCAGGTGGACTAGCTACGAACGTTGTCACGGAGTGGGAGAAAGACAATGGTGAACGATTGGGTGGATCCAACGAACCCAGAACGGCCAGCATCTATTACCGTCAATCCGAACTTAACGAGGACTACGATGCTCAGATCAAAGACCTGTACCAGACACTAATACGGGTTCTATCGGAGCTTCAAGAACAGTCTGAGAATGGATCCCTGGAACCTCTGAACGTCTTACGGCAAACTCTCTCCGCTGTCTCGCTATTGGAACCCACGACAGTTAGTTACTCGAATCCCCCGGAAGTCTCATACATCGAACTCGAGGAGGTAGTTCAAGAATATCTGGAAAGGTCGGGAACTGGTGAAAGACTGGCTGCTGTCGCTGCAGGAGTACTTGATGCGCAATACTTCCAGGCAGATCGAAGTGAAGTGTACATCAAGGTAGATCACGTCAACGTGGCCGACGAAAGCTCTAGCGCTGCAGGGGATATCGAGGTGTTCGAATCTGATGAGGAAGGCCATCTTATTCGGGCAGCCGAGGTAAAAGACAAACCTGCAACAAAATCAGACATCCAGCACTCGATCTCGACAGGTCGAGAGCACGAACTCGACGAATACCTCTTCATTATTGGTCAAGGGTTCAGATCGGAGAGTGAGAAGAGCAAGGCAATGCAAGTTGTCAAAGATGCAGAGATCGAGCTGATAATCATCTCTAAAGACGATTTGCTCAGTAGCCTTAGGTTCCAAGGACGAGGTGGGCGCCGGAAGTTTCGTGAATCGGTAGGTGAGTTCCTGAACGATATGCGAGCACAGGAGAACAGCAAATCAGATTGGAAGGAAGCTATCGAGTCTCTCGGTGAGTAATCCCTAGGTCCAATTCTTCGTGTAAAGAACCTACTTAGTCAAGACGCGAGGTTCGCTCGAAGCACCGAGAGGTAGTTGCTCTTGCTCCCTTCTGGGTTCTCGGATGTCGACTCCTCCAGTTCAATATCCAGCGTATCGTCGAAACGTCGCCGTACGAGTTCAACTACGTCGATCACTTGGGCGATGCGCTTGCCGCGGCCGCGGAGTGTGATTGCCTCACCCTGCTCCAGGTGTGCCATTACTTCTTCCGCGTATTTCCAAGGAGAGCGACTCCCGCCAACCTGAATCACTTCCCCATCTTCGTAGGGTGAGGCACCGCCATCTGCACGCTTTTGCACCTCTTTGGGCATCTCTTTCGTAGCAGCATCTAAGCTCAGTTGATCGATCAAACCACGGACGATCGCCTCAGCGAGTCCAGGCGGAACCGCGTTCCCGATTTGTCGTTGGATCTCGCGAGGCGACCCACATATCTCGTAATCCACGGGGATGTCCATAAGCCGCATTTCCTCGAGGAAGGAATACCTACGAGAGCGCCAGTGGAAAGGACCGACGTACGTTCCAGGAGCGGCTTGTAGAGTCCACGTTGGGCGATCGGGATCCTGCTTCAGGAGATAGTTGTAGTGGCGAGACCGCCAGTCGAATACCTTCTCGTCGAGTTCGTCTTCGCTTCGCTCGACGTACTCCCCCTTCTCTGGGTCGTATTTTCGCTCGGTGAAGTGCTGGTAGTTCCCGCCTGGCGGAATATCCTTCAGGAGATATCCGTATTGCCCGCCCACCGCGTTCTCGTAGCCCTCTTTTGCGGCTATCTCGGCGTCCAAATCGAAGTCCTCGAGGGCCTCCTCAGCAGTAACCCAACTCGGCTTTCCAGTTAGCGCATTTTTTGCTTCAACGTGTGTCGGTTCGGGGAAGTATGGCTTGTCGTCACCGCGGAATCCGACGATGAACAGCCGCTGTCGTGTCTGTGGGACCCCGAAGTCTGCAGCGTTCAGAACATCGTCATTGATCGTGTACCCCGACTTCGAAAACTCCTCCTTGACAATCTCGAAGTCCTTCCCATCGTTCGCCGAGGCGAGTCCACGAACATTCTCGAAGATGAACGCCTTCGGCTCGATCTCGCGCAACAGCCTGGAATACTCTTGGAAGAGTAGGCCTCGCTCCGCGTCTGTACCCTCCCGGTTTCCCTCGTTAGAACGGGAGAACGTCTGACATGGCGGCCCACCGATGAAGAAGTCGATATCGTCAGTTCCAGCAGCTTCGATAAGATCGTCTGCAGAAACCTCGTGTATGTCGTCCTCAATGACCGTCCAGTCGTAGTGCGCATCACTTCCTGCTATCCCTGACTCGTACTCCGAACTGTTCGCCCGAAGAGATTCAGCTGCTTCCTCGTTCGAATCGAGCGTCACCAGCGTCTCCACACCAGCCCGGTGCAAACCTATGTCAATCCCGCCGAGACCCGAGAAGAGGCTGATAGCAGTAGGCCCGCTCATTGTGTCTATCTCTACTTGGCTGAAGAAGTACAAAGATGTTCTCACCGGGGAACGGCACTAACCATCAACACGGGCGGAGGTAATGTACATAATGTACACAAAGCACGTTATACACACATCTTGAAATCCGATTCGTGCCAGCCCCTTTTACTGTAAAAGCTCGAGGCCGCCAAGGAACAGAATCTCTAGACTTGACTATCCCGGTCGAATTGAAGAGGGAACATGGGATCTCTGAAGGGGACGTGTTTCTGGTCGAAGTGAACGGAGAAGACGAGTTGTCAATCGAATATAGGCGTATACACGTATCTGAGGTTGAGTAAGCTAGCCTGCCTCCGATAGTTGGTGGATTTTGCACACGGCTCGCGCTCGATAGTGTGCAAAATCAGGGAGAGTCGGGTTCTCGAGGCGCAACCCCGCGTGTCTGAATGGTCCACTTGTGGGAACCTCACGGAGTCGTTAACTACCTCTCAGAATTGGACACCGCTTCCCGCGTCAAAGCGCTCCTTACTACCTTTATTCGGCCGCGGGAGGTCTAACTCCGAATGGACGTATCGCAGAGCATCCCACTCGTCAAGGAGCAGTTCCTCTCCGGAGTCCAATTTCTTGGCCGTATTTTCGAGGGCTTGTCTGAAAACATATGCTGGAGGCTCTTTACCCCGATCTCTCACACCAATCATGGTTTCGACTACCCATGCAGTAATAAACGGGGCCGACCAACTTGTCCCCCATAACACACTTCCGCCGTTGGGATATGCGCAAGGTGCTAATATATCAGGCTTGTTCCAGACCGGGTCTACATTCCCACTCCAATTCACTATTTCTCGATTGTTCTTGCAACTCGCATCCACACCAGGATAGCAGTCTTTACCGCTACAGATTGGGGGACAATCCCCATCCTCTAAATCCCAAATCGCATGAGGTGGTCTTACCTGACTATCCTGTGCAGAAGAAACAAAATCCGGCTTGAATCCGCATTTTGGAACAAACCCACCAACGGATATGGTGTGGCTGTTTAACGAGGGGCAGCAGACCGAAGAATATTGGTCCGAATTACCGGCGGCAGCAATCACGGGGATTCCATCTTTCACTGCCTTGCCGGCAGCCTCTTGAACCTTACAGGGCTGACTCCTTCGCGCACATCCCCCATTACCGTCGTCTGAATGGTCATTTCCCGCAGAAATGTTGATCGCGTCTACGTTGTCTCGAACATGAGCGAAACCAATTGCCTGAATCAGGTCACGTTCGAGAATGTTACCACCAGGCTGAGTTACTCTGTAAAGATTAAACTCCACATGAGAGGACTTTCCACTAATTATATTGCATACGATAGACCCATGGCCAGTCGTGTCTTTTTCATCGTGCCCAGAAAGTCGGTCTAAACTTCGAGCAACGAGACTATCATCATCTCTGGCTGCTGCTGGGTCGTGGAGTGAATCGACTATTCCGACCGTGATTTTGCCATCAACATCTGAGAAGCTGATTGAGTTAATAACCTCAGATTGGATACCGATCAGCGCTTGACCGAATTCTTCGGATGAGCCGAAGAGGGGGTGCGAAAATTTTCCTGATCACCATCCTCAAGGGGCTCCCAAACCCCTTCGATCTCAACGGAGTCGACACCCTCGATTGAACAAAGGGTGGCTAAGTCGGTTTCGTCTGAAATTGACACCGCGAGGTTGTCGTAGAACAGCGATTCGTCTACCTCGGCACCGGTTGACTCAATCTGTGCTATTAGCTCTTCAGACTCTGCATCTTCCACTCCCAAAATTAACGAGACGCCTGCTCTTTCATCGGGGTTCTCCAGTAGCGCTTCGACGCCCGGCTGAATATTGGGAGCCATATTTTCTTCGATGGTAACCGCTCTGTTTGGACATAGCATTGGTAAGGTGTAAAACCTTGGTGGCATGCCGTGAGCGATAACCTCCGGTTCTACTTCTTAGGCCGTCGTAATCAGGTGGCGACCTACTGGCCCCCTATTGTGGCTCATAGTCACTCCAGTTCGTCAGCGTCGAGTTCGCCAGCAAGGTACGCACGGCCGCGGTCGGTGATTCGTGTGTATCCTTGAGGATCGTCGTATCGCTCTACTAGGCCCGCATCCTCTAGCTTCGGGAGCCTGCGGTCAATAGTGGGGCGGGAGACGTTCTCGATATT
>SDGW01000834.1_pt1 | contig 12791 bp, 16 predicted proteins | sample 2873831 | NCBI WGS metagenome assembly SDGW01 (sample SAMN08132700, study PRJNA421101) | hypersaline lake metagenome | isolation source: celular fraction 0.22 microns magnesium sulfate-rich crust from ephemeral... | place: Spain: Penahueca Lagoon, Toledo | collected 2011-07
AAAGCCCCGGCCGCTCGGTTATAAACGGGTGACTGCGGAGCGGTGGTGAACACCTCCAAAGCCCCGGCCGCGAGGACTCGGTGCGGTCGCTGCGGTCCTCAGTCGCTCGCGGTGCTCGCTCCCTGCGGTCCTTGCTTCCCGCGCCTTCGCCCTCGCGGCCGCCCCTTTGAGTCCCACCCGCACAGCGACCGCACCGCACCTCACCCCTCCCCAGCCTCGTCGGCCGGCCTCCGCTTCGCTCCGGCCGCCCGACTCCCTCGCGCGGCGCTCTTCGCGCCCTTCGGGCGCTCAGAGGCGCGCGCCACCGCACCGCACGCTGGTTTATAAGTGGTCGTCGCCGTCGCGGTCGGGCGTCCGTATCGCGTCGTCGCGGACGGACGGTTCGCGATAACTCCCTGCCGCCACTATAACAGCAACTTTATCACTCGCACGGAGCGAATTTCCGGTAAGACTGCTCCGTTAGGAGGTCCAACAGTGACTGAAGCCAACACACAACCGGAGGTGAACATCGGTCTCGTCGGTCACGTCGACCACGGGAAGACGACGCTCGTGCAGGCGTTGTCCGGCTCGTGGACCGACCAGCACAGCGAGGAAATGAAACGCGGCATCTCGATCCGGCTGGGGTACGCGGACGCGACGTTCCGGCGCTGTCCCGGCGTCGACGCGCCCGAGTGTTACACCGTCGACGAGGAGTGCGAGGACGGCTCCGAGAGCGAGCCGCTCCGGACGGTCTCGTTCGTCGACGCCCCGGGCCACGAGACGCTGATGGCGACGATGCTCTCGGGCGCCTCGATCATGGACGGCGCCGTGCTGGTCGTGAGCGCGACCGAGGACGTCCCGCAGGCGCAGACGGAGGAGCACCTGATGGCGCTCGACCTGATCGGGATCGAGAACATCGTCATCGCGCAGAACAAGGTCGATCTGGTCGGCCGCGACCGCGCGGTGGACAACTACGAGCAGATCCAGGAGTTCGTCGAGGGCACCGTGGCGGAGGACGCGCCGATCGTCCCCGTCTCGGCCCAGCAGGAGATCAATCTTGACCTCCTCATCGACGCGATCGAGACGGAGATCCCGACCCCCGACCGCGACCCGGACGAGTTCGCCCGGATGTACGCGGCGCGCTCGTTCGACATCAACCGGCCGGGCGCGACCGCCGCGGACCTCAAGGGCGGCGTCGTCGGCGGCTCGCTCGTCAGCGGCGAGCTGTCGGTCGGCGACGGGCTCGAGATCCGCCCGGGCCGCGAGGTCGAGGAGGAGGGCCAGACGGAGTGGCGCCCGCTCGAGACCACGGTCCGGTCGCTCCAGGCCGGGAGCAACGACGTGCAGTCGGCCCGACCGGGCGGCCTGCTCGGCGTCGGCACCGGGCTCGACCCGAGCCTGACGAAGGGCGACGCGCTCGCCGGGCAGGTCGCCGGCGAGCCCGGGACGCTCCCGCCGACCCGCAACGAGTTCGAGATGCAGGTCGACCTCCTCGACCGCGTCGTCGGCAAGGAGGACGACGAGAGCGGCGAGAGCGACATCGAGGAGATCAGCACCGGCGAGCCCCTGATGCTCACGGTCGGCACCGCGACGACGGTCGGCGCGGTGACGAGCGCGCGAGACGGCGAGTGCGAGGTGAGCCTCAAGCGGCCCGTCTGCGCCGAGGAGGGCGCGCAGATCGCGATCAACCGGCGCGTCGGCGCGCGCTGGCGACTCATCGGCGTCGGGACCCTCTCGTAGCGTGACCGACGACGCCCGCGCGGACGGCTCGGAGGCGGTCGACGCGGGCGACGCCTCGACCGAGGACTCCGCGGCGAGCGGGGACCTCGCGGGAGAGGGCCCGGACGGCGCCCCGGTCGTCGCGCTCGACGCGAGCGCGCTGATGGCGCCGGTCGAAGCGAACCTGCGGCTGTTCGAGGAGCTCGACCGGCTCCTCGGTGCGTACGAGGCGGTCGTTCCCACCGCTGTCGCGTCGGAGTTAGACCGGCTGCAGGGCGGGAACGGCGAGGAAGCGACCGCGGCGAGCGTGGGTGCGGACCTCGCGGCGCGGGCGGAGGCGGTGGAGACGACGGAATCGTACGCCGACGACGCGCTGGTCGAGCTGGTCACCGAGGGCCGGGTCGACGGCGTCGTCACCAACGATCGACCGCTGGCGAACCGGGTGCTGGAGGCGGGCGCACCAGTAATCGGTTTAAGGGGTCGGAACGCACTGGCGATAACGGAACCCTAGCGGACGCGGACAACCAACCATGTACAAACGAGTTCGACTCAAGGATACGGTCGAGGTGCCGCCGAAACACCTGGCGGACGTCACCGACGAGCGGGTGAAAGCCCTGCTGCAGGACAAACTGGAAGGACGAATGGACGAGGAGGTCGGCAGCGTGGTCAGCGTCATCGAGGTCCACGACATCGGCGACGGCGCGGTGTTACACAACCGCCCCGGCGTCTACTACGAGGCCGAGTTCGACGCGCTGACGTACGACCCCGACATGCAGGAGGTCGCCGACGGGACGGTCGTCGAGACTGTCGAGTTCGGCGCCTTCGTCGGGATCGGCCCGGTGGACGGGCTCCTCCACGTCTCGCAGATCACCGACGAGTACCTCACGTTCGACGGGGCGAACCAGCAGCTCGCCTCCTCGGACTCCGACAAGACCCTCGGCGTCGACGACGCCGTCCGGGTCCGCGTCGTGACGAAGAGCATCGACGAGCGCAACCCCCGCGACTCGAAGATCGGGCTCACGGCGAAGCAGCCGGGGCTCGGCAAACACGAGTGGCTGGAGGGGAAGCGGCTCCACCGCGAGCAGACCGGTGAGGAGGCCGACTGATGGCCGAGGACCGCCTCGCCTGCCGTGAGTGCCACCACGTCAACGACCCCGACTCGCAGACCTGCGAGCACTGCGGGTCGTCGTCGCTGACGGAGGACTGGGCGGGCTACGTCATCATCACGAAGCCCGAGGAGAGCCAGATCGCCGAGGAGATGAACGTCACGAAGGCCGGCTCGTACGCGCTGAAGGTCCGGTAGCGACGACGACGCGGCGCAGTCGGAATCTCACACGCCATGCTCACGCTTCCAGACTCCATGCGCGACGCGTTCAAGGAGCCGCTCGGCCCGGTGACGACGGACGCCGACGAGCTGCTCGCGGCCGCGGCGGAGGCCCGCGGCGAGCGGGTCGCGCCGGACGCCCCGATCATCGCGGTGGGCGACGTGGTCACCTACCACCTGCGGGAGGCGGGCCGCGTCCCCGACGTCGCGCTGATCGACGGGAGGACCGAGCGCGAGGCGGTCGACGCGGAGATCGAGTCGGCGCTCGCGGCCGCGGACGACCGCCGAATCCCCGTGGAGAACCCCCCGGCGTCGCTGTCGGCGGAGCTGCTCGAGGCGCTCGCCGATGCGCTCGACGACGCCGACCCGGTCATCATCGAGGTGACGGGCGAGGAGGACCTGGCCGCCCTGCCGGCGATCCTCGCCGCGCCCGACGGCTCGAGCGTCGTCTACGGCCAGCCCGGCGAGGGGATGGTCCGCGTCGCGGTCACGCCGGAGTCCCGGGCGGAGGCGCGGGAGCTGTTCGAGGCGCTCGACGGCGACGTCGAGGCGGCCTACGAGGCGCTCGGTCGGCTCCCCGAGGACCGCCGGTGACCGGCGATCGGATGCGTCGAGCTCGGCCGGGTCGCTTCTGATCCGACTCACGGGGAGCCGACGTACAGGCTCGACGCGAGGGCGCCGAGGCCGACGACGAGCCCGGCGAGGGACGCGAGGCGCGGCGTGGCCGGGAACGCCTCGTAGGGGAGGTACGGCTGGACCCCGAACTCGTTCAGTCTCTGGACCGCACCGATCCCCCAGTGGCCGCTCGCGAGGAGCGCGACGCCGGAGACGACGCCAAGCGGCCCGGTGACGAAGCCGAAGGCCGAGGCCGCGTCCTCGGCGGCGATCAGGGTCCAGGCGCTCGACTCCGGCGGGTCCGGACGGCGGTCGAGGGACACCCCGACGGCGGTGAGCCCGGCGACCGCAGCCGCCAGAGCGACGGTACCGACGAACACGGCCGCGGCGGCCCCGAGTCGGGCCGTCACCGGATCCCCCGCGAAGTACGCCTCTCGGACGGGCGCCGGGAGCGTCGCGGCGATCGGTCCAACAAGCGCGGCCAGCAGCGCGAGGAGACCGCACAGGTGCAGCTTCCGCCGGAGGGACAGCGGGACGATGACGTGTTTCGATCGCATCAGGTCGTATTGGGTCCGCTCCGCGGGCTCGACGAACGGGTCCGTGTCACCGGGCATCCGATCGACGGTTCGTCCCGGCCGAACTAAATCGTGACTCCGGTGAGCGACCGCGAGCGCCGGGTCCGAGATCCCGGCCGTGAGGGGGGCGATCCCGGCCGCACCCCCGCTTCGAAATCCTTTTACAGCTTTCGGGGGGATATACCCGTAACTGAACCATGGACGTCGATATCATCTCCGAGGAGGAGAACCCGATGTTGCACCGCACGGACATCCGATTCGAGACGACCCACGAGGAGGCGACGCCCTCCCGCCTGTCGGTCCGGGACTCGCTCGCGGCCAAGCTGGACAAGGCCTCCGAGGAGGTCGTCGTCCACGAGCTGGACACGAAGTTCGGCATGCGCAAGACGGTCGGCTACGCGAAGGTGTACGACACCGCCGAGGACGCGCTTGACGTCGAACAGGAGTACATGCTCGAGCGCAACAAGATCGGCGACGAGGCCGACGCGGACGCCGAAGAGGCCTGACGACGCGCCGGATGCGCGTTCTCGGCATCGAGGGGACCGCGTGGTGCGCGAGCGCCGCGCTGTACGACGCCGAGGCCGACTCCGTTCTTATCGAATCTGACCCGTACGAGCCGGACAGCGGCGGCATTCACCCGCGCGAGGCCGCCGAACACATGTCCGAGGCGATCCCCGAGGTCGTCGACGCGGTCCTGACCGCCGCCGAGGCCGAGCACGGCCCGGACGCGATCGACGCGATCGCCTTCTCGAAGGGACCGGGGCTCGGCCCCTGTCTCCGGACCGTCGGCACCGCCGCGCGGGCGCTCGCCGGGACGCTCGACGTTCCCCTCGTCGGCGTCAATCACATGGTGGCGCACCTGGAGATCGGTCGCCACCGGTCCGGCTTCGAGAACCCGGTGTGTCTGAACGCCTCCGGGGCGAACGCGCACCTGCTCGGCTACCACGACGGGCGCTACCGCGTGCTCGGCGAGACGATGGACGCCGGCGTCGGCAACGCGATCGACAAGTTCACGCGCCACGTCGGCTGGAATCACCCCGGCGGGCCGAAGGTGGAGGCCGCGGCCGCGGAGGCGGCCGCCGAGCGCGATCCGGACGCCGAGCTGGTGGACCTGCCGTACGTCGTCAAGGGGATGGACTTCTCCTTCTCCGGGATCAGCTCCGCCGCCAACGACGCGCACGACGACGGGGTCCCGGTCGAAGAGATCTGCTTCTCGCTGCAGGAGCACGCCTTCGCGATGCTGACGGAGGTGTCGGAGCGGGCGCTCTCGCTGACCGGCGCGGACGAGCTCGTCCTCGGCGGCGGCGTCGCGCAGAACGACCGGCTCCGAGAGATGCTGGAGACGATGTGCGCGGCCCGCGGCGCCGACTTCCACGCGCCCGAGCCGCGGTTCCTCCGCGACAACGCGGGGATGATCGCCGTGCTCGGCGCGAAGATGGCCGCGGCGGGCGACACGGTGGCGGTCGCCGAGTCGGCGATCGACCCGGACTTCCGGCCGGACCAAGTGCCCGTGACGTGGCGCGACGGCGACGCGTCCGTCGCCCGCGGACGGGGAGACGACGGGTGGGAGAGAGGGGAGCGGGACGGCGACGGGACCGGCGATCGGCGCGGCGCGGAGGCGACCGTGGAGATCGCGACCGCCGACGCCGACCCCGGAGGCGCCGTCGGAGACGCTCGCCGCGTGATCAAGCGCCGGGTGCCCAAGCGGTACCGCCACCCCGAGCTAGACCGCGCGCTCCGTCGGGACCGGACCGTCGCCGAGGCCCGACTGACGAGCGAGGCGCGTCGGGTCGGCGTGCCGACCCCGCTCGTGTACGACGTCGACGTGCCGGCGGCGACGCTGACGCTCCAGCACGTCGGCGACCGCGACCTCGCCGCCGCCCTCGGCGAGCGGTGGACCGCCGCCGTCGGCCGCCATCTCGCGCGGCTCCACGGCGCGGGGATCGTCCACGGAGACCCGACGACGCGGAACGTCCGGATCGGGGGACCGGAAGGGGACGGCTCGACCGCGGGCGGGTCGGCCGAGGGAAGCGCGGCCGACGACGATGCGCTGACGACGCTCATCGACTTCGGGCTCGCGTACCACACCGGTCACGTCGAGGACCACGCGATGGACCTCCACGTGTTCGAGGGCTCCGTCCGCGCGACGGCGACCGACCCGACCCCGCTGATCGAGGCGTTCGAGGCGGGCTACGCCGAGGTCGGCGACGACGACGTCCTCGACCGGCTGCGGGACGTCGAAGGGCGCGGACGGTACCGGTAGCGCGGTCGACGCCCGCCGGCCCCGGCCGCTCTGACCGGCGGCTGACGCGGGCGCAGACGCTCGGTCCCGCCACGATTTATATCCCCGGCGGGCGATATGCCTGTATGGCAGACAAACCGTCCTCGGGAGAGATACTCGGGATCCCGTACAACTTCGAGCGACCGAGCCTCGGCCGCCTGCTGTCGTCGTACTGGCAGCCCGGCGAGGGGATGCTCGTCGAGAAGCCGTTCGGCATCGGCTACACGCTGAACCTCGCCAACTGGCGGTCGTGGATCGTCCTCGCGGTCGCCGGCGGGCTCTACTACCAGCAGAAACAGTCCGGCGCGGCCGGTGGTGTCGACGACGACGGCGACGCCGACGCGGAGGCGGACGACGGCCCCGTCGAAGTGATCGTCGACGACGACTAACCGCGCCGCGACCGCGGCAGCGACGACGCCCCGGTTCTCACGATCGATTTCGAGACGCGGTGTTTTAAATACCAAAACCCCGTAAATGGAATAATGAAAGTTCAGTTCGAGTGCTCCTGTTCGGAGGAGATCTCCGAGTTCACGCGCGGGCAGACGAGCCGCGGCGTCCACGTCGAGTGCGGAAACTGCGGGGCCGTGTACGCGGTGACGATCACCGAGCTCGATTAGTCGGGTCTCTCAGCGGCGCCGCTTCGGCGTTCTTCGGCGCTTCCTCCGTCTTCCTCGACGCTCTCCCCTCCTTCCTCGACGCTCTCCCCTCCTTCCTCGGTGTCACTGCGGCGCTTCCCGGCGTCGTCTCGACGCTCCGCGTCGTCTGCCCGGTCCCCGGCGTCAGCCCGCCGCGCTGCCGGTCCCGTCGGAGACGTCTCCGCCGCCGCGGATTCGAACCGCAGTCGGACCGTCGTCCCGTCGTCGGTCGTCTCGAAGCCGACCGTCCCGCCCTGCGTCTCGCACATCCACTTGACGAGCCAGAGGCCGATGCTGCTCGCGTGCGAGAGCGGCGTCTCCCGTTCGGCCCGCAGCACCGCTCGCTCGTCCTCGGGGATCCCCGGCCCGTTGTCGCTGACCTCCAGACGGGTGGTGGTCCCGTTCTCCTCGATCCGCGCGTCGACCCGCCGACCCGCCCCGTCGTTGTGGGTGACCGCGTTCTCGAACACCTCGCGGATCGGGTACTCGACGGAGCGGTCCGCGCGGATCCACGCCTCCGCGGGCGTCTCCATCGTGACCGTCACGTCCGACCCGTCGACCTCCGCGGCCGCCTCCCGGGCCGCCTCGACCAGGTCGATCCGCCCCTCGGGCCGTTCGGCCGACGCCTCCTCGATGACGCGCAGCTTCTCGCTGATCTCGACCACGTCGTCGGTCGTCTCCCGGATCGTCTCCAGGCACTCGCGGCTCCGGTCGTCGTCGACCCGCTCGGCGAGCAGGTCCGCGTACCCGCGAATGACGTTGAGGTCGTTGCGGATGTTGTGCCGGAACACCCGGCTCAGCACCTGCAGCTGCTGATTCGACGTTTCGAGGTCTCGGCGTGCCGTCTCAGCGCGACGGCGGTGGTAGGTCAACGCGCCGTGGAAGAACACCGACGAGACGCCGACGACCGCCCAGCCGCTCGCGAGGCGAGTCGGGGCCCACGCGGTCGCGTCGCCGGCGGCGGCGACCGCCACGTCGACCGCCACGACCAACAGCGCCCCCGCACAGAGGAAGCCGACCGCGAGCGCGCGTGGCGAGCGGGCGTAGAGTTGGTCGACAGAAAATTGCATATTAACGATCTAAAACCTCAGGGAGTTTTTCTCGTAAGTAACGACCGCGCGGGGGGTATTAAATCTGATCGCGGTCACCACTCCTTGCAGGCGGCGCAAACGAGGTCGCCGTCGGCGAACCACCGCCGCGCGACGCGCCCGCCGCACCGGTCGCAGGCGGCACCGTCGGTCGTCCACGTGGCGGTCGAGACCGCCGGGTCGGCGTCGATCGTCCCGGCGTCGGCCGTTTGGGCCGCGTCCTCCTCGCCGTCGGTCGGTTCCGCGCTGTCGACCGCGTCGTCTCCGCCGTCGACCGCGTCGTCTCCGCCGTCGACCGTCTCGTCCGCGTCGTCTTGCTCCCCGCCGGCCTCGGGGCCGACGGCGAACTCGTCCAGCGAGCGGTCCTCGGGCATCTACGCCTCCCGGCGGAGCCGCGCCACGACGTAGTCGCGCTCCAGTTCACCGAGGAACTCGCCGAGGCGCGGCCCCTGCGTGTCGTCGAAGAAGAGCCGGTAGCCGGCCGCGAAGAAGTCGCCGACGTCGACGTCGTGCGCGCGCGCCGTCTCGTACATCTCCGCCTGAATCGCGTCGCCGTCGTTGCCCGCGGCGACGAAGTCGGCGAGGTCGTCGAGCGCGGCGGCAACGTCGTCGTCGAACTCGGCGTCCGGCAGGTCGGTCTGGAGCCGGTAGTCGTACTCGTTTTCGGTGCGCTCGGCCCAGTTGCGCGCCTTCTCGACGCGGGCGAGCGCGGCCTCGACGACCTCCGGGGAGGCGTCCTCGGGGATGTGCCCCTCGTCGCGGGCGAGCCGCTCGCGGAAGTCGGGGTCGTCGACCATCCCGAGGACGGCCGCGAACGTGTACGGGAGCCGGACCGGCTTCTCGGTCGGCGGGTCGTCGGCGCGGCCGACGACGAACGGGTAGGCGAGCTCGGCGAAGGCGGTCAGGTCCCCGTCGTCGACCTCGCCGAAGTAGGCGCGCTCGAAGCGGTCGAACCGGTCGACGAGCTGGTCGAGCCGCTCGACGTCGAGGTCGCGGGCCTTCTTCGGGTGGAGCGCGAAGAAGTACCGCAGCACCGCGGGTTCGAGCAGCTCGAGCAGCTCCGGCACGGTGACGACGTTGCCGGCCGACGAGGAGAGCGGCTCGCCGTTGAGCGTGAACCACTCGTACACCATCGGGACGGGCGGTTCGATGCCGAAGACGTTGCGCGCGACGTCGACGCCGGAGGGCCACGACCCCTCCGCGTGGTCCTTGCCGAACGGCTCGAAGTCGACGCCGAGCACGTCCCACTGCCCGGGCCACTCCAAGCGCCACGGGAGCTTCCCCTCGCGGAACGTCGCGGTCCCTTCGTGGCCGCAGCCTTCGATGGTCTCGTCGCCGACCTCCATGTCGGTGCAGGCGTAGTCGACGGTCTCGGCGTCGAGATTGACGGCCGTCACCGTCTCCGTGACCTTGCCGCACTCCGCACAGACCGGGTTAAAGGGGACGTACTCGTCGTCGACCTTGTCCTGGTACTGGGAGAGCACCTCGCGGACGCCCTCGAGGTCGGAGAGGACCGTCCGGGTCGCGTCGTCGAAGTCGCCGTTCGCGTACAGCTCCGTGTTCGAGACCATCTCGACCGGAACCCCCAGTCGCTCGGCGTCGGCCTGCAGGAGGGCGGCGAAGTGGGCCGCGTACGACTCGCGCTCGCCGAACGGGTCCGGGATCGCGGTGTACGGCTTCCCGAGGTTGCGGCCGAGCGCGCCGGCGTCGACCTCGCCGAGGCCGACGATCTCGCCGTCGGCGTTCGCCAGCTTCCGCGGGAGCTTCCGGAGGGGGTCCTTGTCGTCGGACGTGAACACCTGCCGGACCTCGTGCCCGCGCTCGCGCAGCACCGCGGCGACGAAGTAGCCCCGCATGATCTCGTTGAAGTTGCCGAGGTGCGCGACCCCCGACGGGGAGACGCCCCCCTTGATCACGATCGGCTCGTCCGGGTCACGGGCCTCGATCTCGTCGGCGATCACGTCGGCCCAGAAGGCGCGGAAGCCGGCGTCGTCGCCCGCTCGGTCGTCGCCGCCGGCGAGGTCTTCACCCGCGCCCGCGGCGGCCGCGGCGTCCCGCCCCTGCTCGGAGAGGATGTGCGGGGAGTCGTCGGGCGGACCGGCGGCGTCGTCCTCGCCGGCGTCCGCGTCGCGGTCACCGCTCACGCGTCGCTCGCCCCCGTCCAGTAGGTCGGCTCGTCGGTTCCCGTCGGGACCACGTCGGTCCCGGTGTGCTCGCCGCGGAGGACGGCGTCGACGACGGCGTTCGGCTCCGTGCCGTCGAGGACGATGGAGCGGATCCCGGCCCGGTCGATCAGCTTGGCCGCGAGCAGGTCCACCGGGGCCGAGGCGCCGGCGTTCCGGCTCATCGGGAGCACGACGTCGACGAGCTCGGCCGGCGACATCGAGCCGAACTGCGTCGCGTCCGGGTCGACGTTGGGGTCGGCGTCGTACACGCCGTTCGCGCTCGTCGCGTACACGAGGAGGTCGGCGTCGACGGACTCAGCGAACGCGGCGGCGACCGCGTCGGTCGTCTGACCGGGGGTGACGCCGCCCATCACCGACACCTCGCCGCGCCGGAGGGCCGCGGCGGCCTCGTCGTACCCCGTCGCCGGCGAGAGGTTCGCGCGGCCGTCGAGCGCGGCGATCAGCAGGCGGGCGTTGAGCCGAGTGGTGCCGATGCCGAGCTGGTCGAGCTCGACCTCGTTGGCGCCGAGGTCGCGCGCCGTCTCGATGTAATCGCGCGCGACGCCCCCGCCGCCGACGACGACCCCGACCTCGCAGCCGTCGGCGGCGATCCGCTCGATCGCTTCGGCGTACGCGGCCACCCGGTCGGGGTCGAGATCGGGCGCGAGCACGCTCCCACCGATAGAAACGACGACTCTCATTACCGTCGCATACCCCTGTCGCGCTCTTAAGCATTATCAAGCCCGGACGGCCCGAGGCCCGAGCCGTCCCGGTCGAGGACGCCCCGACTCCCCGGCCGCCGCGATCGCGGACGAACCGGGCCATCGACGGCATCGGCGGGAAACGCCTAAGCCGCTCGCACCCCGCTCTCGGGTATGCAACCGATATCGATCGTGGGGCCCGGCGCGCCGGACCTGGCGGCGTCGCTCGCCGGCCGGCTCGACGGGCGAATCGCCGTCGTGAACCGCGCGAGCGACGATCTCGGCGAGGCGCACGCGAGAGACGAGGCCACCGACGGCGGCGTCGCGGTCGAGGCGCCGGCCGACCGCACCGACGCCGACACCGCGGTGACCCTCGGAGCGGACGGCGAGTGGACCGGTCGCGGGAGCGTCGACGGCCTCGACGCGTTCCTCGACGGGCTCGCGCCCGACCACGACTACCTCATCGCCGTCGGCGACTCCCGGCTGCGCGTGCCGACGGTCCAGCTCGGGGCGGACGCGGACCGGGGAGACGTGCCCGGAACGGTGATCGCGGCGGCGGACGCGCCTGCGGACGTCGACCTCGACCGGCTCGTCGCCGACCTCGACGCCGCGGAGCCGTGGATCACGCGCGAGGCCCTCGTGCGACGCGTCGAGGCGTCGGCGGACGCGGATCGCGCGGGCGCGATCGCGACGTTCACCGGACGGGTCCGAGCGCGCGACGCGCCGGACGACGACCGCACCGCCCACCTGGCCTTCGAGAAGTACGAGGGCGTCGCCGCGGAGCGTATGGACGTCATCGCGGCCGAGCTGACCGAGCGCGACGGCGTGTTCGACGTCCGGATGCACCACCGGACGGGCGTGATCGAGGCGGGCGAGGACATCGTCTTCGTCGTCGTTCTGGCGGGGCACCGACGGGAGGCGTTCCGGACCGTCGAGGACGGGATCGACCGGCTGAAAGACGAGGTGCCGATCTTCAAGAAGGAGGCCACCGAGGCGGAGGAGTTCTGGGTCCACCGGCGCGACTGACTCGACCTCCATCCCTGCGACGGACGCGGGCCGCGACCGCCGTGGAAACGGGGATCGGCGCGCGGTACGACGCGGGCGATCAGGGAACCCATCGGCACCGATCCGCGCGCGCACCGGCCGAGGAATGAGGGCCGATCGGTCACTTACCGGCAACAAAGCCCCCTTTATTCGCCGCCGACGCGTTCGTCGACCCGGAGTACGGGTTGGAGTTTTCCTCTCGTTGTAAACGTTTCAAAACGCAGTATAAAACTTCTAAGTCGGTTTGAAACGGTTATAAACGGTTCGTCAGACACGTTTTAGCACCCGAGGTCGGCCTGAAACGCCATGAAAGCCACTGAACACCGTCCAACGGTCTCACCTTTATAACATCCTCCGGGGACAAGCAGGGAGTGTACCATGAGCGCGACTGCAAATCCCTCCGCGAACGCGAACCCCACCGACGACCTCAGCAAGGAAGAGCGGCTGAAGCGGTACCTGCTCGACCGCGCCGAGGACGGCGAGATGTATTTCAAGGGGAAGTTCATCGCCGACGACGTCGACCTCTCACCGAAGGAGATCGGCGCCCTGATGGTGAAGCTCCGCGACTCCGCAACGGAGCTCACCGTCGAGAAGTGGTCGTACACGGGCGCGACGACCTGGCGCATCGAGCCCGCCTGACGAGGACCGTCGAACCAGCCTGACGA
>SDGW01001263.1_pt1 | contig 12780 bp, 10 predicted proteins | sample 2873831 | NCBI WGS metagenome assembly SDGW01 (sample SAMN08132700, study PRJNA421101) | hypersaline lake metagenome | isolation source: celular fraction 0.22 microns magnesium sulfate-rich crust from ephemeral... | place: Spain: Penahueca Lagoon, Toledo | collected 2011-07
TACCACGCCGACGAAGTCACCTTCGCGCTGAGTCAGGCACGGATGGAGACGCTGAGCTACTACTCGCTGATGATCCTGTTCCTGTTCACCGCGACGTTCCACGGCGTCAACGGCGTCTACAACGCGCTGGTCAACCAAGGGTTAACAGGTACCAAGCGCCAAGCTGTCAAGTGGACACTCGTCGCCGCCAGCGTCGTGCTCCTCTTCCAGGGAGTCCGCACAGCAAACGCGTGGGCCGGATTCACGACGTTCTTCTAACCATGAGCACACAGCCACCACAACAAGAACACGAGGAATCGCCCGCCGAGGGGGTCGACGACGAGTCGACGCCACCGGCACAACAGCGGCGCGAAGACGCCAAGAGCGACAAGCGGGGTCGGGACATCCAACGGCAGGCCGAAGCCGACGCCGCCGCCAAAAGCGACGAGCCGACGCGGCACATCAAGGTGTTCCGCTACGATCCCGAGATCGAGGGGAAACAGGAGCCGCGGTTCGACGACTTCCACGTCCCCTTCGAGAAGGGGATGACCGTCCTCGATGCGCTGATCTACGCCCGCGACCAGTACGATCCGTCGTTGACCTTCCGGCACTCCTGCCGACAGGCGGTCTGTGGGTCGGATGCCTTCTTCGTCAACGGCGACCAGCGGTTGGGCTGCAAAACCCAGCTCTCGGAGCTCGACGATCCGGTGCGGATCGAACCCCTGCCATATCAGGAGGTCGTCAAGGATCTGGTCGTCGACATGGACCACTTCTACGAGGAGATGGAGGCGGTCGACCCCTACTTCGATCCCGACGAGACGCCCGACGGCGAACTCGAAGAACAGCGCCAGTCCAGAGAAAACAGAGAGAAAGTCAAGATGTCGACGCGGTGTATCTGGTGTGGGGCCTGTTTCTCCTCGTGTAACATCGCTGCGGGGGACAATCAGTATCTCGGTCCGGCGGCCCTCAACAAGGCCTACCGGTTCGCGATGGACGAACGCGAAGGCGACGGTCGTAAACAGGAACGGTTCGAAACCATCGAGCAGGAACACGGTGTCTGGCGGTGTCAGACCCAGTTCTCCTGTACGAACGTCTGTCCGAAGGATATCCCACTGACCGAACACATACAGGAACTGAAACGCGAAGCAGTCAAGAAGAATCTGAAGTTCTGGTAGTCAGTATCAAGAGCCTTCAGACCCAATAACCAACAAACAATCATGTACGAACACGACGTAATCGTGGTCGGTGCGGGCGGTGCCGGGCTTCGAGCAGCGATTGCCGCCGACGAGGCCGGTGCCGACGTAGCGATCGTCTCGAAACTCCACCCCGTACGGAGCCACACGGGCGCAGCCGAGGGCGGAATCAACGCCGCGCTTCGGGACGCCGACTCGTGGGAAGATCACGCCTACGATACGATGAAGGGCTCCGACTACCTCGGGGACGCTCCGGCTATCGAAACGCTCTGTCAGGACAGTCCGTACGAAGTCATCCAACTCGAACACTGGGGGATGGCGTTCTCCCGCGAGGAGGACGGCCGCGTCTCACAGCGACCCTTCGGGGGGCTTTCCTTCCCACGGACCACCTACGCGGGCGCAGAGACGGGCCACCAGCTGCTGCATACCCTGTACGAACAGCTCGTCAAACGCGGCATTCAGGTCTACGACGAGTGGTACGTCTCGAACCTCGCGGTCACCGACGAGGAGCGACCGGAGGACCGCCACTGCCACGGGGTCGTCGCCTACGACGTTGCCACCGGCGAGATTGCGGGCTTCAAAGCCCGTGACGGCGTGATTCTTGCCACCGGGGGCCCCGGTCAGGCGTTCGATCACACGACCAACGCCGTCTCCTGTACCGGCGACGGGCAGGCGATGGCCTACCGCGCTGGCGTCCCACTGGAGGACATGGAGTTCATCCAGTTCCACCCGACGACGCTCCCCTCTACCGGGGTGCTGATCTCGGAGGGGGTCCGCGGCGAGGGCGGGATCCTCTACAACAACGACGGCGAGCGCTTCATGTACGAGCGCGGCTACGCCAACAACGACGGCGAACTCGCCTCCCGCGACGTGGTCTCCCGCGCCGAGCTGACGGAGGTCAACGAAGGGCGAGGGATCGAAGACGAGTACGTCCACCTCGATATGCGCCACCTCGGCGAGAAGCGGATCATGGATCGCCTCGAAAACATCCTCCACCTCGCGGAGGACTTCGAGGGCGCGGATGGGATCGAGGAGCCGATGCCGGTCAAACCCGGCCAACACTACGCGATGGGCGGGATCGAGACCGACGAGAACGGCGAGACCTGTGTCGGCGGCCTGTATGCTGCCGGCGAGTGTGCCTGTGCGTCGGTCCACGGCGCGAACCGCCTCGGCGGCAACGCACTGCCCGAACTCATCGTCCTCGGCAAGCGTGCGGGCTACCACGCCGCGGGCAAGGAGATCGAGGAGGCGAAAGTCGAGACCGGCAAACGCGGCGAGTACGAGACCGCGACAATCGACTCCCCGGTCGAACTCGGCGAGGGCGGCTCGCCGGGCGACGCTGTCGCCGACGGTGGTGCGGTCGCCGCGGGCGGCTCGGCCGATCCCGACACGCTGCTCGAACGGACTGTCGAGGCCGAACGCCAGCGCGTCGACGAACTCCTGTCGGGCGACGAAGGTATCCACCACTCGGAGGTCCGCTCGAAGGTCCAGAAGACGATGACCGACCACGTCAACGTCTTCCGCGAGGAGGAGGGACTCAAACAGGCCCTCCGCGACATCCGTGAGGCCCGCGACGAGTACCAGAACGTGACCGTGATGGACCCCTCGAAGACGTTCAACACGGACCTGCTACAGACGATCGAGACACAGAACTTGCTCGATCTCGCCGAGGCGATCACGGTCGGCGCGCTCGCCCGCAAGGAGTTCCGCGGCGCACACTGGCGTGCGGAGGCCCAGGAGCGAAAGGACGACGAGTGGCTGAAACACACCCTGCTGTCGTGGAACGACGGCTCGCCGGAACTCTGGTACCGCCCGGTGATCCTCGAAGGCGAGAACAAGACCTACGAACCGAAAGTTCGCAGCTACTGAGCGGCTACCCAGCGGCCTGCGGTTTTTATTTTTCCTGTCGACGAGCACTGCAGCCGTTCGCGGTCGGTTCGACTCACTACTGATTGCAGTGATTTAGTCCCCAGAGGCGCCTTGCGTGACACCACCTCTCACGGATTCGTCACGAGTCGAAATACGGCCACGATTTCCGACGAATTCGGCTGTTCTCGACGCGCGTCGAAATCGCGTTTCGGGCTCGAAACCGCCGGTATCAGTCGACAGAGCCCGTCTATCCGACTTCGACGACTGTCTTAGGGTAGCTTTATTATTGTCGAACCTAACTTATGAGTATGATCACACAGTCGAAGCACGCGGTCGAGGTCCCGACCGATCTTCGGTCGCCACGGGCAAAGCTCGTCTATCTGTTCCTCTCGATGAACGGCACGACATCGATCACGGAACTCCAGGACGGACTCAATATGAAGAAGATCTCCCTCTACAGTATTCTCAAAACCCTCGAAAAACAGGACGTTATCTCGAAAGACGGCGAGCGGTACGCGCTGGCGTAAATTCATACGACCGTTTGTTGTGAGCTGTGAGCGGCAGCTGTAGAGGGTTATTCATTCGGTCGACTCACTGAGTTACGAGCATGTCGGTTTTTTTTAAATAGAGCTGCTTCCGGGGCGTGTCGACCTTTTAAATCGGGGTCGCCCCGGATTCGAACCTCAGTCGCTCCGCTCACTACCGTTCGCTCCGCTCCCTGCTTCGAATCCGTGCTCACAGAAAATAAAACACGCCTCCCTGCGGTCGGCGGTTTTATGGGTTCGCCCGGATTCGAACCGGAACCCGACATGCTCGCTCCGCTGCACGTGTCGGGTAGGGTTGCGAATCCGGTCTCACAGTGAATAAAATACGGCTCGCTTCGCTCGCCGATTTTATGGGTTCGCCCGGATTCGAACCGGGGTCACGGGCACCCAAGGCCCGAAGTATGGCCAAGCTAACCCACGAACCCTCACCTCCCTCTACCGGGCAGATACTGTAAAGGGTTTCGTTCCGCTGCCGGTTACTGGGTTTCGATGGAGAAGTAGAACGTCGACCCCTCGCCCTCGGTCGACTCCACCCAGATATCGCCGTTGTGGCGGTTGACGATCCGCTCGCAGATGGCCAGCCCGATGCCGGTGCCGTCGCTGTCGCCGCCCTTGTCGAACAGCCCGAAGATATCGTCCTGCCGGTCGGCCGGGACCCCCGGCCCGTCGTCGCTGACGGCGAACTCGTAGCCGTCGCGTGTCTCCTCGGCGCTGATCTCGACGGTCGTCCCCCTCCCCCCGTGGTCGACCGCGTTCGTCACGAGGTTCTGGAACAGCTGCCGCAGCTGGTCGGCGTCGGCTGGCACCGTCGGCAGCGAGCCGACGATCAGCTCGGCGTCGGCCTCGTCGAGGGCGAACTGCACGTCCTGACGAACCTCCTCGATCACGGCCTCGATATCCGTCTCCGAGAACGCTTCTCCCTCCGTCTCGACGCGAGAGTACTGCAACAGGCCGTCGATCATCCCCCGCATCCGTTCGGCCCCGTCGACGGCGAACTCCATGTACTCACGGGTCTCCCCGTCGAGCTGCTCGTCGAGTTCCATCTCCAGGAGGTCGACGTAACTGGAGACCATCCGTAGCGGCTCCTGAAGGTCGTGGGAGAGGATGTAAGCGAACTCCTGAAGGCGCTCGTTGGAGCGTTCGAGCTGGTCCTCGTACTCCTTGCGGTCGGTGATATCCTTCGAGATCACCGCCAACCCGTCGTCGTCGGGGTAGATCTGCAGCACCGTCCAGTAGTCGATCGGCTCGTAGTAGTACTCGCAGGTCGCCGGCTCGCCCGTCGACATGGCCTCGCGGAGCCGGTCTTCGACAACTGTCCCCTTGATTTCGGGGAAGTACTCCCAGAGGTTCTCACCGAGGACATCGTCTGTGGGCACACCGAGGCGGTCGGCGATCACGTCGTTCCAGTAGGTCACTGTAAAGTCGGTGTCGACCGCGTAGTAGGCATCCGAGATGCGCTCGGTCAGCCGGCGGTACTTCTCCTCGCGGGCGGCACGTTCGAGTTCGTAGCTGATCCACTCGGTCAGCAGCTCCACGAAGGTCTCCTGTATATCGGTGAACTCCTTGTCGACCGGGTCACGGTCGGCGAAACAGATCGTCCCGACAGTCTCGCCGTCGACGGTGACCGTCGACCCGACGTAGCAGGCCAGCCCGAACCGTTCGTAGGCCGGATCGTCCTTCCACCCCTCCTCGGCGGCGTTGGTAACCGTCAGCGGCTCCTCGCCGTCGAGGTCGAGGGTGTGACGACAGTACGACTCCGAGAAGGGGGCGGTTGCCCCGTTTTTGAGCTGGGTGTTCGGCCCCACCCCGACGACGATCTTCTGGCTGTCGCCGTCGAACTCGGTGAAAAACCCCTGTTCGACGCCCATATACTCTCGGCCGAACTCGAGGAGGTCGGCGACCTTCTCCTCCAGCGGGGCCGACTGGGCGGCCGTCTGATGAAGCTGGCGGAACGCCGCCTCCTGCTGGCGGTGTTTTTCGAGGCGAGCCTTCCGGTCGGCGATGTCTCGGCCGATCCCGATGATCCCTTGAACGTCGCCTTCGTCGTCGGTTAGTCGCGTCCCGGTGAACTCGTAGGGGATCGCCTCGCCGTCTTTGGTCACGTAGTCGGCCTCGACGACCGCCGACCCGGTCTCGATGATCTCCTCGAGGGCTGCCGCCACGTCCGCGTGATCGGACTCGGCGAAGAAGTCCAAGGCGTGCATCTTGCTGATCTCCGTGTCGGTGTACCCCGTGACCTCGGTCACGGTGGTGTTCCACCGGGTGAGGCTCCCGTCGGGATCGAGCATGTAAAACACGTCGTCGATGGTATCGAGGCTCTCCTCGATGACCATCTGTTCGGCCGCTAGCTGCCGCTGGTGTTCGGCGCGGTCGAGGGTGGTCTCGATATTCGCGGCCAGGATCCTGGCGAGGGTGAGATCGGTCTCCGAAAACCCGTTCGTCTCGGTCGACGCGACGATCAACAGTCCGTGGGAGCCGAACGGGACGTACATGTCGCTGCGGAACTCGGTGTCGGGATTGTACAGCTCCTCGGCAGCACCGAGATCGTCGTAGACGACGGCCTCGCCGTCCTGGAAGGCCTCCCACGCGAGCCCCGAATCCAACACCGGCGGATCGTCCAGGACGGTTTCGAGCTCCTCGGAGACCGCCTCTGGCACCAGTCCACCGCGGGCGTCGTCGTAGAAATTGACGCTGTTCATCGAGAAGCCGAGGAGGTCACTGATCGTCTCGGAGGCGATCTCGGCCACCTCGTGGGTGGTGTCGGTCTCCAGCAGTCGACGGCTGTTTTCGTGGAGTTGGGCCAGTTGCTGTTCGCGCTCCTTCTGCTCGGTGATGTCCTCCTGGAACCCCACCCAGTTGGTCAGCTCTCCGGTCTCGTCGTAGATCGGAGCGATCGAGACGCTGTTCCAGAACATCGTCCCGTCGGCCCGATAGTTCCGGAGTTCGACCGTCGTCGACTGTTCGGCTTCGAGTGCGGCTCGAAGCTCCGCGACGGCCGCCTCGTCCGTTTCCGGCCCCTGCAGCTGCCGGTGGTTCCAGCCCTCGATATCTTCATGGGCGTAGCCAGTCAACTCCATGAACTTCTCGTTGGCGTACACGAGCGGATTCCCCTCCTGGGTCGGATCGGTCAACGTGATCCCGACCGGAGCCTGTTCGACCGCCTGTTGTTTCGTTCTGAGTTCGGCCTCCCGCTGCTTGCGGTCGGTGATGTCCCGGATCTCCGCGATGACGTACTCTTCGCCGCCGAGTTGGGTCGACGCCAGCCGCACCCGCACCCAGACCTGCTGGCGGTCGGATCGCTCGATCCGCCACTCGAAGGTCTGTGGCTCGCCCTCGGCGGCGGCCCGAATCCGCCGCTCGGCGTCAGCCTGCGTGAACTCCGAGTCGGCGGCCGTGTAGTCGGCGACATCCATCTCGCGGAGTTCGGCGGCCGTATAGCCGTACAGCTCCTCGAGCCGTTCGTTCACGCCGCGGATCTCGCCGGTCTCGGGATCGTGGAGCGTGATCCCGATCTCCAGATCGTCGAACACGTCAGGAATAATGCGATCCATAGAATGTCGTGGATCCTGATACTAACGCGAGATATATAAGCAAGGGGTCGACGTCGTCTTTCTGTAAGGTGTAGTGATAGTGTCATACGAATACCTAAACCGATAGAGTACATACAGGGCGGTATCATGGGGCGTGTCTCGTTTTGGAGAGCATTCGGACGAAGTGGTGGGATTGCATGACCGACGTTGAGAAACCCGTCGAGGTCCTGCTGGCCGAAGACAATCCGGGTGACGTGATGTTGACGAAGAAGGCCCTCGAACAGGGGAAGCTCGCCAACAACCTTCACGTCGTCACCGACGGCGTCGAGGCCCTGCAGTTCCTCAGACAGGAGGGCGAATACAGCGACGAGCCACGACCGGATCTCGTCCTCTTGGACCTCAATATGCCCCGCAAGGACGGGCAGGACGTCCTGAAAGAACTGAAAGAAGACGACGACCTCTGCCGGATCCCAGTGGTCGTACTAACGAGTTCGGAGTCGGAGGAGGATATTGCGAAATCCTACGAGCTCAACGCCAACGCCTATCTGACCAAGCCAGTCGACTTCGACGGCTTCATCGAGATCGTCAACCGGATGGAGAACTTCTGGTTCAAGGTCGTGAAACTCCCGGAGTCCTGAAATGACGTTCAGCAGCGACACGGAACTGTCACTACTCCTCGTCGAGGACAACCCCGGCGACGCGAAACTGTTCGAGCACCATCTCACCACCAGCCGGAGCGACTCCTTTCCCCCGGCGAGCGTGACCCACGTCGAGTCCCTCGACGCTGCCATCGAGGCCTTAGAGGCCGAGGCCTACGACCTCGTGTTGCTCGATCTGGGGCTGCCGTCCAGCAGCGGCCTCGAAACGCTGGACCGCTACAACGAGGCCATCGAGGCCAGCGACGATCTCGACCCCACTCCCGTGATCGTGCTCACGGGGCTCAAGGACGACGCCGCCTCGGTCGAGGCCATCGAGCGCGGCGCGCAGGACTATCTCGTCAAGGACAACGTAGACGAGAGCGTCCTCCACCGATCGATCCGCTACGCGTTGGAACGCCACGCCCAACAGCAGGAACTCCGCCGACAGAACCAACGGTTAGAGCGGTTCGCCAGCGTCGTGAGCCACGACCTGCGGAACCCCCTGAGCGTCGCGCAGGGTCGTATCGAGATGGTCGACAGCGACCACGCCGAGGTCATCGAGCGGAACCTCGACCGGATGGAGACGATCATCGAGGACGTGCTCACACTCGCCCGCGAGGGCGAGTCCGTCGAGGAGACCGAACGGGTCGACCTCGCTGCGTTGGCTTCCCAGTGTTGGGGGTCGGTCGAGACCGCCGCAGCGACACTGTCGACCGACGAGGAGATCCCGATTCTGGCCGATCCGAGTCGGTGTGGCCAACTTCTCGAAAACCTGATCCGCAACAGCGTCGAACACGTCGGCGACGACGTGTCGATCCACGTCGGCTCCCTCGACGGCGGCTTCTACGTCGAAGACGACGGGCCGGGAATCGATCCCGACAAACGCGAGGAGGTTTTCGAGGCCGGTTACACCACCAACCGCGACGGCACCGGCTTCGGGCTCAACATCGTCAAAGAGATCGCCAACGCTCACGGCTGGCGTGTCGACATCACCGACGGCTCCGAGGGCGGTGCGCGGTTCGAGTTCTCCGCTGTCACCGCGGCGTAATCCGGTCGGATTCACCGGCGTCACTACGGCGTAACCCGGTTCGGATTTCTTTTAACGGGCGTCGACCCGATCACCCAGCCAGCACGCCGAAGCCGAACAACGGCCCCCACAGCAGGTGGAGGCCGACCCCGACGACGAGCGCGGGGATCGTCGTGTAGATACTGGCGATGATGGCGGCCTTCTTGTCGATGGCGATCAGCGGGAACAGAGCATCACCGTCCTGGCTGATCGCGTTGGCGGTGAGCGCCGAGAACGGAATCCCGCCCTGCGCGTAGGCACTCGCAAGGACGATCTGGGGGCCACAGCCGGGGATCAGCCCCAGCAGCGCGCCGCCGACCGGTGCGAGCACCCCTGCGGCCGCCGCAATCGCCGCGATGTCGAGACTGAACAGCGCGACGGGGTACTCGTACAGCAGGTAGGCCACCAACACCCAGACGGTGACGAAACTGGTCTCCATCGCCGCGTGTTGGAACGTCGAATAGAGGCTCGCAAACGACTCCCGGGCGCGGCCGACCTGTCCCTCGCCGATGTAGTGTCGACCGACGAAGTACAGATAGAACGACAACGTCGTCCCCGTAATGCCGACGACGGTGAACGCCCCCGCGAAGGAGCCGCCGAGTGTGATCGGTACCTCCGGGGCCCCGCTCAGGAGGTACTGTACACCCAGCAGGAGCCCTGCAGCAGCCGCGACCCACCACAGACTGTGGACGGCGTGACTCAGCGGCGTCAACAGCCGGGAGCTCCGGTCGGGACCGGTGTCGTGTGTGTGACCCGGAGACGGTCCCTCGTAGTCGTGAGCCGGGTTCGAACTCCGCCCGATCACGCTGACAGAGGAGCCGCCGTCGGTGACCGGCTGGCTCAGTTGGCTCACCGCGCGGTCGACGCGGCCGACGCCCAGCCCGAAACGATCGATGGCGTAGCCGAAGACGATCGCTGTCACGAAGGTGATGCCGTAGGAGTAGAGCGCCGCCTCGGGTGCGAGTGCGAGGATGACGAAGGCGGAATCGCCCGCGGTGGCGATCAGCGTCGCCACGACCGTCCCGAAGCTCACCGTCCCGCGGATGTAGAGCGGCATCATCACGATCGCACCACCACAGCCCGGCGTCAGTCCCATCAGGGCCCCCGCCAGCGGCTGGAACCGCTTGTGTTCGCCGAGTCGTTCGGTCAACTTCCCCCGTGTTTTGTACTGGATGTAGCTGAACAGCAACACCGTCACTGCGACGAAGGCGCTGACCTGAATGTAGCCGTCCCTGACCGAGGCGATGAATATGTCGACGATCTCACTCACCATCGGGGACCCACCTCCGGCTGTCGCTGCCGTGCCGCAACTGAATTAGACTCATCTAAAAATTAGATTCGCACCGTTGCATAAAGAGGTTTCGTCACACGCAGTATTAGGTGTCGACGCGACACGCACCTCCGAGACGGTTCAGTGTCGGCGCAGTACGGTCCCCTCCGGAACGGCAGCGACACCTCTCAGCGGTCGAAAAATGAAGGAAGATGTAGTTGTCTGTGAGTGTTCGCGAGGCGAACTTACAGACGGGTTAGGTTATTCGCGCGTGGGCCTTTCGGGGACTGCTCGATGTCGAACTCGACATCCTGGCCCTCTTCGAGATCCGGACCGCCGACGTCTTCCATGTGGAAGAACACGTCGTCGTCAGCATCTTCTGTGTCGATAAAACCGTAGCCGCCAGTGTCGTTGAAGAAATCAACCGTACCGTTGCCCGGCAAACCGTGCCTCGGCGCCCCTCACCGTTCCGCCCTCGTCGACCCTCGGTTCGAGACCAGCAAGGAACGCGTCGACGCCATCGAACACCGGGTCGTCGGTGCCGCTGGGAGTCGTTCCGACTGTCTCGCCGATGCGTGCGAGCGGCTCGTCGGCCCCCCAGACGCCGAGGCTGAACGCCGCAGGGCCGGTCGTCTCGAAGAGCCACTCGCCGTTTTCGTCGTCGACGATCCGATCGAGCGTGTTGATATACCCCGAGAGGGTGTGGGCGAGGACGGTATCAGCACTCGCCGCCCGGTCGTCGTTCTCGGTCGGTACGACGAGCAGGTCGTCGCCGACGGCGAAGGCCCGCCCCGAGCCGTCCTCGTAGATCGCCACGCCGCGCTGTTGGTCGACCTGTTGGAATCCGGCTGTGTAGCGGTTCTTGAAGATCGATCGGTCATAGTTCCCGTCGAGGAGCAGGAGGTCGTCGATCAACGTGAGCCCGGTGACCTCGATTCCGGTCTCGATCTCGCCGTCGGCCGTCGTCTCGGTGGTCGTGTTTCCGGTCGTTCCGTTTTCGACGGTTCCGTTCTCCGTTGTCTCGTTCGTGGCCGTCCCGTTCGTCGTCCAGGGTCCGTCGACCGTCTCGTTGGTCTCGACGATCGTGTAGTTGGTCACGGTCCCGTCGTCAGCTTGGTGGTCGGCGGCGTCGTTGACCGCCTGTCGGAGCGGGGCCGCAAACGGATAGCTGGAGATCGTCTCGACGGCGTCGACGACCGGCTCGATACTCGATAGCGGGAGCCCAACGATCGGCTCGTCGGGGAGCTGCCGGGGGTCGAGGGCCTGCTGCACCGGCCCGAACGCCGATAGCCGCAGGTGACAGACAACGACACCCTCTCCCGTATGGGTTTCAGCGGGCGTCAGATCGCTGTACGGCGGGAGATCGTACCGCGGTGGCCCGTCTCCCAGCTCCGGTGTGGGATCGTCATCATCACCGAGACAGCCCGCGAGCCCGACCGAGCCGGTCGCGGCCGCGGCCGCTCGCATGAATGTCCGTCGGTCCATGGGCGATTGTACGGCTCCAACTACAAGTACCATACCAACACAGTCGGCTGCTCGCACCTCGAACGCGCCGTCGACTCATCGACTCCGATGATTCGTTGAATATGTTACCATAACCGTAGCGTTTTTTATTGATCCCGACTGAGTAGTATATGACAGAGATACTGAGTGTACCTCTGGGGGGTTCGCAGATCTCTGTCACAGGAAGCGACTACTTGGGAGGGTAGTCGCTCCCTCCTGTTGTACTGACGTGGTATCGGCGGATCTCCGTTTAGCGACTGTCTCGATGACTGGTTGGTTTCGACAGAGGATGTTTAGTGATCGGGCTGCTACTGAGAGGTATGTACGTCCGCGATGCCAAAAACCGGGACGAGGCGTGGCTGCTGGACCGGATAGATGCACTCGGGGTCGATCAGGAGGCCTTCCGCTCGCGTGACTACGTGCTGGCGGTCGACGAGGACTCCAACACGCGGGTGGGGTTCGGGCGGCTCCGGGTCCATTCGGACGAGCCCGAAGCCTGCGAACTCACCGGCATTGGCGTGCTCGCACCGTGGCGTGGGCAGGGCATCGGCGCACACGTCATCGAGCGGCTTGTCGCCGAGGCTGGCGACGAGGGGTTCGACACCGTCTACGTACTGACCGACCAGTCCGACTACCTCACCCAGTTCGGCTTCGACCGTGTCGACCCCGAGACGCTCCCCGACCAGCTGGCAGCTCGGTTGGCGCGCAAACGCGAGCAGCTGGATGCCGAGGTTGTCCCGCTGGCGGTTGATATCGAGGCCTTCGAGATGCCGAATCGGCTTCGCGAGGCGTTCAAGACCGCCGCTGCCGACGACGGCTCGGCGGAGCCCGAAGAAACAGCCGAAGATTTCGGGGTCGACCCCGAGACGGCGACGTATAAGTACGATACCGGGAAGTAGGCGGCGGCTACCGGCCTACTGGACGCCTTCCCGTCCTTCGAGGAAGTCCGTACTGAAGACGATGTAGGTCAACACTGTACAGAACAGGATCGGCGGCAACAGCAGGAAGGCCCACAGCGGTTCGAGCCCCCAGCCGAGGATCAACGCGACGTTACCGAGGCCGAGCAGGAGGAACGGCAGCGAGTAGAGGACTGCCCGCTTGCGTTTCCGCCCGGAGTCGAGGACTTCGTCGTCGAGGATGTCGTCCCGAGACGGCCCCTCGGTAGCGGAGCCATCGTCGGGGTCGGC
>SDGW01000836.1_pt1 | contig 12777 bp, 12 predicted proteins | sample 2873831 | NCBI WGS metagenome assembly SDGW01 (sample SAMN08132700, study PRJNA421101) | hypersaline lake metagenome | isolation source: celular fraction 0.22 microns magnesium sulfate-rich crust from ephemeral... | place: Spain: Penahueca Lagoon, Toledo | collected 2011-07
TCGCGCTCGAACGCGTCGCGTACGACGTCGACCGCGTGAGCGAGGCGGTCGCCGAGGCCGGGCTCCCGGAGCGCACCGGTGAGCGGCTGTATCAGGGGAAGTGAGCGCGGGGACCGGACGGGCGCGTCGCCGTAGTCCTTTCCCCCGCGTCACGGCCCGAGCCCGAGGAAGAGCAGGACGTTCCGCGCGGCGGTGGCCAGCGAGAGGAGGCCGACGCCGGCGCACATCAGCGTCGCGACGAGCCGCCGGGTCCCTCCCGCGACGGCGACGGGGATCCCGATGACGACCATCCCGGCGGCCTTGGTGAGGAGCATCCCGGGGACGAGTCCGAAGGCCGCGATGAACGCGCCGCCGACGGGAGAGCCCTCGACGTACTGGCCGCCGCCGATCGCGACGTACGTGGAGGCCACGTCGGCGGCGACCCCGACGGCGAGGAGGGCGAGCGCGGCGGCGAGTCGCGAGGGCACTGCCACACCGGAGGCGATGAACCGTAATAAGCTTCCGGGGAATCCGCGGAACCGGGGGACTCGACCCCGGTACGCACCGCCTCCCGGGGTGGCCGCGGAGCGCGCACAGCACAATTCCATTTAAACCGTCGCGCGCCGTACGATCGGTAATGAGTTCGTCCGACGACGAGTACGAGATCGCTGTGGTCGGCGGGGGGCCGGCCGGGTTGACGACCGCGCTGTACGGGGCCCGACTGGGCCACGAGACCGTGCTGATCGACCGCGGCGGCGGCCGCGCGGCGATGATGGCCGACACGCACAACGTGATCGGGATAACCGAGGAGACCTCCGGCAACGAACTCCTCGCGACCGGCCGCGAACAGGTCCAGTCGTACGGCGGGACCTACGAGCGCGGCTTCGTCACCGACGTCGTCGAGACCGGGGACGGCCGCTTCCGGCTGACGACGAACGACGCCGAGTTCCTGGCGGACCGCGTCGTGCTCGCGACCGGCTTCTCCGACGAGCGCCCGGATCCGCCGCTCCCGCGGAACGCGCGCGGGCTCCACTGGTGTCTCCACTGCGACGCCTACATGTTCGTCGACGAGCCGGTGTACGTGATGGGCCACGGCGAGGCGGCCGCCCACGTCGCGATGATCATGCTCAACGTGACCGACGACGTGGACCTCCTGACCCGCGGCGCGGAGCCGACGTGGAGCGACGAGACGGCGGCGCAACTGGAGGCGCACCCGGTCGACGTCGTCCGCGAGGACGTGGCGGGCGTCGAGAACGATCCCGACTCCGGCTGGCTGGAAGCGATGGAGTTCGAGGACGGGACCCGCCGCGAGTACCGCGGTGGCTTCCCGATGTACGGCTCCGACTACAACACCGCCTTGGCCGAGGGGCTCGGCTGCGAGCTCACCGAGAGCGGCGAGGTCGACGTCGACGACCACGGGCGCACGAGCGTCGACGGCGTGTTCGCGGTCGGCGACGTGACGCCGGGCCACAACCAGGTCCCGGTCGCGATGGGCCAGGGCGCGAAGGCCGGGCTCGCGATCCACAAGGAGATCCGCGAGTTCCCGCGCTCGACCGAGGATATCGCCCGCGACGGCGCCGTCGACGCCGAGGAAGTGCCCGCGATCTCCCCCGAGCTCATGGCGACCGCGGTCGCGCACGAGGGGCACGCCGGCGGCCCGCGCGAGGAGTCGGACAGCGAGGCCGAACCCGAGGCGCCCGCGGCCGACGACGACTGAAACGGCCCCATCTCACGATCCCGAGCCTCCCGGAACGAGCCGGCGACCCCGACCGGATCAAGCCGACGACCTCGGCCGAAACGAGTCGACGTCCCGGCGGCGGGGAGCGCGATACCAATCTTTTTGATCCGCAGTCCCCGACCGTCGGTATGGGAACGATCGACGCGGACTTCTCCGGCGAGACGGTCGTGGTCACGGGCGGGTCGAGCGGGATCGGCCGCTCGGTCGCGCTCGGATTCGGCGACGCGGGCGCGACCGTGGTCAACGCCGACGTCCGGGCGGCACCGAAGGACGTCGACGCCGAGACGCCCACGCACGAGGTCATCGAGGAGCGCGGCGGGACCGCCGCGTTCGTCGAGACCGACGTTTCCGAGCCGACCCAGATCGAGACGGCCATCGAGGCCGCCCGCGAGTTCGGCGGGGTCGACGTGATGGTGAACAACGCGGGCGTCCACCGCAGCCTCGCGTTCCTCGAGGTCGACCCCGAGGACTTCGACTTCGTCCACGGTGTCAACCTCAGGGGCGCGTTCTTCGGCACGCAGCTGGCCGCCAAGGACATGATCGACCGCGGCGTCGAGGGGGCGATCGTGAACACGTCGTCGACGACGGCCGAACGCCCGGAGTGGAACCACTCCCACTACGCGGCGACGAAGGGCGGCATCCAGATGCTCACGCGGAGCGCGGCGCTCGAACTCGACGAGCACGGGATCCGGGTGAACGCGGTCGCCCCGGGACCGATCGCCACCGAGATCAGAGAGGGCTGGGCCGAGGAGGCGCGCGACATCGACGCCGGCGGCGGGCTCCCGTCTCGCGCCGGCAGGCCCGCCGACCTCCCCGGCGCGTACCTCTACCTCGCGTCCGAGGCCGCGGATTACGTGACCGGCGAGACGGTGTGGGTCGACGGCGGGGCGAGCCTGTAGGGGGCGACTTTTCCGAGACACAGTCGGTAGGCCACTGATAAACCTTGATATGACTCTCCTGTGAACTATTCCGTATTCATGGACGACGATGCGGTAGCCGAATACGTGAAAGATGCTCGATCGACGATCGAGGCGGCACCGCAGATGGATGAAGCCAATACGAAGGCAGCGATTCTACAGGAGTTCCTGACGCTTCTCGATTGGGAGATCCCAGAGAATACCCAGTTGGAATACTCTGTAAGAGCGTTTGGGCAAACGTACAAGGTCGATTATGCGCTCGTGCTTGAGGGGACACCGGTCGCATTCTTAGAAGCGAAGGGTGTCGATACGCCGCTGAACGACGACCACGAAGAGCAGCTTTCGTCGTACATGTCTAACAAGAACGTCAACTACGGTATCCTCACGAACGCGGAAGAGTATCGATTCTTCCAGCGACGAGTTACTGGCTCCGAAGTGAGCGTCCGGCGTGTCGGGACTGCCAACTTGGAAACCCTGAGAGAGCGATCGACGCTGCTAGAGGCATACACGAAAGACGACATCGAATCGGGGGAAGGACGGGAGAAACTTGAACGGATAAACGAACTTCGCGAAGCTCAAGAAAAACTCGAAACGCGGAAAGATGATCTCGCCGGGGAGTTGACAGAAGTACTTACCGAGGAGGTGTCCGGGTCGATCGCCTCGCTCGCGGAGTCAGAATCGAAGGAACTCATCGATCGGCTCATCAAGAATATCGAACGCGAAATCGACAGCGGGAGAAATGAATCCCGTGACCCGGAATCGACGAAACCGCTGCAGGACCCTCACAGCGACCGAAAAGAGTCCAGCGATACCGCATATCGGATCATCTTTTTAAATGGAGATGACCCGCTCGTCGAATTTTATGGTGACCAACAGGCGGAGACATTCGTCGAAGCAGTCGATTACCTCGCGAGTGAGCATTCGCTCGTTTCCAAGCTCGGAAAGCTCCCGTATATCCCTGGGCGAACGCGGCCAATTGTACACGAGGAGACGTCGACTAATGGAACAGAGATGGTCCAACCTCGTGAGATAACCGGTGGATACTACTTAGAGACGAATTTGAGTTCGGTTCAGAAACGGCGAGAAATCGACCGCCTCATCGCTAACTACGACTTCACCGTCGAATTCGACGGTAACTGGTGAATGCAGCGCTACTATATCCCACTTCGTTCGAGAAATGCGCCGGCCGGGACTCTCGCGAGCGAACGGCGTGAGCGAGCGAGAGTACGGGCGGCGCACGACCGTAGGGAGTGCGCCGGCCGGGATTTGAACCCGGGCCATGAGCTTGGAAGGCTCAGGTCCTACCACTAGACCACCGGCGCGTGCGGGTGCGTCCGTCGCTGACGCATCTACACGTAGGCCGAACGGTTCTGATAAACGTTCCGTGTCTCGACGACGAGGAGGCGACCGCCGTCGAACACGGCGTCTGCCGGCGTGAGAAGACGTATCAGAAACGGTTCCGGAGGAAGACGGAAGCGGTGCCGTGGGAAAGTGGGAGCGGAGCCGAGAGCGGCGGTCAGACGATGGTGAACTGGTTGGTGACCGTGGTCTCGAGGTCGATCTCCTCGCCGCCCTCGATGTGGACCTCGTACTCGTAGTCGCCGGGGTCGGTGTCCTCGTCGGTCACGATTTTCGAGCCCCACGTCGCGCGGTCCCAGGCCTCGTGTGCGCCCTCCCAGTTGAGTTCGAGCGGGCCGTAGTCCGCGTCGGGGAACTCGACGACGACCGAGTCGATCGCGTCGGCGCCCAGCGGGTCGCCCGTCTCGGGGTCGAAGATACCGACGTGGAGACCGACCTCCATCCCGGCCGAGAACCGGCCGATGCTGGCGCAGTCCTCGCCCTCGCCGTCGCCGCTCGATTCGTTGTCGGACGTCCCGTTGGTCGTGTTGCCGGTCGTCGTCGTCTCGTTGGTGACGGTCGGCTCGCCGTCTTCCTCGACGCCGGGATCGGTGATGTACGTGCAACCCGCGAGACTGACCGAGGCCCAGGTGGCCGCGCCCGCCGCGACCAGACGGCGACGTGACACCGGCGAGTCGACCGCCTCCGACGACTCGGTGGAGGTCTTGTCGGTCGGCTCCGAAGACTGGTCTCGATTCATACTGCCACATATTCACCGGACACTATATAAATACAAACACCGGTTACTAGCTTCGCGAGAACCGGGGGGATATTTATATATTGCCGTTATGACGATCCGAGTATGGTATCCGACAGACGGCAGGCTAGCAAGGCCGACTCTCAGCGGACGAGTGCCAGCGACTCGGGAACGGCGTCGACGACGCGTCGGCGGCTGTTGGCCACCGGCGCGGCGACGTGGGCGACGGTCGGGCTGGCCGGGTGTATGGGCGGCGACGACGGCGGTGACGGCTCCGACGGCGAGGACGGCTCCGCCGACGCACAGAACTTCGTCGTGACCGCCGAGACCGGCGCGGGATCCGAAGGCGTGCCCGAAACCGCGGGTTTCATCTCGGCGTGTTCGGCGAGTCGGCGCTTCGTGCCGGGGATGCAGGTCGTCTTCTACGTGGGCATCTTCGACCCCGAGACGGGAGATCAGCTCACCGACGAGGACCTCGACAGCGTGGTCGTCAACGTCGATGGGGTCCAGGAGGTCGAACTGGGTTGGGCCGGCGACGACGAGGAGAACCCGGCCGAGGAGTGGGGCGGCTCGTTCGTCCTGCCGGAGGACATCGAGACCGGTTCGTACTCGTACACGGTCGAGGTCAGCAACGGTGACGCCAACTACCAGACGGTCGGCATCCTCGAGGACTCCTTCGAGGTCATCGAGCAGTCGAACCCGACCAACTACGTCGTCACGACCGAGACGTGGTGGAACAACCAGGCGCCCGAGGGGACGAACTTCGTCGGGAGCTGCGCCCCCGAGCGCCAGTTCACCCAGGACATGGACGTCACGTTCGTCATCGGCGTCTACGACGGCTCGAGCGGCGAGATCGTCGGGAGCGACACCCTCGACTCCGTGACGATCGAGTCGACCGACGGCGCGTTCGACCCGATCGAGCTGTCGTGGGACGAGGGCGGCGAGGACTCCGAACCGCAGTGGTCCGGCACGCTCGATACCGCGGATCTAGCTCCCGAGACCTACGGCTACGAGGTCGTCGTCACCAACGGCGACGCCAACTACTACAACGTCGGCATCGCGTCGAACCAGTTCACGATCATCGAACTGTAAGGCCGCCGCCGACGCGGTCCCGGGACCGGTTTTTATACCGAACTCACAGTCATGAACCACAATAACACGCAGTCATCCGGCGGGAACGCTACCGAATCGGTCGACGCGGAGTCGGCCGACGCGGACGAACACGGCGAGGGCGGCGCGGAGATCGACGCCGAGGCGGCCGACGGGACGCTGCAGTTCTCGGATTCGGTCGCCGTCGAGACGACTCCCGAGCAGCTCTGGTCCACGATCTCGGACCCGGCGACGCTGACCGAGTGCGTGCCGGGCGCGGAGTCGATCGAGCGCGTCTCCGAGCGGAAGTACACCGTCGAGATCACGCGGGGAGTGAGCCACCTCACCGTCTCGCTGTCGGGCGAGGCCGAGTTCGTCGAGATGAACCCGCCCGACACCGTGGTGACGAAGGCCACGGCCTTCGACTCGAAGACGGGGAGCGACTTCGATATCCTCGCGGGGATGGAGATACAGCCGACCGACGACGGCGGAGCCGAACTCGCCTACACCGCCGAGGTCTCGATCAGCGGCGGGGTCGGCACGATGAGCCCCCGGATCCTCCGACCGATCGTCAACCGCGACATCGAGACCTACTTCGGGAACGTCAAAGCGGTCGTCGAATCGGAGTAGCCCGCGCGGCCGTCCGTTTTTGCGGATGTATTTATACGCACAATCAATAGGACTGCTCATGCCGACCGATCCGACCGACGCGTTCGACGAGATCTCCGAGTACGACTCGACCGCCCTCTTCAAACCGAAGGTGGTGGCGTTGGTCGTCTCCGAGGGCGAGGAGCGGGGTCCGAACCTCATGACCGCCTCGTGGTGGATGCTGGCGGGGTACAACCCGTTTCGCTATCTCCTCGCCGTGAGCCACAAGACGCTGACGTACGAGCTCATCGAGGAGAGCCAGGAGTTCGTGCTGGCCTCGCCCTCGACGGAGATGATCGACGCGCTGACGCTGTCGGGCATGGTCAGCGGCCGGGACATCGACAAGATCGAGCACCTGAACATGGAGACGGTGCCGGGGCAGTCGGTCGACGTGCCGCTGTTGGCCGACGCCACTGGCAACATCGAGTGTTCGGTGATGGAGTCGTTCGAGTTCATGGACTGCACCTACTACTTCGGCGAGGTCGAACACGCCTACGTCACCCCCGGTGGAATGGACGGCCGGCTCCTGTCGCCGGACGCCGACGTGCTGGCCTACATGGGCAGCGACTGGGGCGAGGAGGAGACCAAGACCAAATACCGCTACTACGCCGACATCACCGCCGACTCGATCAAGCGGTTCCCCGGCGACGAGATCGTCGACTCCCTGCCGCCGGAGCTCCAGGCGCAGTTCGACGAGTAAGGCGGCTCACCACAGCGCCGTCGACCGCTGGATGACGAAGTGAGGCTCGTCGGCGTCCTCGTCGCCGAAGAGGAACGAGAGGAACGACAGCGAGTACCGGTGGCCCGCGATGTCGATGGCGTGTCCGTCGGCGGCGTCGAACCGGTCGGCGTAGCGCGCGACGGTGTCGCGGTGGACCTGGAGTCCGTACTGCCGCCGGAGCGTTCGCTCGCAGGCGGTCGGCGACTCGTCGGCGGCGTGGAACAGACAGAGGTCGACGACCGGCTTGGCGTAGGCACAGCCCTCGTAGAACAGCCCCGAGAGGTCGCCCTGGAACGACCGCCCGCAGTCGAGACACTCGTACTGCTGGACGTCGACGCCCACGTCTTCGATCCCGTCGCCGGTGACCAACCGCGCGATCGTCTTCTGCTCGTTCTGGTAGCCGTTCTTCCGCCGGTCGTCAGACCCGCAGTTCGGACAGGGCCTTGGCTCGCCCCGGCGCTCGTCGGCGACCTGCCGGAGCTCCTCGTGGATCGCGTTGACGAACAGCGGCGAAACGGCCGGGTCGAACGGCTTCTCGTCTGGGCCTCGCATACGGTCCCGTTGGCCCCCGTCGGTATGAATCTCACGTTATTATTCGTTTTAGATATCACGTTATCTATCGTATTTACCGCCCCCCGTTATCACGTTAGTATTCAAAATCAAAACGCCAGGTAATAGAAAAACACGGAAATGATTTATATATCGACGAGAGAAGTCCGTCTATGAGCGACGAGAACCCTGAAAACGGCACTCTGGAGCGAGCGGAGACAGACGGACAGCGGTTCGGTGGACGAGGGGTGACCTCTCGCCGGACGTTCCTCGCTACCGGGGCCGCGGTGTCGGCCGCGGCAGTCGCGGGCTGTGCCGGCGGGACCGGATCAGGGTCGACTGAGGGGCCGGAGCCGCCGTGGACGACCGAGGAGCTTGCCGAACAGGTCGACGACGGCGCGACGATCAACGTCTACGCCTCGACCGGCGCGGACCAGGAGTGGTACGACCTCGTCGACGTTATCAACGACGAGTTCGGGACCTCCCTCGAACCGAGCGTCTTCGCCACCAACGGCAACGACCTGACCCAGCGCTTCGTGCAGGAGCGGCAGGCGGGGAACGACACGGCCGACGTGTTGAGCAGCCCGACCGGCATCGACGACGACATGCTGGTCACGGCTCGCGAGGAGAGCAAGGAGGCCGCCCTCGACATCGGCCGGAAGTACTTCGAGTGGGACCTCGACCAGAAGTTCTGGTTCAACGACGTGCTCGAGGACGTCCAGCAGTACCCCTTCTACGTCACCGGCTACAACGGCGGTCCCGGGCTGACGATGCCGATCAACGAGGACGTGTTCGCCGACCGGGGACTGGACGTGCCGAGCACCTACAACGACCTCCTCGACGACCAGTACGAGGGGATGGAGGTCGCGATCTCGAGCGCCTACATCGCCTCCGACATGGTCGGCTGGATCGTCAGACACAACGCCGCAGAGACGGAGCTGACCGAGACGGAGTGGGCACAGCGGCTTCGGGACCACCTCAGCTACACGGGCGTCAGTTCGCACACGGCCGGAACGCGGGAGGTCCGCGACGGCAACATCCCGCTGATGCTCTACAACTGGCCGACGGTGATCGCGCCGTTCACCGGTGAGGACTCCCCGCTGACGGGGATCTTCCCCGAGGACGTCCCCGCCTTCATGAACGGCAGTCCGATCGCGATCAACAAGGAGGCCCCGAACCCGTGGGTCGCGCGGTTCTTCCTCAGCGCGACGCTCGAAGAGTCGGTCCAGCGTCGGATGATCAACGACGTCGAACGACAGATCCCCTGCCGGCTGGACCTCGACTACTCGGCCCAAGATCCCGATCCCTTCACGGAAAAGCGGCTGACCTCCGACTACGAGGCGGTCGAGTTCTGGGACGAGTGGCGGAACTCCACGGTCGGCCAAAAAGTGAAGGACGCCGGTGCGTTCGATATCTAACGTCGTGTCGTTCCCCACGGGGGGTCCTCCGGCCCGCGCGACGCGGCGTCCGACCGGCGAAACACGGCATCCGCCCCACGCAACACGGCACCCGCCCCACGCAACACGGATTCCGACTCACACGACACCATGACGACCGAACCACAGTTGTCGGTTCGCGGGATCACAAAGCGGTTCGGGAGCGCGTTCGAGCTCTCGGCGACCGACCTGACCGTCGGCGACGACGAGATCGTCGCCCTGCTCGGTCCCTCGGGCTGTGGCAAGACGACGATCCTCCGGTGTATCGCCGGCGTCGAGAGCCCGGACGGCGGCAGCATCGAGATCGGCGGCCGGGTGGTCGACTCGCCAGAGGTCTCGGCGCCGCCGGAGGAGCGCAACGTCGGGATGGTGTACCAGAACTACGCGATCTGGCCCCACAAAACCGTCTACGAGAACGTCGTCTTCCCCCTCGAACACGCCTCTCACGGGATCCCGGAGTCGGAGTACGACGAGCGCGTCGCGGAGATGCTCGAGCTGATGGAGATCCCGGAGCTGGCCGACAAACCGGCGACCGATCTCAGCGGCGGCCAACAGCAGCGGACGGCACTGGCCCGCGCGCTCGTCTACGAGCCGGACCTCCTGTTGATGGACGAGCCGCTGAGCAACCTCGACAGGGAGCTGCGCAAGCAGATGCGCTACGAGCTACAGCGGCTCCAACACGAGCTCAACGTGAGCATCCTGTACGTGACCCACGACCAAGAGGAGGCGTTCTATCTGGCCGACCGGGTGATCATCCTCCACGAGGGCCGGGTGGTCGAGCGCGGCAGTCCCGAAGAGCTCTACGAGTCGCCGAAATCGGCGTTCACACGCCGGTTCATCGGCGCTCGCAACCCGTTCGACGGGCGGATCGAGGTCGACGGCTCCGGCGGCCGAATCCTCACCACCGACTTCCTCGACGTGGAGCTGACGTCGACCAACTACATGTCCAACGGGGAGGGCCCGGGCGAGGTGTCCTGTTTCCTCCGCCCGGAGGACGTCAGTATCTGCGAGAACGGCGACAGTCCGGGGCGGGTCGCAGTTCAGGGAACGGTCGTCGCCGAGGGGATCCTCGGCGACCGCTACGAGGTGACGGTGGGGTTCGACGACACTGACACCGAGCTCACCGTCCACTGCGGGGAGTATCGAGACCTCTCGCGGGGCGATCGCCTGGATCTCCGGGTCGACCCGGCGGCGATACAGGTGTACAGGAACGAGACATGAGCTCGAAGCGCTCGCCCGCCGAGGCGGTGGCGGCTCGCCTCGGCTCGCTTCCGGACCGCCTCGGCGCCTACTGGGCCGGTCGAGAGCTGCCGAAGCGGCTGGTGCTCGGCGGAATCGTCCTCGTCGTCGCGCTGCTGACGGTGGTCCCGCTGGTGTTCCTGCTGTGGACCAGCGTCTGGTCCGGCTACCCGGGCGAGTTCGCCGGAGAGATAACCTTCGACAACTTCGCTGCGGTCTACCTCGGCGACTTCTTCCCGCTCGTCGAGCTGGTGATCAACTCGCTGACGATCGCCGTCGGGATGACCGCGACGGGGATGGCGTTCGGACTCGGCGCCGCGTGGCTGTTCGTCCGGACGGACCTCCCGACGAAAGGCGAGATGGAGCTGGTGCTGTTGTCCTGTCAGGCGATCCCGGGCTACGTGTACGCGATAATGTACGTGACGACCTACGGCTCGGACAACGGGCTCGTCACGGCCGCGATCGAGGCGACACTCGGCATCGAACAGCTCCCGATCGACATCTACAGCCCGTGGGGGATCGCCTTCATCGCGGGGATCAACGTCGTTCCGACGTTCTACCTCCTGACGGTGCCCGCGCTGCAGAACATGGACCCGGTGCTCGAAGAGGTGAGCCGGATCCACGGGGCGAGTATGCTCGAGACGATCCGGTCGATCAGCTTCCCGCTGATCAAACCCGCGATCCTCTCGGCGACGATCGTCATCTTCCTGTACGGGCTCGGCGAGTTCGCCGTCGTCTCCATCCTCGGGACCCGCGACGGCTTCGACGTGTTCTCGACGGCGATCCTCTCGGCGATCACCGGCCGGTTCCCCCCCGGATACGGCGAGGCCGCCGCGCTGTCGTGTCTGCTGTTGGTCGTGATGTTGGTCTTCGTCTGGTACTACCGGCAGGTGACCGCGCGCAAGGAGTCGTTCATGACGTTCACGGGACGTCGACACCGGAGCCACGTGTGGAGCCTGGGGCGCTGGCGGTGGCCGCTGGCGATCGGCCTCTGGGGCGGTCTGTTCCTCATCTGGGTGTTCCCGATCATCGTGTTGCTCGTGGTGTCGGTCCACGAAACGTGGTACGGGCGGCTGGACCCCGCGGCGCTGACGTTGGACAACTACTACATGGCGGTCACCGACCCGAACATCCAACAGGCGTTCACCAACAGCCTGCTGGTCGCCGTCGGCGGAGCGACGCTCGGCACGGTACTGGTCGTCGGGACGGCGTACTACACCGAGCGGACCGACGGCCGGCTCCGCGGCGTCGTCGACTTCCTGACGCTGACCCCGCTCGCGGTGCCGGGGATCATCATCGGCGCGGGGCTGCTGTTCACGTTCCTGTGGGTCGGTAACATCCACCCGGTGGTCGACCTCTACGGGACGCTGGCGATCATCATCGTCGGCTGCGTCGTCGTCTTCCTGCCGGTCTCCTCGCGGATCGCCGTCGGGAACATCGTCCAGATCCACACGGACCTCGAGGAGGCCGCCCGGATCTCCGGGGCGACGTGGCTCGGGCAGATGCGAGAGATATTCCTGCCCCTGTTCAAGAATACGACGGTCGTCATCTGGTTTTTCCTCGCGATGCACGTCATCCAGCTGCTGTCGATCCCGCTTATCACCTACACCTCCGACACCGTCGTCATTCCCGTCCGGCTCTATCAGCTGTACATGTACGAACCGGGTATCGCGCTCGTGGCCGCGATCTCCTCGATATTCATCCTGTTGACGGTCGGATCGCTGCTCGGCCTGCGGCGGGTGGGAGTCACGTTCTACGAACTCGGCGAGCGCTGAGCCGCCCGCGGCCTATTTATAAGGTGGACTCGACGAACAGGCTCTCGAGCGGGTACGGCTCGGGGATGAGCCCGTGGTCGGCGGCGTACCGCTGGAGCGTCGAGAGGGCGGTCCGATTCCCGTCGGTGAGGCCGTACTCCCACGGGTTCTCGCCCAGCACGTCCCGCTGGTGTTCGACGTACTGGTTCGCCCACGCGAGGGGGAACCACCGGGGCGCCATCAGTCGGTCCATACAGGTCTCCAGCGACCGTTCGAAGGCCTCGTACAGCTTGTTCGCGACCCACGGGTACCGATCGAGGACGTCGTCGCTGAGAACGACGGTGTGCATCGGCGGGAAGATTCCCGTCTCTCGGAAGTAGTCGGCCTCGACGGTCCGCGAGTCGTCGACCACCCGTTCGAGCTCGACGTCCGTCGGCCGCCGTTTCTCCCGATTCAGCTGGTCGTGTCGCCCGCCGGTGTAGCGGCCGTCGAGCGGGGCCGTGGCGAAGGCGGCGTCGATCTCGCCGGCGGCGAGCATCGCCGCGAGCGCGGAGGTCGCGCTCCCCTCCCGGTGATCATGGACAACGTCGAACCGCTCGGGGACGTCGACGG
>SDGW01000929.1_pt1 | contig 12764 bp, 16 predicted proteins | sample 2873831 | NCBI WGS metagenome assembly SDGW01 (sample SAMN08132700, study PRJNA421101) | hypersaline lake metagenome | isolation source: celular fraction 0.22 microns magnesium sulfate-rich crust from ephemeral... | place: Spain: Penahueca Lagoon, Toledo | collected 2011-07
AAAAAAATATTTGGAACTCTCTGTTCTCACGATAACTGTGCCTTGAGTCCCCGTGATTGGGCTTTACGAAGGTGTTCAGCAATGGTACGCGGCGCACAGTCCAGTACACCGGCGATGTCTTCCTGACGGGCGGTTCGAGGAAGGTGGTAGTAGCCCAGTTAAACCGCCGTTTCGACGACTTCGTGTTGGCGGTCGGTAAGGTGGGTTTCGACAGCACCCGTCGTGCCAGCGAGACTGCCCACCGCTTCGATAGTCACGTCAACCGGGATGGAGATGCCCTTCATTGCATCCTGTAGCTCGTCGTCGGGACCGAATATCGAGAACACCACTGTTCCATCAGGCTCATATTTGACGGGGGGAACAACGACCAGTCCGCCAGAGGAGATCGGTCCGAACATTTCTTGGAGCGAGTCGGTCGTCGCATCCCGGATGTACACGTAACAGGACCGATCATCGATACGTTCTATGTCATAGCCAACGACCTCCGGGATCTCTCGCATCGCTCTCTCGAGCTTGTCTGCGTCGCCCACGACGTAATGGAGGATACCTAGCGCGTCACCGGTGTAGTTCCACTGTACTGCCGTCGCTCGCTCAATGAACGGTGCCTCGGTCATCACACCGTACATTGGGTGGATATTTCCCGCTTGTCCGTGGGCCGTGAGGCGTACCCGGACATGTTTCATAGTCGAAGAGACGCGATCGAGAACTTAAATCCGCCGAGCGTACTCGGGAGTAACCACTCGGACTGATGGAACAAATCATCTCCTATGGTCCGAACGCTGGTGACCGGTGCAACAGGTACGCTGGGGACGGCACTGCGGCCGAAGCACTCGAAAACATCGATGTCGTCATCCACACGGCAACGGCCCCACAGGGCGACACAGCGGCGGTTGACGTACAGGGCACGAAACGACTTCTCGAAGCAGCCGAAGAGGCCCCCGTGGAGAATTTCATCTACCCATCCATCGTCGGTATCGACGACATTCCCTTCTCCTACTACAACGACAAGGTTACCGCCGAGACCGCAGTCGAGGAGAGCGATGTACCGGCGACTATCGTCCGCACGACGCAGTTCCACTCGTTCGTCGAGGAAATGCTAGGCTATGTGGCGACACTTCCGGTGTGGCCACTTCCGACGAAAATGCAGATCCAACCCATCGATGTCGGCGAGGTCGCAGATAGTATCGTTAATCACACGACGCTGATAGCGGGCGGTCGAATCGGCCCCATTGGTGGCCCTCAAATCCACTCAGTAGGCGAACTCGCACAAACGTACCGCGATTCACGTGGTCTCCGACGTCCTATCATCAGGATTCCTATCCCCAGCAAAACTGTAGCAGCGTTTCGAACTGGCAATGCGATCTGTCCCGACCATATGATCGGGACAGTCACTTGGGAGGAGTGGCTCGCGAACCGGTACGCGAGCGAAGAAGACGAAACCAGCTCTCATGCGCGGTCATCAACGTGACCGCTGATAAGACGATATTAACTACTTTTCGACGCGGTGGCCAGCTATCTACTGCTGTTCGGATCAGCTATAGCTCCAATGCAGGTGTTCTCTGGGAGATGAATGCCGGGTTTAAGTATGACACCCATGATAGAACGAGGTGTCATGAGTTCTACGTCATCGGAGAGTCCGAACGCGGAAGGAACAACGACATCTAGTACCCCACTTCCGGAGGTCGTCGACTGGCTCGTAGGGACCCTCATTGCGCTGGGTGGACTGGTCTTTGTAGCAGTCGGGGCCGCCCTTGTGTTTGGTATTGATCGAGAGTTGCTCGAACAGGCTATCGAAGAAGAAACCACGACGGTCACAGTCGGTACGACTGAGCTTACTGACGCCGAGGCGCTTGAGGTAGCTGACGCGGTCATCTCGTGGATGGGTCCGGGCCTGCTCATAACGGGTCTCGGGATGATCGTCTTTGCGATTGGTTATATTATCCTGAGACGCCGCGCACACCGGCAAGCCCGGACAGATGACACCGTCAATTCGTACAGCTCGTTTGCCGTTCTCGGGGCAGTTATTACTGCGATTTTCTCCTTTATCCCGGTCTCGCCCGCCCTTGGCGGTGCTGTCGCGGGGTATCTAGAAAAGAGCGAATCTAATCGAACGATCAGCGTCGGGGCACTTGCAGGTGTCTTGCCCTTACTCCCACTACTCGTCGTCGGGTTGTTCAGCGTCGGAGGATTCGTCACCGGACTTCTCGCTATTGAACAGGGCGGAAACGCGGCTTTTGTCAGTATAACGGTGTTTCTATCGTTGGTAGTGTCCGCAGCCCTTGGGGCCGGCCTCGGCGGTCTCGGCGGATACCTTGGTGGCTGGTTCGCGGAACGCCGAACTACAGCAAGCTGACGCTTATCACGCGTTACGACCCGGTGGACAGCAATATCGCTTATGGAGCGGAATGGTGTCCCTTCTGCATGGGGAATTCGAACGACGACGAGTTCGACCCGACCGCGCCCGAACAGCGGGAGATCGGCCGTGAAATGGTCGATGAGAGTACGGGCCTCGGCTCGGTGATGGCTCACGCGTACCGGGGGGAACTCGGCCGAGTGGACACGTGGCGACAGCGCCTCGATCAGACGACGACGTGGGCGGTGACCGTGATGGCGGCGATCCTGACGTGGGCGTTCTCGAGTCCCGACAACCCCCACTACATCCTGCTGATCGGCATCGTGGTCGTCACGGTCTTCCTGGGAATCGAGGCGCGGCGGTACCGCGATTACGACGTCTTTCGGTCGCGCGTTCGGATCATTCAGGAGAACCTGCTCGCGACCGCTCTCGACCCGTCGCAGGGGGTCGAACACGTCGACTGGCGTGCGGAATTGAGCCGGGACTATCGCGATCCCACGGTGAAGGTGTCGATGCGGGAAGCCCTCGCGAATCGCCTGCGGCGCGTGTATCTCGCACTGCTCGGCGTCCTCCTCGTCGCGTGGCTGTTCAGAGTGACCGCGTTCGCAGGACGTGAAGACTGGATCGAAACCGCCGCGATCGCTCGAATCCGGGGCCCGGTCGTGATCGCGGTCGTCGGTGTCTTTTACGCCGCCCTGCTCGCGATCGCACTGTGGCCGCGAGAGCGCCAGGCGAAGGGAGAATTTCGCAAAGAGAACGGAGCGGGAGGCGACTGGAAGGATTCCGATACGGCAGACGAGCCACGGAACCGATGATCGGCCGCACGGAACCGATTCGATCCCGACTGCGCGAACTAGGCCGCGCAGTCGTTCGACCCCAGCTCGAGTTCCGTCGCCTCGGACTCATCTTCGGGTGGCTCCGAACCCGTGTTGATCCCGATCACGCGTTCGCACGTCTCGTCGGTGAGTTCGTCGTCCGGCCCGAACGGAACGCGTATCGACGAGCGTGAACGACTCGTCTGCGTCGATCAACTCCGCGAGCCGTTCGGGGGTGATTTGGTTACCATTGGAATCACCCCATAATCCTAGTTGGCGCGAGAGTACCGATAGTTCCCATCCCCGCAAAGGCACGGCGAACGGAACCGTGAACGCGAAAAATCGCCTTTCGATCGGTATCCTACCAGTTCCGTTCCAGTCCGTCAAGCAGTCGGTCGATGTCGCCGGCGGTGTTGACCGCGTGAACGGACGCCCGAACGCCGTCCGGATGCGGAAGTGCGCGGACGACGATCCCGTCGGCGGCCAGCCGTTCGACCGTCGCCGCCGGATCGTCGACGTCGATCGTCACGAGCCCTGATTCCGGTTGTGACGGACTGAGCAGGCGGTCGTCGGGGACGCCGTCGGCCAGCCGCCCAGCGAGACGGTGGATACGGTCTCCGATCCGGTCGATCCCGACGTCGTCGATCACGTCGATCGCTTCCCGGAGCGCGACGTGGGGTGCCGGGTTCGCCGACCCGACTTCGAACCGACGCGCGCCGGTCGCGTACTCGTAGGGATCGGCGGACGGCGTCTCGACGCTTCGATAGCCGACCGTCCGCGGCTCGAGGCCGTCGGCGACGTCGCGGTCGACGTAGAGGAAGCCGCCGCCCCACAACCCCAGCAGCCACTTGTGTCCGGCGGCGGCGACCGCGTCGGCGCCCCACTCTCGGACGTCCATCGACAGCTGTCCGGGGACCTGCACGGCGTCGACGAGCGCGAGCGCACCCGCGTCGTGGGCGATATCGACCAGTTCCCCCACCGGAAGCCGCGTCCCGTGGGTCCACGTAACCGCGCTGAAGCAGGCGACTCTGGCGTCCGCGACGGCCTCGGCGAACCGCTCGAGATCGACACGGCCGCCCTCGGTCTCGACGACTCGGACCTCGACGCCGTCTCGCTCGAGGCGCTGCCACGGGAGGATCCCGGCGGGGTGTTCGAGGTCCGTCCGCACGACGACATCGCCGGGCTGCCAGTCGATCGCGTTGGCGATGGCGTTGATCCCGGCCGTCGTACTCTCGGTGAGTGCGATCTCGTCCGGGTCGGCGCCGACGAACGTCGCGACCCGCTCTCGGGTGCGATCGAACGCTCGAAACGCCGTGTCGTATGGGTGGTCCGCAACCGGCGACTCGAACTCGTGCTCGCGGACGAACTCGTCGGCCGCGTCGACGACGTATTTCGGACTCGGACCGTGAGCGCCGAAGTTGAGATAGGCTTGCTCCTGCAGGGCGGGGATATCCGCCCTGAGTTCGGTCGGCGTCATCGTCGTGCTCGACTGCATAGCTCTCCCTACGGGACCGGCCGGTAATAATCTTGGGAATACTATGAAATACTATCTCAAGCGGCCGAACTCGCATTTCGCCATCGGGCGACGGATACAAGTCATCGGTCGTCGGCCGCCGACTCGCTCGTCGTCCGTTCGAACAGCAACCCGTAATGATAGGGCGGAAGTTCGATCCGCTCCTCGAGGGAAAACGCCCCGCCGTCTAGCACGGCGGCCGCTGCGTCGTCGGGCGACAACCGCAGGTCGGTCGGCGGCCCCCGCGGCTCGCCCGCGACGGTGGTGGTCTCGCGGGGTCGATCGTGCCAGTTAACGACGACAAACCGCCCGCTCGTTCGGAGTGATTCCGCTGCTTCCTCGACGAACGCCCGTTTGTCATCGACGCCGTGGAACGTGTTCGCGACCAGGACGACGTCGACTCGCTCCGGGAGCAATCGGGCCATCCGCCGCGCGTCGCCGTGAACGGGGACGACGTTCTCGATCCCCTGTCGCTCGGCGAGGTGAGCGCACTCCTCGAGCAGCGACTCCTGGAGGTCGAGCGCGTAGACCGGTTCGGGGTCAGTGATCCGGGCGGCGGGGAGCGCGAAGTAGCCGTTCCCGCAGGCGACTTCTGCGACCGTCCGTCCGGGGGCGATTCCCAGCCGGCGGAGCGTCGCCCCCGGCGTCGGCCACAGTCTGCCCCACCAGTCCCAGTCGGGCTGTCCCGTATTCCGGAATCGTTCCGTGTCCATGGATGGAGTTACGCGGACGTGTCGATGCCCAGAACCCGGTACAGGAGACGGGCTCGAGTCAGTGCCGTTCCGAGGAGGGCGCCCCCGATCAACGGCGCGACGGCACCGACCACCGTCCCGAACTCGAGCGTGCCGCCGAGCGTCGCGATGCCGGCGGTAGCCAGTACCGCGCCGCCGACCGCGCGGACGCTCCGATCTGTCGACCCAGTATTGTTAACCATGCCCACAAGTGGGCACAGCAGCTGGTTAAGCGTTTCTCACGTTCCGAGTTACGGCGAGCGATAGGAGTCACTGAAACGGGTTGCACACTGGCCGCAATGCTGTCGTGCGGTCAGGTGTGCAACGACTGTCAGTGGCTCCTATAGCCGGACGCGTCCGCCCCGCCGACCGCGGCCGCCCACGCGTCGGGAAGGCGCGCGTACACTATCGCGTTCCCGACGAGCGCGTCGACGGTCGTGTACTCGTCGACCGCGTGGACGGTGTCCGTCCCGAGCGCGAACTCCACCGTCGGAACGCCGGCGTTGCGGAGTTTCTTCGCGTCGCCGCCGCCGGTCGCGCTCCGGCGGTACACCCTCTCGCCGGTCGTCGCTTCGGCGCTCGAGGCGACGGCCTCGACGAGCGGGCTGTCAATCGGTTCGGCGGTTCCGACGCTCCAGGAGACGTCGGCGACTGTGATCCCCTCGCAGTCGGCGACGCACTCTCGAATCTCCGAGAGGAGAGCGGACGTGCGTACGCCCGCAGTCAATCGGATATCGATCTCCGCGCGAGCGGTCCGTGGGACGCTGTTGATCGCGTCCCCGCCCTCGAGGACGCCGAGGTTGATCGTCGGCGTCTCGAACAGGTCGCGGGCGGTCTCGACGCCCATCGTCGGCTCGTAGAACGCGACCGATTCGTCGAGGATCGGCTCGATCGCGGGGTCGAGATCGATCCGCCGCGTCCCGAACCGCTGCCGCAGCGTTTCGACCGCGTCGTAGAGGCGATCGATCGCGTTCTCGCCCAGGACCGGCCGCGAGCCGTGTGCGGCCTCGCCGGTCGCATCGAGCGTCAACCAGATGCTGCCCCGGTCGGCGACCGTCACGGAGTGGCGTCCCACCTCGCAGGTCGGCTCGCCGATGACGCAGGCGTCGGCCGCGAGCAGATCGGCCTCGAGCAGCGCCGGCAGACCGGCGTCGCCGCCGACCTCCTCGTCGCTGACGAACGCGAACGCGAGGTCGACCGGCGGTTCGGTCTCCGTCTCGGCGAACGCGCGGATCGCGAACAGCATCGCGGCGAGCGCGCCTTTCATGTCCGTCGCGCCGCGGCCGTAGAGCCGGTCGTCGGCGCGTTCACCGAGCGGATCGTGCGACCACGCGTCGGCGTCGAACGGCACCGTATCGAGGTGGCCGTTGTACAGCAGCGTTCGCTCGCCCGCGCCCGGCACCGTCACGAGGAGGTTCGGCTTCGCGGGATCGACCGCGAACCGCTCGACGTCGACCGGACGCTGCGACAGGTAATCCTCGAGCAGCGAGACGATCTCGCGCGTGTCGCCGGGCGGGTTCGCCGTGTCGATCGCCAGCAGGTCGAGCGCGAGGTCGGCCAACTCCTCGCGGCGGTCGGCGACGAACGCCTCGAGTTCGTCGGTCATCGCCGTCACTCGAGTTTCCCCGAGAGGACTTTGGCCGTCGTGAGGATCGGGTCCCAGACGGGGCTAAACGGCGGCGCGTACGCCAGATCGGCGTTCTGCAGTTCGGTCACGGTCATCCCGGCCGTCAGTGCCGTCGCGACCGTGTCGATGCGCTTTGCGCCTTCGCGACCGACGACGCTCCCCCCGAGCAGCCGGCCGCTCTCTCGATCGGCCAGCAGGGTGACGGTGAGTTCCGCGCCGTCGGGATAGTAGTGTGCGCGCGACGACGCCGAGATCGTCACTGCGACGGGATCGAACCCCGCCTCGCGGGCTCGCTCCTCGTCGACGATTCCCGTCCGGGCGGCTCCGAGTTCGAACGCCTTCACGATGGCCGTCCCCGCGATCTCGCCGACCGGCGTGGGGTCGCCGGTGACCGTCTGCCCGATCGCCCGGCCCGCGCGGTTGGCGGTCAGCGCCAGCGGGACGTGATCCGGCTCCCCGGTCACGACGTGGGTCGCCTCCGCGCAGTCGCCCGCCGCGTAGACGTCCCCGTCGTTCGTCCGTCCGTACTCGTCGGTCGCGACCGCGCCGGTCGGCCCGAGTTCGATGCCGGCCGCCTCGGCGAGGTCGACGTTGGGTTCGACACCGACGCCGACGATCGCGATGTCCGCGTCGACGGTCTCGTCCTCGAGTTCGACCCCGTCGACCCGCTCGTCGCCGACGAAGCCCGACACGGCGGTCTCGAGGTGGAGATCGACCCCCTGCTCGCGCAGGTGGTCCTCGACGATCTCGGCGACCGGTTCGCCGAACGGCTGGAGGACGTGGGGCAACATCTCGTAGAGGTGGACGTCGACCCCGCGGGCCGACAGCGCCTCCGCCATCTCGATACCGACGTAGCCGCCCCCGACGATCGCGGCGGTCGCCGGCGCCTCCTCGGTGACGTAGTCCTCGATGGCGTCGGCCTCGTCCATGTCGTGGATCGTGAACACGCCCTCGAGCCCGAGCCCGTCGAAGGGGGGCTCGGTCGCGCTCGCGCCGGTCGCGACGAGGAGGTCGTCGTAGGGCTGTTCGTACGTCTCGTCGCCAGTTTCGACCGTCACCGTCTCTACCTCGCGATCGATGTCGACGACTGTCGCGCCGGTTCGCAGGTCGACATCCCGTTCGTCCCGGAACTCCTCGGCCGTCACGGTAACGAGATCGTCGAGATCGTCGACCTCGCCCTTCACGTAGTAGGGCATCCCGCAGGCGGCGTAGGAGACCCACTTCCCTTTCTCGAAGACGATTACCTCCCGCTCGGGGTTCTCCCGTTTCGCTTTGCTCGCGGCGCTCATTCCCGCTGCGTCACCGCCGATGACGACGAACGTCTCGTTCATGGCTAGCAATAGGGTGGCCGCGCGTAAAGTATTTTCCAAAATCCCCAATACTATACAAGCACTGGTCGCTATCCGGACGGGGTCTCTTCGGGCCGCCGCTGGACGGAACGCCCGCCCGCGAGAGTCGTCCAGAGGTCGCCGACGAACGCCGCCCACGCGGCGGTGAGCAGGAGATAGCCACCGAGCGTGAGAACAGACGTGACGCCGCCGTCCAGCGAAACGACCGTCGACCAGAGGAGGAGCATCCCCGCATTCGCGCTCCCGACCTGCCACCAGGACGGCTGCGGCGCCGTCTCGGCCGCCGCCGGTATCGCGTCGATGAACTCGGCTGCCTCCCGTCTCGCCGCGACCGCGACGACCGGGAGGAAAGCCATCGCCAGTTGCAGCATCCAGCCGAAGACGAGTCCGTTGATCGCCGCGCGCTCGATCGCGCCGGCCGGGACGGCACTCGAGAACAGCAACACGAACGGGGCGACGGGAACCGGAACCAGCAGCCAGAGATACGCGCCCAGCACGAGCGCGACCCGGCTGTCCCGCCGGCGATCGCTGCGCCGGTACGTCCCGACAACGTTCGCGAGCAACGCGACAGTCCCGATCGTGTAGATCGCCAGTCCGCCGATCGTGAGTTCGTGGCGGGCGAGCCACGGACCGGTGACCAGCCCCAGCGTTCCGACCGTGAGCCCCCAGTACGTGACGGCTCGAGCGCGGGGGAACCGAAGGTCGGTCTCGAGGAGTCCCGGGAGTACCGTCATGAGGGCGCCGGCGACGACGAGCGCGAGGAATCCCCAGACGTTGGCGTGGACGTGTGCCTCGAGCGACCCGAAGTAACCCCCCGGTCCGTGAACGCCGAACAGCATTCCGAGCGCGGCCAGGATCCCGACGACCAGAAACAACGGTGCCGTTCGGAAGTACAGCGCCGAACCGGTGGTCGCGGTCGACGGCGACCGCAGTCGAATCACCGTCACCAGCAGCGCCAGGAGCGCGCCGAGGACGAGAATCGCCCCGGTCCCGGCGGCGATCGTCGACCCCGTCGCCATCCCCACCAGAAGGAGCGGATAGCCGGCGTTCAACGACACCCATTGCAGCCATCGGCTTCGGCCAGCGGCCGATCGCCGGCGGGTCGAAAGCGCCGCGACGAACGCCGGCAGGGTGCCGAACACCGCCTGGGTCAGCCCGCCGATCGTAATGAAGTGAACCGTCAACCACCGGAGGCGGGGGAGCGACTCGAGGAGTCCGGCCTCGACCGTCAGCGTTCCGATCGCGGCGAGCAGTCCGACCGTCAAGTACAACCCTGCCATGAGGATGAACGGATCGTTCCGCGTGTGCATGTTCATAGCTGTGTCACTACTCTCATGTTCTCTTCCCCGCTGCGTAGGCGTTCGGCCGTACGAGTAGTCCTCCTGCGAACATATAGTGGTGCAACTAATATGTTAGTAGGAGAGTTAAAAGAACGCGCCGCGTCACGTCCGGTATGCCACGAGCCACGCTCTCGATCTCGTTGCCGGAGGAGATCTGGATCCGAGACGTCTCGACGACGCATTCGGAGGCGGTCTTCGAGATCGTCACCGCACTCGCGGGGGAACAGGCGGGAATCGCACTGCTCAACCTGACGACGGACGACCCGCTCCCGATACTCACGGACATCGAGCGACGGTCCGACGTCGTCGACGTGGAACTGCTCTGGAAGCACGGCGAGACGGCGCTCCTGCAGGTCGAAGCGACCAGTCCGCCGCTGCTCTTCCCGCTGTGGCAGGCCGGGGTTCCGATCAGACTGCCGTTTTCGATCCGAGACGGCGAAGCCACGTGGGAACTGGTGACGTCCTCGTCGCGCTTTTCGGCCCTCGGGGACGCCCTCGAGGCGGCCGGGATCGAATACACGCTCGAGTCCGTCGGCGAGATCGGAACCGCGCAGGCGGACCGACTGCTCACGGAGAGACAACAGGAGGTGGTGGCGACGGCACTCGAAGCCGGGTATTACGCGACGCCGCGGGACGCGACGTTGACGGACGTCGCCGATCGGTTAGACGTGTCGAAAGCAACGTGTAGCGACGTTCTGCATCGAGCCGAAGGCAGCATTATCTCGTGGTTCGCCGAGGAACAGTTCGGGACGGCCTCCGATCTCCGATCGCGCCTCTCGCGGTGAACACAGCGGTGAGACGGTGAGTGTGGCAGTCCCGGTCCGCGACAGGTGCGCGGAAAGCCGACCGCGTCAGCCGCGGAACGAAGCGATTGCTGTCACACGACTGGATAGTTGAGGCGGTCAGGTCTCACAGTCCGAACAGCGGGCCCGAAACCGCAGGGCGACCCCGATTACGCCGAGCGTGACGAGGGTGACTGCTAGCTGGACGAGCCCGCTAGTCGCGTTTCCGGCCGCGGCACCGCCGGCGACGGCAGCGGTACCGCCGACCACGAGGCCGCCAGTTCCGAGACAACAGAGGCTCGCGAAGCCCGCAAGTCCCAGAAGCGACCGCCGGGAGGCCGAGTCGGTGTCCATGAGTCGGTTTTCGATCGGGTGTTCGTAAATGTATTGGGGCGTTTTTCGGCCCTCGCGGATGGGACAGCGTCTCGGGACGGAGCGAGGCGGCGGACCGTCGATTCGGAGACTCTCGACGAGGCGTCGATACTGCTCCCGGTCGAGTTCTCCCCGTCGGACCTGCTCAACGAGAAGGTCGACAGAGAGGCGCTTCGCGCCTCAAGCAGTCGGACTGCGTCCGACGACGCCGACCCCTACTACGTCCTCGGGGCGTGTAACCCGGGGGTGACCGACCGCGCGCTCGAGGCGACCGACGGGAAGATGGGCGGACTCTTCCCGTTAACGTCGTCGTCTGGGAGGAAGAACCCGGTCGACGAGCGCTATAGCGCCGACGAAGCGGCGGACGCCCTCCGCGAGGCCGGGTTCGAGATCGAACACGCGGCCGTCCGCCCGGCGACCTTCCTGCTGATCGCGACCCTCGAGTGAGACCGGAACCGGTGTGCTGACAGGAATAGGGTGGTTATTCTTCCGGGTCTCTGATCCGTTCGATCGCCTCGTCGAAGCGCTCGATCGGCTGTGCGCCGACGAGCGTCCCGACGGACTCCGAGTCCGGATTGAAAACCGCGAACGTCGGCGTCCCCCGAACGCCAAACGAGCGTGCCTGCTCGCTGTCCGCGTTGATCTCGTCTTCGAGTTCCGACCGTCGGTCTTCGAGACACGACTCGAGGCCGTCCGCGTCGACCGCGTCGACCGAACGAGTGTACGCGAGGAGATTCTCGGCCGACGCCCAGCCCGAATTCTTCTCGCCCTGTTCGTCGAACACCGCCGTGTGCCAGTCCCAGTAGGCGGACGGCTCGTCGGTACGGACTCGCTCCCAGACGCACTTGCCGGCGACCGCGGCGGTCATCGAGTCCGCACCGAAGTACGGCAGCGAGACGAAGACGATGCGAACGTCGCCCGGTTCGACGTACTCCCGAACGAGGTCGGGGAGCGTCTCCCGTTCGAACCGCTCGCAGAACGGGCACTGGAAGTCGGTCCAGTAGTAAATCTCGAGCGGTGCTGCTCGCGAGCCCATGATCGGCTTTCCGCCGAGGTCGACGCCGAACGCGGACGTCTCGTCGCTCGAGTGAAACGACGGAGAGAGGTGCTGTGTGGCGTCGTCGGACCGCGTGAGATAATAGGCGCCACCGGCGCCGAGTGTCACGACGGAGCCGGCAAGGAACGCGCGACGGGATGGCTGGTCGAGTGACATCGGATACCCGTGACCGTTTCCGAGCCGAGGTCGTAACGGAATCGCCGATTTGCTGGGTCAGCAAATCGGAGGTGGTGATTTCAGGTCGTCTCCCATCGATCCGATCGGATGACTCTGCGCGCCGCAGACCGGGACTATCTGACGAATCTTACCGCAGCGGTCTCGTATCCGTTCGAAACGTGGCGGGGGACGATCGGGTTCGTGTTCGTCACGGCCGCCACCTACGTCCTCCTGATCCTGAGTACGATGCCCGAGTTCTCGCTCCAGATGCTCGGCGACGGGCTCCACTGGTTCGAGTACGTCGTCGTCTCGCTCACGGAGACGGTGTACCGAACCGACGGCTGGACCGGACTCGGAATCATCGTCCTCTACGCGCTGCTGTCGGGAATCGCCGTCGTCAACGCCGTTACACAACTGCGAATCGTCGGCGTCTCGAGTCTCGCCGACCTCTCCGGCGTCGTCCCCGGACTCCTCGCCTCGGGATGTGCGAGCTGCGGGGCCGGTCTCCTCGGCTTTCTCGGGTTCGCGGGGGGCCTCGCGGCGCTCCCGTACGACGGCGCGGTGCTTCGCATCGGTGGGCTCGTGCTGTTGTTGTTCTTCCTCGGACGGGCGGGCCACCCCGAACGGTGTGCCGTCGCGACGGAGGGTGCGAAATGACGGCACGAGACG
>SDGW01001488.1_pt1 | contig 12751 bp, 17 predicted proteins | sample 2873831 | NCBI WGS metagenome assembly SDGW01 (sample SAMN08132700, study PRJNA421101) | hypersaline lake metagenome | isolation source: celular fraction 0.22 microns magnesium sulfate-rich crust from ephemeral... | place: Spain: Penahueca Lagoon, Toledo | collected 2011-07
GTTGATCTTCTTCATTTGAAGTCATAATCTCCAGGTAGTGTACGATGGAGACAAATCCTGCTGCTTCTTCAGAGGTAATATCATTATATGGTTGATTGAACATATTAGTGTTGCTAGCGAGTTCGTCATATTCGAGCGCATGGACAATCAGTTTTGCTAATTCAAGGCGATTAACAAGCTCATCCGGATTAAAGTCTTCATTCTCCTTATCGAGGTACCCTTGGCGTAACGCTTCTTCAACATAGGAGAAGTACTCACTGTTCTTTTCGACATCATTAAAGCTCGCACTATCTTCTGAATATTTCATCGCCATATTATCATAGTAGCGAGGGTTAGGGTTGTTTGCTAGCATCAGCATCTTAACCATTTCACCTCTCGTAATTGGCTCATGTGGATGAGCTTCCCCGTTATCATCGACAGGTATGGCCCCGTAAGAAATCATAAGCTCTAACGCTTGTTCTTGAGGGAGTCCTTCAATGTCCGTTGCCTCCCGTTTTACAAAAACACGTTCTCCATCTGATTCAGCATGCCATTCACCGGTTTTTGCGTTTAAGTAAACAGACTGATCAAATACGTTCATGTTTTCTAAAAAGTACACTTTATTATACGTTTTTTCTCCTGGTTTACCATCTTCATTTAAATCTTGGATACCTTTCCAACCAAGTTGGACTTCAAAACGTTCTAAGAAGCGCTGGAAGGCTTCTTCCTTGGAAATGACATCGTCGGCAGAAGGGAAGGAAACATCATTTTGCCATCTTTGGTTGAAACGTATGAGCTCACCTGTTGTAGCTGAAAGAGATACTCGAATGCTATCCTGTCTTACTTGAATGCTATCTTTTTGTCTTTGAAAATTAAAGGAATAGCGCTTGCTTTCACTAACATCTTCCTTAATTTTGCTATTGTCTGTATTCGTCTTTAAGAACACGTTATCCGCTTTACTTGGTGCGAACGTTTTAACATACTCAATTGCTCTTTCTTTTGCTGTTTTATAGTCTACTTTTACTTCTTTGTCTTCCTGATCCTCATAAAGAGAACGATCATTTAGATTATATGAAAGAATTTCACCAGTTGTCGCATTAATGCGGACTCGAATACTCTTCTTCTCATATTCTTTTCCATCTTCGTTCGGATCTGAATACGAGAATTCCCATGTTGTTGGCTGATAGTCATTTTGGTCGTATTCAACGTTGTGTACATCCATATTTTCTGGGATGTTTACGAGTTGTTCGACTAATCCCTTTGCTTCTTTTTCCTTCATAATGCTTTTGATCATACGGATTGGCTCAAGTGGCTTTTCCGTTATCGTTTCGGTTTTCAATTGACCCTTCATAGACTTACCTTGTCGGTTAATCCAGTCACCTGATGTTGCATCAAGATAAGGAAAAGATTCATTTAAATCATAGGCTAAGACCATCTTCTCAGCATCTTCACGTGAAGATCTGTAGTATCGATTTAATGTATCATATTGCAGTTCGACAGGTTGTTTTTCTGTAAATTCCTTTAAAGCCTCTTTTTTAGATAGTTCGACTGATTGTGGATCTAGAGCAATCTCAGGGTTCCATCTGCTGCTAAATGAAACGACTTCGTTATTTCCGTTTACACGTACATGGATGTAGTTATTTGGGAAAGGTGTCTCATCGATCATTCGAGTGTATTGGTAAGTATGGATGACCCCATCACTAAGAGAAGGCTTCTTAGGTTGTTTAGACTTATCAAATTTCACGTGTTGTTTGATATCTGGAAAATAATTAAGAACAGTTCTGTGCGCTTTTGTTTTTCCTTCCTCCCAGTTCACTTTTGGTGGATAGGAGAAAGACTCATCTTGATCCTGGTTGAGGTGATAACGGGTTTCCAAAATATCTCCGTTTATCGCATCAACTGTTATGGAATAACGTACTGTAGTTTCACCATCTTCACCTTTGTGATTAAATTCTACATTCCACACAGAAGTATCGGTGCGATACCAGTTTTGGTCATATCGATATTGAGGCTTTTCAAATTTCACATTAAAAAAGTTTTCAGCAATCTTTAAGGCTTTTTGTTTTGAGATTTGTTTGCTTTTTTGTTGTGTTTCTTTCTTTTCCGTCTTAGAGTCTGAGTCTTCAGCATGAATAAGACCGGTTGGCACTGTAGCAAGACTCGTTAAACTCACTCCGGTAGCTAATAGCATAATTGCTGGTTTTTTCATGTATTTTCCTCCTTTTACATTTCTATATAGTCTGTCGTTTTGAAAATGAAAACGTTACAACTTTTTCAAGATTCATAGACACCTTCTTCTTCAGTTCTTTTGATTATAGAAGTGAAAGGAGGTGAGGGAATCATGGCATCAGCAACAATGACGGATTCACGTTTACAGTTAGTTTTTGAAGATGGTTTGGATGAGGAAGGGAATCCAGTTTTCTCAAACAAAAACTTCAACAATGTCAAGACATCTGCGACAACAGATCAACTTTATGCTGTCACAATGGCAATCGTTCCATTGCAGCAGCGCACACTTTCTGGTATTGAGCGAGACAACACGAAAGTTATTACATCTGCTTAAAACATGAAGAAGTTTTATAGAAAGGAGGGGAGAACATGGCTAAAAAACTAGAACTGAAATTTTACAATGAGGAGAATCGTACTGTTACGATTTCGTTAGATGAACCGGTTGAACCAGCTGATCCAGCAGCGATCAATCAAGCGATGGATGAGATTCTGACGCAAAATTGCTTTAACTCAAGTGGTGGCAATCTTGTTTCAAAGAAGGAAGCACGTATTGTAGAACGTAACGTTTATGGAATTGACCTGTAATAGAAGGAGGGAGCGATTTTATGCTCCCTTTTTCCAATAATACTAGAAGGGAGAGGATCCTATGGAAGAGTGGATGACATGGTTGCCAGAGGTTGGTTTTCCGGTTGTTGTAACCTTTTACTTACTTCATCGGATGGAAGGCAAACTGGACATGTTAATCTCAAGCATCCATAATGTCGCCGAACAAATGAAACCTTCTTGATCACAAATATAGAATAGATAGAGAAGAGGTAATGGAGGAGAAAAACCACGCTCAAAGGGGATAGAGCGTGGTTTTTACGTATCTATTTATTTATCGGGTCCAGGACCATTCATCTACTGGAGAGATAATTAGTTCTGAACGACCAATGATTTCATCGTTTGATATCAGACCCAAGCCACTACTACTATCTTTGGAAATATCACGATTATCTCCTAAGACAAAGTATTTATTTTGGGGGATAGTAATAGGGGAAAAGTTTCTTGTATCATGAATAGCTTCCTGATTTAAATACTTCTGATCTACTTGTTTATCATTTACAAATAATTTGTGTTCACGAACTTCAACGGTGTCCCCAGGTAGAGCGATTACTCGCTTAACGTAATTTTTGCTAGGACGTTGAATAATAACAATATCGCCCCTGTCTGGCTCTCCTACTAGATACACCATTTTATTATATAAGACGCGTTCTCCGTCTTCTAAAGTAGGTTCCATGCTTGTGCCTTCTACGATGGATGTGGCGAATATAAAATGACGAACAATGAAAGCTAATATTAAGGCTAATGTGATGGCTTTAATCCATTCCCAAATTTCATTTTTGACTTGTTCACTCAATTAGGATCATCCCTTCATGACTGTCTGAAAAACCTACCTTTCTATCGTATCACATTTGTGAAGGGGGATAGTGAAAGAGCTTTGATAAAATTTCATAGTAAAGAGAAGGGTCTCTTATTTCGACAGTTATGAGTGAATATCAGAAAGTTTTGTCTAATTTTGCGGTTTCCTTTACTTTACAATATGGATTTGTCATAATGAATAGCGGTTCAGCCAGTTAGAATAAGGAACGAAGGGAACTGTAAGTGTATGTTTGAGAAAAAAGCTTTGGATTCAGAAGAGCATCTGGGATTAAAAATCAGAGAAAAACGGCAAGAAATGTTAGACCGCGCTCTCGAATATGGAATAGAAAGTGATGAAACATTAAGTGTCAGCCAGGAGTTGGACATCTTAATTAATAAAAGTTTAAAAAAGCAAGTAAAATATCGAATGATGTAAACCACAAAACTTTTTCTTCTATTATAAGTCTATTCATAAACTCCTGGGTATGGTAAAATGTTATTTATATCCATATTGCTGAGAGGAGGCCCGGCTGTGGCAGAAGAGATTAGCACTCAGCAACTTATACAACGTATAGAAACACTTCGCAAGCGTATGATTACAACCGCTACAGTTCAAGGGTTTACAAGTCATGAGTCACTAGAAATTAGTCAAGAATTAGATCGATTATTAAATTTATATGAGAATAAAAACAATCGTCATGTCTTGAGTTGTGAACAACACGCGGTGAAAACTCGCTAAAATGCGAGTTTTTTTTAAATGGAAATCGCTATATTAATATAATAACGTAGATAATAAATAAGACAGTGGTAAGCCACTGTCTTATTTGTCTTTCTTATTATCTTGCTCATATTCCTCTGTCAGCTCTTCAAAGCTTTTTACTTTCCCATGTGGAGATTGTTTTTCTTTACGCTGACGGAGTGCTCGTTCTTTTCTTCTTTTTTGGTGGCTCATATTCTTCACCTCACACCTAGTATGGCTAAATGAGCGAAGTTATATGAACGATTTTTCCTTTAAAAATGTCTCCAATCGATCAAGACCACGTTCAAGTGTCTCCATATCATAAGCGTAAGAAATTCGCATATATCCTTGCCCATAAGACGAGAATGCATCTCCAGGAACCAATGCAAGACCACCTTTTTCCACTAATTCAATTCCCAAATCAAAAGAGGTCATTTTCTCTATAGGGAAACGAGGGAAAACGTAAAAGGCTCCGCCTGGTTTTTCGAGTTCTATTCCCATGTTCGTTAATCGATGATAAACATAATCGAGCCTTTTTTCATAAGCCTGTCGCATCGTCTCAGTATCCTCTTTTCCGTTCGTCAGAGCTTCTAATGCTGCATACTGACTGATGGAAGTAGGACAGGAAACGTTGTATTGATGCACTTTTAACATATGCTTGGATAGCCAAGCGGGAGCTAATGTGTATCCAACGCGCCACCCTGTCATAGAATGGGATTTTGACACACCATTAATAACAACTGTTCGATCCTTCATGCCTTCAAATGAAGCAATCGAAGTATGTGGCTCATCATATGTGAGCTGACTGTAGATTTCATCCGAGAGAACAAACAATTCTTTATCCTTTAAAAAGTGAGCTAAATCCTCAACCTCATCTTTTGTCAGCGTTGCTCCTGTAGGGTTTGATGGGTATGGAAGAACAATGCACTTTGTTTGATTAGTGATATGTTCACTAAGTAGTTCTTTTGTTAACTTGAAATCATGGTCTCTTGTATCCACGTGAATGGGTTTAGCACCAGCGAGTCTTATTAACGGCTCGTATCCAGGGTAAACAGGTCCAGGAAGGATCACCTCATCACCTGGTTTTAAAATCGTACGGAATGTGATGTCAATTGCCTGAGATGCACCCACAGTTGAAATGATTTCTTCTTTTGGATCGTACGATAAATTGTATTGATCATGAACAAATGCTGAAATCGCCTCCCGAAGAGGGAGCATACCAGCATTATGGGTGTAAGTTGTTCGGTTTTCGTCAATTGCCGTTTTACCAGCTTCTTTGACATGATCAGGAGTTGGAAAGTCAGGTTGGCCAATCGTTAATGACACAACATCACTATAGCCTGATACCATATTAAAAAATTTCCGTATGCCAGATATCTCAATGTTTGTAACGTTAGAATTGATTAAATGCTGCATGGGGATCACCTCGAATTTGTAATAGAATTGTCAAATAATTTTAACAACTGTGCGTTTTTGTCTATGTTACAATGGCAATGAATTCTTAAGAAAGGAGAGAATTCACGATGAAACCAAGAGTAAAATCTTTCGAAGAATTAATCAATGAAAATAAACAAGCCATATTAATGGATCGTGAAGAAATGTCGAAGGTCGAGGAAAAAATTGACCAGCGTCATTCTCAACAATCACATAGTGAAAACAAAGCTAGCTAAATATGGCTTCAATTAAATCCTGCCCTTGTATTTGGGTAGGATTTTTTATGTTGGTTCTGTCTCTTGATCACACAATTTTAAGTGTATGTGTTAAAACGTTGTTCGTAAAGGAAAAGTCGATAGAAGAAATCGTCCAACTTTATATTAACCATAAACAATTGATATAATTGTCATAATTCATAGAAAAGAAACGGAGGAGACGTTGATGGACCATACGGGGCTGGTGTTAGAAGGTGGAGGCATGAGAGGAGCTTTTACAGCCGGTGTACTTGATTTTTTTCTGGATCATGATATGCATTTTCCTTATGTTGTTGGAGCATCAGCAGGAGCTTGCAACGGAAGTTCTTACATAGCAAAACAGCGCGGACGCAATTATAAGGTGATAGTAGGGTATGGGAGTCATCCTGAATATATTTCATTAAAACGCGCGATTACAAGAAAAGAACTTTTCGGGATGGATTTTATCTTTGATAAGTTACCTAATCAGCTTGTTCCGTTTCATTATGATCGTTTTTTCGAATGTACGAACTTTGCGCAGAAATTCGTGGTTGGAACAACGGATGTTCAAACTGGACAACCCGTTTACCATGATCGTTTTGATAATGGGGAGGACTTGTTGAAGCTTATTCGAGCATCAAGTTCTTTACCATTAATCGCACCTATGATTGAACATAATGACCAACAATTATTAGATGGAGGTATTGCAGATCCAATTCCGATATCCCCCTCTATTGAATCTGGAAATCAAAAACACGTTGTGGTACTGACGCGTAATTCAGGATATGTGAAGCAAAAGATGCGCTTTTCCTGGTTTTTTCAGCGAAAATATCGAGACTATCCACGACTTTTGGATGCTCTTAAGAAAAGGCATGAACGGTACAACAAGACCATGAGACAGTTAGAGGCCATGGAGAAGGAAGGCAAAGTGTTCATGATACGTCCAGAACAACCATTGGAAGTGAGTCGAATTGAAAAAGATCAATCGAAGTTACACGCTTTATATGAGCAAGGCTATAAGCAAGCAGAAGCACAAATGTCTGGCTTACAATCCTTCTTAAAAGAAGAGCAGGGAGAACTCGCTCACGTTTGATTCTTCTTATGTAGGGGAATAGATGACTAACCTATTTTTGGAGGAATTCTTATGGGACTTCAATTAAATGAGATTGATCGTTTTAATTTAATGAAACAGTTAATCGACAAGCCAGACGTCTTTCAAACCTATGATCCAACTGTTAAAGTCCCGAGAGAAGAATTGGAAGATCTTATTGATGCAGCGATTCAAGCCCCTGCATCATGGGATGAACAACATTGGAAGTTTTTAATTTTCGATGATGCTTCAGTGAAAGAGCAATACTTGTATCCCATTAGTGGATCGCAATCATATATACGAGATGCTTCAGCAGTGGTTGCTGTTCTTGGAGATCGCCGTGTTTACGGACACATGAAGGAAACTGAATCCGGACAAAATGTATCTCCAATCTTTCAGCCTCAAAATGTGTCGGAAATAGATAGTCCGCCTCTAGCTGCTATTCAATTTATGATAGGAGCAACAACCAAAGGATATGATACGTATCCAACTCTACAATTTGATGCTGAAGAATTAGCGAATACCTTTAATATTCCAGACCAATTCATACCAGTGATGCTAGTTGCGATAGGAAAGCGAAAAGAAACAAGTGGCTCAACTTATGCTAATGGTAGGATATCGACAATACTTTAAATTAAGGGACTGTCTCATTTAATGAGGCAGTTTTTTTAAAGTGGGAACGTGTTCTGACCTATCTTGTAGCTGGATTGATGGTATTATTTTTACTCGTTAGTTATGAAATGTATCAAGGAATCACAGGCTCAGGAAATGTTGAATTCAGAGATGTAGCAAACGGTGCTCTGGCTATGATTTTCTTCGGAAGTTTTATAGCGGTCATTTACTTAGTGGAATTGTTTTTTTCTTATATTAAGCAATTAAGGAAACAGAAAACGAATAGTGCTTAAGCTTAAACACATGCGATTTCTTGTCAGGAATCGCATGTGTTTTTTATTTTCTTATTTCCAAAAATAGAATCCATATGATTTCCACTGTTTTCTATTTTTGGATTCTATATTAAAATAGAAGAAGTTTACATAGAATGCGTTTTCACAACAGGGGGAGTTGGATGAAGAGGTTTAAAGGACTGAAAGCCAAACTTATTGGAGTTATCACGCTTCTAGTAAGTATTATTTTAATTGTGCAAGGAGGAGCCAGTCTCACGTTATCGAAAAGTGCATTAGAAGAAAATACAAAAGAGAATATGGCCCTTCAAACTGAGCAGCTAGGCACGATTTTGACGAACAACCAAATGAACACGGACCGTTTTCGAAATCGGTTAATGAGTCAAAATGATCTTAGTCTTAAAGGGCAAATTGATTCGGCTTTAGGTATTATTCAATATTTTCATAGAGAACAAGAAGCAGGTACATATACTAAAGAAGAAGCTCAAAATAAAGCAAAAGAAGCGCTATCTAAGCTTTACTATGGGCGTGGTGGCTACTTTTGGATTGATAACCATGACTACGAACTAGTTCTCTATCCACCTGATCGAACCAAGGAAGGAGAGAGTCGTGAGAGTCTAGAGAATGCCTCTGGTCAGAAGATCATTAAAGAAATGGTAGATGAAGCTATTTCTGAAGGAGAGTCAGTCAAACGATATGAGCAGGCCACCGGTGATGAAGAGTCAGAGGAAGTTCGCTCTTACGTCAAACACTTTAGTCCATGGGGATGGATTGTGGGTACGAAGAAATCTCTAAGTGCTATTGATCGTCAAGTGGAGATTACCCAAAGTGACCAGGCTTATAACTTTCAGGAAAAAGTGAAAGAGTTAAGTGTAGATGGAACGATTGGTGTGGTGGATTCCTCAGGTGTCTTTTCCTATTACACGAAAGAGGATTGGAGAGGAAAGAAAAAAGAAATTATCGACTCAACCAATAAGGAGAATGTTATTTCACAGCTCATACAAAAAGAAAATGGGTTTCTCGAGTTCACCCTGAATAAGGATGGAGAGCAAGTGAAATTTTTAGGTTACGTTCAGAAGCTTCCTGATTTAGGGCAATATGTGTTTATGACTAAAAATGAAAATGCACTGTTCAGTCAGGTTCAAAAACAGAGTCAGTATTTATTCATGATTCTTGGAGGAGCCTTGCTTCTGACATTACTCGTTACCTATTTTATCGCTTCTTCCTTTACAAAACCGATTCAGGTATTAAAAGAAGCGAGTTTCCGTATACGAGATGGTGACCTGACAACAGAGGTGGATGTGAAGCGAAAAGATGAACTTGGTCAGCTTGGACAGGCCTTTAATGATATGACATCCAATCTGCGCCAACTTGTCCAGAGATCTCAAAAGATTAGTGACTATGTGGAAGAAACGTCTAGTGGTTTAAATCAAACGATTGACCAGACGGCAGCTTCTCTAGATCAAGTCTCTGGAGCTGTAGATGAGATCGCTAGCGGTACGACCAATCAAGCACATAAAACACAAGAGGGCGTCGAGGTTATTGACTCCTTTGGGGATATTGCTGCCAAGATTCGAGACACTTCCTCACAGATTCAAACGTCCTCCAAGCATGTACAAGAGAAGAGTTCGGAAGGTAGCGAAATCATAGACACATTAAATACAAAGCAAACGGAAAGCCAGGCTGCGATGCGGAAATTAGAAGGGGTCATGGAAACTTTCACAAGCCAGATTAGTGAAATTCGTTCATTCACTGAAGTTATTACAGACATCAGTGAAAAGACCAATCTTCTTGCACTTAATGCTGCTATTGAAGCGGCACGGGCAGGAGAGCATGGGAAAGGTTTTGCTGTTGTAGCCAGTGAGGTTCGAAAACTGGCTGAGCAATCGACAAATGCAGCTGATGATATAGGCACTGTTATTAACCAAATTTATAACGAAGCGGTAGAGGCGTCCGAGGTGATGAACCAAACATCGCAAACGTTTGAAGAACAGAGTGAAGCCGTTGATCAAACGAGCACAATCTTTAGTACACTTCAAGATACAATTCAGGTAACAGCCGAAAACTTCGAGACGATTCATACTCAAGTGGAAGAACTGTATGGTATTAAAGATCAAATTACGTACATGATGAGTGAGATTAATGTTGTGACAGAACAAACAGCCTCTTCAACTGAAGAGGTATCAGCCTCCGTGGAAGAACAATCTTCATCCATGAATGAGGTACAGCACAGCATGAATCAACTTCATGATCAAGCACAGGAATTGAAGAGAGCCATTCAGCAATTTAAATTATAAGAAGAAGGTAAGGCTATTTTGTATGAGTAGTGCAAAATAGCCTTATTCTTGAGAAAGTGTTAGGATGTTTGATACTTTTTTCAAATTGGGAACAATAAATTGAAACAAAATTAGGTTAGAGTCGTATAACTGTATTGAAGGAGGAATGAACATGGAATTCGCTGGTGCCGTTATTGGCATTTTTATCTTTTTCGGATTGTTAATATTCTTAATCAATATCATTACAAGTATTTGGGCATATCGTGATTCTTTGAAGAAGGGAAAAAGTAAAGAGTATGCGCTTATTGTCTTAATTGGGACGCTGTTTTTTCCGCTTATCGGACTCATTATATACTTGATCATTCGAAATGATTAGAGAGCTGACGGCTTTAGGCCGTCAGTTTTTTGTACGTAAAGAGAGTATAAAATTTAAGAAATTCGACGTAGTGAAAATTTTGAAAAGTATGTAGTATAAGGGCAACTAAGCCTCTGTCTGCGCCTAAAGGCTTGCCAATCGACAAGTTTTCTTTATATGAAATAGATTTTAGTAGTTTAAAATTATCTTCAATCCCCGATATAATAGATAGGAAGTTTTACTTATAAAGGGGATAGACATATGAATGAACAAGAGCGTGGAATTTTACTAGAAAGCGGGACCAACGAATTAGAGGTTGTGGAGTTTGGGATTGGAAAGAATCGTTTTGGGATTAATGTGATTAAGGTAAAAGAGATCTTAACACCACTTCCGATCACAGAAATTCCTCATTCTCATCCTTCTGTTGAAGGGATAATTGATATCCGTGGTGAAGTTGTACCCGTTGTAGATGTGGCACATGCCCTTGGGATGCCTGCATCAGAGGATCCTTCCCATGATAAATTCATTTTAGCTGAATTTAATCAAACGAGAATTGTCTTCCACGTGCATGAGGTAACACAAATCCATCGAATCTCTTGGGAGAAGATTCATAAACCTGAAAAAATGTATCAAGGGTTAGATACTCAGGTGACGGGTGTTATTCAGTTAAATGAGGAAATGCTTTTGCTTCTAGACTTTGAAAAAATGATGGCTGATATTAATCCGGAATCGTCTGTACATAAAGATCGTTTAAAAGACCTTGGAGCTCGTGAGCGTTCAACGAAAAAGATCTTAGTTGCTGAAGATTCAGCTTTACTACGTGCTCTGTTGGAAGAGACACTACATGAAGCAGGCTATACTAATCTTCAACTGTTTGAGGATGGAAAAGCAGCTATTGATCATTTAGAACAACTGAAGCAGGATGGTAAACAAATTGAAGAAGAGTATCAGTTGGTGATTACAGATATTGAAATGCCACGAATGGATGGTCATCATTTAACGAAACGAATTAAAGATGATAGTGAGTTGTCGAGACTACCAGTGGTAATCTTTTCTTCTCTCATTACAGATGACTTACGCCACAAAGGAGAAATGGTAGGCGCAGATGGGCAGGTTTCCAAGCCTGAGATCGTTGAGCTTGTTCAATTGATTGATAGCAAAGTTCTCTAGGTTATTTTATAGACAAAACATAGAAAAGCGCTCAGGTTGCTGAGCGCTTTTTTTATTCTGTATGCTTATGGACTTGATCATACCATTTTGTAATCTCTTTATTTAACGTTTCCGGTGTTTCAGAGAAAGGCGCGTATTTTTTTACAAGTTCTTTTTCTGCCTCAGGTAGACGTTGGTATGCATCTTTCATTTCCTCAGACCATTTCATAAAGTGGAAAAGTTCATATCTAAAATCTTTCATTTCATTCATGAGAAATCCCTCCTTGGTGTGAGGTATTCCTTTTCAATAAAGAGGTGAAACCCCAGTGAGCACACTCAATTATCTACCTTTTTCTACGATGTGCTTGTTTGTTCCAAGAAGTGAATTGACCCCAAGGGGAAAAAGCACTTGAGGGTTGGTAGCTATATGCCTTTTTCTTTTTGTTCGTTTGTTGCTTGGCCGGGTCTTTCCAATCCAGATACTGATATAAGACTTGTTTTGCCTTTGAGAGGGACAAAGTCGTTTTGGGGTTGCGATAAGATTGATCAAGATTACCCAAGTGGTTCAACGTCTGAAAATCCTGTTTGGTTGGTGGGATATGAAAGTAATAGTCGGCAACTTGCACTAAGAGTGTGGAATGTTGATGGCTATATTTGGGATGGTCAGAAAAGTGAAGGCCAATCTTTTTCGCTTGGTTTTTCTGAAGCAATTGTTGGATGGCTTTCTTTTTAAGCGTATATAAGTGTCGTGGCTCTGGGGCAGTTTTGGCGTGACGGTTCACGACAAATAAAGCTTGCGCTATATTTTCCACAGACACTTTAGGGGTTGATTCGTTCAAAAATAGTTCCTCCTTTTCAAGTTTGTCTTACATACCTTACTGATTTCATAGTACAAAAGGTTTTGGAAAAAAGCAACCATCAAATGAAAAGCTTGCTTAGCATGAATATGCTTGTGAAACCTTTA
>SDGW01000837.1_pt1 | contig 12748 bp, 4 predicted proteins | sample 2873831 | NCBI WGS metagenome assembly SDGW01 (sample SAMN08132700, study PRJNA421101) | hypersaline lake metagenome | isolation source: celular fraction 0.22 microns magnesium sulfate-rich crust from ephemeral... | place: Spain: Penahueca Lagoon, Toledo | collected 2011-07
AACAAACAATAAACTCTATATTGGTGAATCTGGAAGTTCTGGTTCTAATATTTACACATTAGATGCAACAAATTACTCAGTACTTGATGAATCTACTTATGATGATGGATATGGTTTTGAATATCCTAATCGTGAAGTCATCTTAGACGGAAATGATATCTATTACGCAAAACACCAAATCAATAAAGATGACTTAACAAGCTTAACGAACTCTTTCAATAGCCAAATTGTATATACTGATAATAATTATGTGTACACAGAAAACGCTGTCTATGATCGAAACACAAACACAAAGGTAGCTGACTTCCCTTGCCCAGTTAACCTTGTAACCACAGACAGTCAAGGAAGAGTCTTTGTACAACCAGAAGACAAACCAGCAATCTATCGTTTTGACTCAGTAAACGATATCAATGCTCAGACACCAACGAACTTCACTGCACAGTTTAATGAGAATAACGAATTCATTCTAGATTGGGACACTATGACAGCAGATAATTACACAGTGGAGTACTCAACATCTGAAATGGATTATTTCAGTACACTTGAATCCTCAGTAGCATCATCTCAACTAGAGGTTTCTCCATCTGAATTTAAGCCATGGTTCGGAAGTGCAGTAACATTCCGTGTTACAACAAATATTTGCGACCTAGAATCACAGCCTGCTCAACAAGTTTATGAGTTTGTGATTCATGCACCTGATATTCAACAATATACTGAGAATAACCAAGGTCAGCACTTATTAACTTGGGATGCTGTTCCATTCATGGAAGGTTATCATGTTTACTATAAAGAGAACGAAACAGAATCTAAAATTGATAGTCTATACACAGAAACACAAGCTAATGTAACCGATTATGTATATGGTGAATGGCAGGGCAAAACTTTACAAATTGCAGTTGCTTCTACCATTAATGGATTAGATTCTGACAGAATGTATAACATTACCGAAACTTTTGATGTTGTACCACCTAAAAACTTAAAGTACAACATAAATGATCAAGGTCAACACATCTTATCTTGGAATGGAGTCCCTTATACAGATGGATACAAGATCTATTATAAAGAAAAAGGCACTTCAACGATCTCAAGCTTTGATCAACTAGTTTCTGGAACTCAATTAGATATTACAGACAAAGTAAAAGGAGAATGGCAAGGTAAAACAATGCAGTTTGCCGTAACATCAAGTGTTGGTGGAGCAGAATCTTCGCAAACGTTTGACGTAACACAAGCTTTTGATGTTTATTCTCCTGAGAATTTAAAGCTTTCTATAAACGAGCAGTTTGAACTAACCTTAGCATGGGACGCTAACCCTTATGCTGATAGTTATAACATCTACTATAAAGAAGATGAGTCTACTTCAGTTTCTAATCTTGCTAAAGAAGTTACTGAAACTCAATACAATATAATGGATTATGTTACCGGTGATTGGAGTGACAATACGATATCATTTGCTGTCACATCTAATCTGAATGGTCAAGAATCCTCCCAAACCTTCTCTCTAACTGAGGTTTTTGGAGAAAGTAATGATACAGAAGATGACTCATCTAACGATTCTATTGATACACCTGATGATAGTACAGAAAACTCAACAGAAGACGATTCATCAAATAACAATACACCAGTTTACAATGATGACAGAGATGACACTGATAATGAATACAGTGATAATTCTGAAGAAGAAATTGAATCTAAGCTTTCTGATGATCAAATCGATCAAGTCATCGAACACATTTTAGAAAATGAAGACGGAGAAACAACTACTGAGATTGAGGTTGAAGTATTTGATAAAGATATCTTTGTAAAACGTACAACAACTCAACCTATTGAAGTTTATGAATATCAGAGTGAAAACAATTCTGATTATGTTGATTTCTCTATTTCTAAATCATTTATTGATAGCGCTAATGAAGAAGACGGAGAAGAAAAACACTTATACATTAAGTCAAATAGTGGATCTTATCAGCTCCCACTAGATATGACTGACTTTAAAGATATAAGTGAGAATGCGAAAGTTGAAGTTAGTATCCGTGAGTCTTCAAAAGATATTCAAGAATCAATCAGCAGAAAAATTGAAGGCAATGAAGATCTTAAACTCATCTCTAGACCTATGGATTTTGAGGTTAACATTGTAGAAGAAGATACGGTAACGACAATTGAGTCATTCGGAACAAGATATGTTGAACGTAGCGTTGTACTTGATCGTGAAGTAGATGCAGACAAAACTCTTGTCGTAACGTATAACGAAGAAACAGATTCTATGTACACAGTTCCCGCACGTATTGAAGTAGATGAAGACGGAAACACTGTTGCAATCTTTAATAGAAACGGTAACAGTACGTATGCTGTTCTTCAGATGAAAGACAAAACTTTTAAAGACACGCAGGATCACTGGGCTAAAAAAGAAATTGAATCATTAGCTTCTCAATTAATCATTGAGGGAAGAAGTAACGGAAACTTTGATCCAGAAGCCAATGTTACACGTGCTGAGTATGCAGTTCTTTTAACACGAGCTATGGGATTAACACCTAATAAGAAGACTAATGTTCCTTATGAAGATGTATCTAAAGATGATTGGTACTTCACTCAACTTCAATCTGCCATGCAAGCAAACTTACTAGGTGGGTTTGAAGATGAGAACTTTAAACCAAATCAAGCTATTACTCGTGAAGAATTAATGGAGTTGACTGCTCGAGCATTAACCTTCGTAAATGGTAAACAAAAATTCAACATGAATACACTTACACCTTACCATGACGCAGGTAAACTAGATGAGTCATCATTGAGATATGTTGCTGCAGCAATTCAATCTGGAATTATCCAAGGCACATCTCAACAAAATCTGTTACCGAAAAAGACTACAACTCGAGCAGAAAGTGCAGTTGTACTAAAAAGATTAATGAGTAATTTCTACTTTAATAATTAGTAATAGAAAGGACGTCTTAACTTCGGACGTCCTTTACTATATATCTTTATTTAGTTTATTCTTCTTATTGCTCTTCAGGAAATGTAAGTAGTAACTAGTGATAGTGGGTATTTATACTGTTACCTCTTTGGTTAACCAACGTTTAATAGTAAAAAAACACTACATTCTAGTAATCATAAAGCCTTATTTAACTGAAAATTCAAAATTCATAGAGGGAAATATTAAAATATCTCGAAATAAAATTGGCGAGTTGAAAAACATTCACAAGGGGGATAAATATGAAAAAATTTTTAACAGTTTTGATGAGTTTAGTGGTTATCCTAGGAATCGCTTCTCCAAATATGGGGAATGCAGAGGAAGACACAACAAAATTCACAGTAGTATTTAAGGACAGTAGCATTTCTAAAGATGCTAAAAAGATAATAAAAGACCTTGGAGGAAAGATTATCTATGAAGTTCCTGAAATTGGTCTGGTACAAGTAGAAGCCCCGGTTGGTTTCGCGAAAAATGCTATTAACAAGAGTTCAATTGTTGCTGCCAACCCTTCACTTACTTATGACTTACCAAATACGAAAACAATTGAGTTAGATTCTAACGAAGACCTTACTGATCAAGCAGTACTCTTTGATACTTATCAGTGGGATATCAAACGCCTTACTAACGATGGCGCTACTTTTGAAGAGCACAGTGGAAGCCATGATGTTGTAGTAGGTATTATTGACTCTGGTATCGACTTAAACCACCCAGATATTCAAAAGAACCTACTTCCAGGCTCTAAAAACTTTGTCCCAGCTGGAGGAATCTACGGTGTAGATACTTCTGAAACTGGCGACGTTAATGATGTACAGGACCGTAACGGCCATGGTACACACGTTGCGGGTAGTATCGCTGGTAACGGTGCTATGCTAGGTGTTGCACCTGATGTTGGTTTCAAAGCTTACCGCGTGTTTGGTGCTCAAGGTGGAGCCTATAGCACTTGGATTATGGATGCAATCGTTGCAGCAGCAAACGATGGTGTAAATGTCATTAACATGAGCTTAGGCGGGATCTACTCTAAAGGTCAGGTGTATTACAACGACCCTGTTACTGGCGAGAAAGTCAAGTTAGGTAGCGATATTGCAGAATATGTAGCTTATATGCGTGCTGCTAAATACGCTGAAAAGAAAGGTGCCCTGATTGTTTCATCTGCGGGTAATGATGCTATTGATGCTAAGAGTCCTAAAACAGTAACAGAACTAGCGAATGCTAAGTATAGTGAGTTAGGATATGAGTTCCAAGGTGCAAGCGTTTATGCTCCAGCTGATATTCCAAACGTTGTAACAGTTGCAGCGACTGGTCCACAAGATGAATTGGCTCTTTACTCAACGTATGGTAATGGTTATGTGAACGTAGCAGCACCAGGTGGTAACTATGAAACGTATATGCAATATCTAAATGAGGGACGTTTAGATGAATATCTAAATAAGATGCTTTTTGTTCATGAATTTGCTTTCAGTACAGTGCCAAGTATTACAACAATTACAAACGATAACGGTAATGTAATTGATTACCAATATAACGGACCTGATTATGGATGGAAAGTCGGTACTTCAATGGCTTCTCCAAAAGTATCAGCAATCGCAGCTCTTCTATACGATGAGCATGAAGGTGTATCACCAAGAAAAGTAAAGGTTATGCTTCAACAAAGCGCTGAAGATATTGGTGCTGAAGGTCATGATGAGAAATTCGGACATGGTCTAACAACTGTTTACTCAGCATTTGAATAAAGACGATATGAAAATGGGGCAAAACTTATCTAAAATAAAAAAAGGTTCCAATCGTCAAAAACGACGATCGGAACCTTTTTCTTATGAACAGACTTGGCAATCGTAAAGGAAATTCATTTGTCCTTTCTTCATATTAGCGTCTCTCATTCGCATAAACATGACTTCATAAGAAAAAGAGAGCCCCCAAATCTAGGCTCTCTTTCCGACTACTATCGGCTAAACTTCATCTCTACTTCTTCTTTAAGAAACTTACCATATTCAGACTCTACATCTTGTGAAATATGAAGTGTATAACTTTCATTCAGGCTATATACTTTTTCAGGTGATAGTGTAACACTTTGTCCATCTTCAGATAATGACACCGAAGCGTCAAAACGTTCACCTTCTTCGTCTGTAATATAAATATAATTTGAGTTGACAGTGGATTTATTAAGTTTAGTATCAAATCCAATAGTGAACTCTTTATCCTTATCTACATCAGACATTACATCCCAATCTTTCACTTCAGGTGATGTTACTTTTGAGACTAATCCAATTACGTTCTTGTTCACAGCTAAAGCGAAAACTGTTTCGTCATTTCCAACTGTGAATGTTTCTTTGTATTTATTCCATTCATTAAAATTAATATTATCTCGACGAATAGAATAAGAAGTAAGCTCTTCTTCTTGACTATAAATATGTTCTACAAGTGAAGAGTCCGTAGTATAATAGATGTCTGCCTTTCCATTTACATCTAGGCTAACACTCTTTCCATCTTTAACGTCATTTACAACACCTGAAACCTTTTTTGGTGCAGAAATTAAACCGTAAACACTAAAGCGAGGTGTTAAGGACTCGTACTGTCCGTTCCCCCACTTAGTAGGACGCGTTATGGCAAATAATCCTTCTTCAGTCTTCTTAAATTTAGCAACCTTTTTGTATGAAGAAGATCGTTGACCTTTAAATGTTAACTTAACTGGTACTGTAAATGAGGATTCTTCATTACTTCCAGTAAGACTAATAACATTCTCAACTGTAGAAGCCCAAATTGGCTGATCTTCAACTCCCTGAAATTCTTCTACATCTGATAAAGTTGCTTTTTTCTCAACAGACACCTCATTAATTTCTTCATTCTGGAAAGCCTCTGCTGGAATATCAATTTCTAGTTCTTCTGAATCCAAAATTAAGCCATTTTTCTTCGCGTCTTCTCTCTCATCTTCAGTAAGTTTTACCTGAATTTTTTTATTACTTTCTGAGAGAGAAACTTTCTTTTTAACCTTTTTATTATTTGATGGTGCATTATTATCATTCCCACCACTATTTCCAGGGTTCACTGGTGTAACAGGAGGATTATTATCATTACCTGGTTGCTCTTCTTCCTCCTCGTTTTCATCTTCTTCATTAGGCACTGTAATGGAAGCAATATCCGAAACGGAGCTATTACCTACTTTATCATATGCCTTCACTTTAAATGAATACTCTGTATTTGGTTCAACATCTTCATAAATAATAGAGTTATTATTTATACTGCTAGCTACAGTTGCAAAATCATCTTTATCTGTTGAAACCAATACATCATAGGAACTTACATCACTATCCTCATTCCAACTTACTTTAACATCATCACCATTAAGGTCTAATGATACATTTGGTTTGGCTGGAGGTGTTACATCAACAGAGAAACTCACAGTCCCTGATACCTCAGGATAATTTTGATATTTTGCTGTAAGAGTGTAATTACCTTCAGAAAGTTTAAGCTCGCCAGAAAAAGCTCCTGGATCTAAGGCACGTACATTTTCATACTGTACGATATCACCTTCACTCATAATTCTAATTAATATGGATGAGCCAGCTTCTGCTTCCCCTCTATATTTAACAGTATTTGAGTTATAAATATCACCATTACTTGGAGTTAATAAAGAGATGACTGGAATTTTTTCTTCTGACTTAATTACCTCAAAAGTATCTGAACTATACTTTCCGAGCTTAACAGCTTTACCTTCTACAGAGTAAGTTCCAGGATTTAAATCATTAGGTAATCTAAAATCACCTTGAAATACTCCTTTTTCATTCGTACTGATTTGGTCATTATCTATGCTATCACCTTCAGGGTTGAGCAATGAGAGAGGAATATCTGCTTCTACTACTGGTAAGCCATCCTCTAATACTACACCTGAAAACTCAACCATATCCCCTTGACTATAGCGTTCTTCTTTAATGGTTAAAGAAAACGTATCTTTCTCGACAACCTCAAATGATGTTGTTTCAGTTTTTCCAGCAGCTTTTAAAACTACCTGATAGATCTCGCCCACTATATAATCATCATTTGTTAATTTTACTTGTTCTCTAAATGTACCATCCTCTTTTAAATCATCTTGTCTCCACTGATATTGATGCACTGAATCTCCTTCTTTATTTAACACCTGAATAGAAGGCTTTGAGTATGGGAATAGTGATCCATCTTCATGGGTGACTTTTACTTTAATCTTTAATAGATCACCAATGGTGTAAGTTGGAGAGGATGTACTTACGTTTAGAATAGCGTCACTCTCATTAGCAGAAGCTTGGGCGACTGGTAAGAAAGAACTTACGATTAACAGTACAGTAAGGAAGAGATTCAACAGTCTTTTCCCAGTAATATTTCTCATACTGAACCTCCTAATTTATTTCGTGTAAAAATCTAACTTTATATGTTTTGGAAGAGAACTTTCTTGATTCCTGACCTCTTTCCTAATCCATAGTGTATAGTGTTGTTTATGTTTTAAGGGTGCTTTTGGAGAGATAATGACTTCTTTAGAACTCATGGAAATGTCTATATCAGCATCTACATTATTACCCTTATCGTCTTGAATAAATAGGTAATTACCATTAAGTGTTGAACGATCCATTTTTGTGTTAAAACGTACACGCCACGCTTTTGAAACGGGTACGTTCAATTTTGGTTCCCATTTGTAAACAGAACTAAGTTGCGGATCAAAAGAGTTCATATCCTTGTTCTTTTCCGATTTAGGAGTAATGGGTTCAATTGGCGATACCCCTTCCCCATCACTTTGCGGCTTAAGTTTTACCATAAATTCACTTGTTTCTGTAAAACCATCATACGTTACAGTTACTTGATAATGTTTTGAACCTGACGTAAGAGTTATAGGCAAAAAGTGAATGAACTCCCCATTAACTGTAGTTTTTACAGTTTTCTCATAAATTTCTTCATCGTTGTAACTTATTAATATTTTTACAGGCTTATTTTTAAGTGGTGTATCTCCATTTCTAATATAACCACTGATGTTAATAGATTCTCCAACATAATAGATATCTTTAGTTGATTCTAACTGAAAATCTATATGATTTATTTCACTTCTATCATACAGGCCTACTAAACGATTATTTTCGATATATGTACCTTTACTTTTACTGATCAGTTGCTCATTAGAAAAGGTACTAACAACAGCTTGCTTTCTATAAGATTCCTTTATATTAATCGCTTGAACTGATTGAAGTGGAGCAAGGCTACTAATGATAAGAAAACATAGTATCCAAGATACATTTGTTTTTTTCATTGCCAGCAACTCCTTTTGAAACAAGGTAGGTAGAGAGCACACGAGGTCTCTCTACCTTTCTTGTTAATTATTTTACTTCAAACTTAATTCCTTTTTTAAGAGGTTGAGCTAACACATCCATATCCCAGCCTGTCCATACAAATGCTTCTACATTGTACGTACCAGGATCAAGATCGTCAGTATCAATCTCATAACCAAGCCCATTTTTACTATCGCTATAAAGCTCGAAAATGTTCAAGTAGCTGTGGCTTACAACCGCTTCTTCCTCATCCTTTACTTGTAATATAAGCATTGGGCTTAGAGAGAAGCCTTCAAGGTTAAGAATTTCTGCTTGAATATTTGCATTTGCTCCGTTTGAGAACGTTGCTTGTTCTTCACCCGAACCATTTAGAACATCTACATCAGTAATTAGAGCAGAGTAATTATAAACTGTAAATGTTGTAGTAACATCTTCTACAGGTTGTTGCATTTCACCAACACCGTTAGCTTCTACAGTATATTCTCCACTCATCGCAAACTCTTCAGGAGTGAATTCTCTTACAAAGTCAGTACCTACTTCAGTGTACTCCTCTACTACATCTCCATTAGGGTTCAATACAGAAACTTCCCAAGTGATTTCTTCATTTGCAGTTCCTGAAATTGTAACTGGTCGATTATAGCTTACTAACTCTTCATTGTTAGTAGAGAGGCTAGTAATACTAACCGTTTCTTCTGGTGGAGTTTCACCTTCAGCTAGTTTATAAATATTCACTTCCTTAGCAGTTACATTACCACCTAAGTCTACAAGTCTTAACAAGTAAGAGTTATTACCTGTCTGTAAATCAAGCTTACGAGTAAGTTGTTTTTCATGACCATCCATAACTAGTGGAACATCAAACTCTAGGCCATACTCATAATTATCGTTAATGTAAAAGTCCATATGACGATAATTATCCTTAAGTGTCAGGCCAAGTTCATACTGCTCTACAGTTGATTCCACATATGTTGGAGGTTCTTCATCTAAAATTATTTCACCTGGTGTTGAATCCACAAAAATTGTTCTCGTAATAGAAATGTTATTACCGTTATAGTCCGTAGCTTCTACGGAGATTTCTTTTGTGCCATCTGTTTCATAATTGACAATGGTTTCAAAAACATAATCACCATTATCATTTTGTTGAACATCAACAGTATGTCCATTAATTTTAAGATCTACCAATGCAGAAGGTTCAATTACAGTACCGCTTACTAGAATTTCTTGAGAACCATATTCAGTTAAAGGTTCTGGTGTAACAAGGTTAATAATTGGTTCACTTTCATCAAACGGGAATGATTGAGATACTCCCACGTTTTGACCAAGGTCAACCGCTACTACCATAACAGACGTTCCTTCTGTACCCTCGTCTAAGATATAGCTTGTTTTATCAGGTGAAAGCAATCCATCCATCACTGTTACACCGTCTACATATACATCATAGCCAATAACCCCTGATCCATTTTCTACTGTATCCCAAGATAATGTATTCGTTTCACTATCGAATGAAGCATTTACCTCAGGAGCCTTTGTATCTACATATACAGGAATTTCTTTTGTCTGCCATTTAGCATCATCGTAATCCACTTTTGCTTTCATTTCATAGATATACTTACCGTCTGGCACTTGACTAAAGTTTACTTGACCGCTCCAAGTACGAGCTGGATCAAATGAATAAGGTGTACCTAGACCTGCATCATAATAGTTTTTACGCACGAAATGGTCTCTTTGAATAGTACGTAACTCTTTACCACTTTCATCTAGAATATTAAATTCTGCAGTCCTTGCATTTCTTAAGAACGTTGGAAGTGGAATAATTCCATCGTTATAACCATCTCGGTTTGGTGAAATGGCAAACTCTCCACTACCATTAGGTGATAGACTGTACCCAAGTTGATCTGTCATTTGTGGTAAACCAAACAATGAATAGTAAGAACGTTCATTTCCATCAAAGATTGCTGGATCATCCCAATTACCATAGAAACCTACATATGGGACTGAAAGATCTTGACCTGTGGATAGGTTAGTTAAGTTTACAAAACCTTCCACAAAATTATTGATTTGTAGTGGTAGATCTGTAGTTTCACCATTTGTACCAGGCATTTTTGCAGTAGTAAGATCAATTTCAAAATCTAGTTCCGCAATACTATTTGGTTCAATATAAACACTGTCTGTGACTGTTACTAATCCATTATCGTCATTATAAACTTGTTGTGTTACTGTCTGATCATACACATCACCTGTTACAGTAACTTCTGCTCCTGTATCACCTGCGATTAATAGATTCGTTCCATTTACTTCTGAATCAGTTAATACAGATGTATCGATACCATAATGAACACGTTCGTCACTATGGTTTTCAGCTTTTAATGTGAAATGTATAGAATCTTTAGTAATTTGTCCTTTAGTCCAGTCAAACAGTTCCACCTTCGCTTCACCAGATGTTTTTTCTACAACAGAAACTGGTGTACTTACTGCTGAGAAGGTTTGCATCATCCCTGACCCCTGTCTACGAGGTGAGAATGGCTGGCCATACTCGTCTCTAATAACATCTGCCGTATTCATCAGTAATACTTTGGCAAATCTAGCAGCATCCTGACCTTCCATCTCACGGTCTTCTTTTAAATACTGCTGAACTAGAGCAGAACCACCGGAAACATGTGGAGCTGCCATAGAAGTACCACTCATATAACCATATTCATTATCATTCAATGTGGAAAGAATATTCCCTCCTGGTGCAGTAATTTCAGGTTTTAGTTCAAGGCTTGGAGTTGTCCCCCATGAACTAAATTCAGTTGGTTTTCCAACTTCTGGACCTTCATTTTTATTGATTGTTTCAAAATCAACAGTTGTTTCACCATTTGAGATTGCTTCTTCAATACTTACACCTTTATCATATTTAATCATCATGAATGGAAGAATCCCCCATCCACCTTGATCTTTATAAAAGGTGGAACCAGTACCATTATCATATACGATAATTCCTTTAGCACCAGCAGCCTTTGCATTTAAAGATTTATCGTAGAAAGACAGCTCTCCACGTTGAACAAGAACCACTTTACCTTCAACATCTACACCTTGATAATCTTCAGGATGACCTACTTTTCCGCCGATCGTTGCTAGAGGAAGATCAGTTTCTCCAAATGCCTCTTCCCAATCATCTGCTCCATAACCAGTCGCAGAAACTCCACCTACTGTAATACCAGTCTCATATAAGTAAGTGTAGTTTCCTGAAGCAGCAACCTGGATACTATCTTTAGATAGACCTGGTGAACCTACTACGCCGATATCTGGATTTTCAGCAAAAGGCTTTAAAGGATAACCATATCCAATGTGACCTGAGTTACCTGCTGATACAGATACTACAACACCATTGTTTACGGCACGAGTTACAGCTTCATCAGCTAGATTTTCAGCTTGATAGAATGCAGCAGTGCTCCCTAAGCTCATATTAATAACATCTGCATCTAGTTTAATTGAATCATCAATAGCTTTTAGATAGATGTCTTCCCATGTAGAAGGGAAATTAGGATCATTACTAAAAACTTTCATTCCTAGAACTTGCGCTTCTGGAGCTACACCACTAATTTCTCCGTTTGCTGCTGTAGTTCCCGCAACATGCATACCATGTTCAGAAGCATCTGGCCCAATATCTAGAATTGTTTGGTTCTTATCATAGTAGTTGTAACCATAAGGCACTTTTTCGTTGTAGTATTTTCCTGGTAGGTTGTTTTCTGAAATGACTTGTTGAACTTTATCATTCGTAAGAGACACTTTAGAAGAATCTGTAATGTTGAAGTCCTTATGATCAGGATCAACACCGCTATCAATAACGGATATTACTGTTCCTTCACCTTTATAGTTAGCATCTCCCCAAGTTTGTGAGGATTGAATAAAACCATGGCTTTGATCCATTTCTGGTTGTGGAAGAGGTTTATTGTACTTAGTGCTTATGTACACTCCCTCTATGTTTGGTAGGTTACGAATCGCCTCTATATCTTTAAACTGCACTTTTGCACTAAAGCCATTTACTACAGTTGTAAAGCTCTCAACAACTTTCAAGTCTATTTTCTCTTTAATAGTATTTTGAACTTGAAGTTGCTTTGATTTCGCTTCACTTTGAAGCTCATCTTTAGTTGATTCATCTAGCTCCTTGTACAATGAGTTTTGTTTAGTTGCATACTCAATTGGTGATTCTCCTGCAACTTCAACAATAATTCGAACTTCATCATTTTGATCTAATGTACTTTCTTTTGAAAATTGCTCTTCTCTTAGTTTGTCCAGTGTTTGCTCAGTATTTACATTAGATCCATCTGAGCTAGTGGCACTGACAAAATTAATATTTGAGAAGAAACTGGTAAAAGCTAATAGAAAGATAGATAGTAATGGTAATATTTTTCTAGCTTTCAAATCCCTACTCCCCTTTCATTTTATAAAAAGTTAACAAGAACCTCCTCCCCCTTAAGTTTTTTGAATTTTTGCAAATTCAATCCTTTTTATATTACCACTT
>SDGW01000838.1_pt1 | contig 12742 bp, 27 predicted proteins | sample 2873831 | NCBI WGS metagenome assembly SDGW01 (sample SAMN08132700, study PRJNA421101) | hypersaline lake metagenome | isolation source: celular fraction 0.22 microns magnesium sulfate-rich crust from ephemeral... | place: Spain: Penahueca Lagoon, Toledo | collected 2011-07
CCCCCCCCGCCCCAGCCCCCCCCCCGCCCCCCCCCCCCCGCCGTACTCGCTCCCCAGGTTCACACGGCCCCGCGAATCCGCCTTCGCCGACTGGATCGCGTCCGGGTCCACCAGCACGGTGATACCGCGGCTCATCGATCGCCCTCCGCGTGCGCCTTCGCAGCGCCCCAGCTGCCGAACTCCTCACCACACGAGCACTGCGCGCGGTACTCTTCCACGTTCTCCAGCTGCTCGCCCTCGAAGCACACCCACGAGTTCGCCACCTTCGTCTGAACCAGCCGCGCATCTCCCTGAATGCTCTCGTCGGTGTTCTCCGCCGCCGGCACGTACTCGGTGATCGTCTCGTGTTCGCTCATCGCTCTCCCTCCAGCTCCGCAGCCGGCCAGACGCCCCGCTCGTCCGCCACCCACTCCGTCCCGCACTCCGGGCACTCGTACGAGTTCCCCGCCGCCAGCCGCATTACCTTCTCGTCGCAGGCAGTACATCCGTAATCGTCGCATTGGGTCTGTCGTCCCATACACCCACCAAATGCCCACACTGTAATAAGTGTTGTGGGTTGGTGGGCAAATGAGCCCACGAAGAAGAATCAGTCTCGGGTTGCCGGCGACGGCTCCGCCGACTCCCACGCCTCCGGCGGCGCCGACACCCACGCCCGCGTCGGCGCCAGCGAACCCGACCCACTCGCACGCGGAACCCGAGCCCGAACACGCAGATGAATCACGCCCTGCGTCTCCGTCGCCACCACGTCGTCAGCGTCGCCTCTCGGCGGGTCCGCGGGCACGTCCGCCCACTCCGCCGGGAGCCCGTCAGCCGCCGCCATCACCCTCTCCGGCCGCCTTCTCGCCCTCCTCTCCACCCTCCGCGTCGTCGGCGTCCACGTCCTCGACGGCCGCACGCATGGCCGCCTCGCGCTCCATGCCCGGCGGCGGCTCGTAGGGGAGCCGGCCCATCAGCTTCCGACCGAACCCGCGTAGCCGTTCCTGGGCGTAGTACGTCGGGACGAGACTCCCGGCGATGACCCCGATACAGAACGCGAGCAGCTGGGGGAGAGACGACGACACGGCTTCAGCCGCGAGTTGTGCAGCGTCGGCCATGTCAGGCCACCACCCGAACCAGGAACTCGGTCCAGAACCAGTCGAGCGGCGTCCGAACGCCGAAGGCGTGCTCTATCACGTCGTCAGCCGCGACCAGGGCGCCGAGAAGGGCCACACCGCGCGGCCCGATCCACGGGTACGACTGCCAGAACTGGAGTGCGACCGGCGCGACGATCGCGACGGCGACCCCGAACAGCGCGAGCCCGGCGCCAGTCTCGGGGTAGTACGTCCAGATGCTCGCGAACGCGAACAGCGCCAGCATGATGCCGCCAGCGACCGCCCACGGCTCTTTGCCGGCGGCGTCGTCCCACACGAGGGCGACCGCCAGCAACGCCAGCAGCAGCCCGATGTGGGCGTGATGCGGGGCGAGAGCGGCGCCGTCCGGGATGGCGTCGGCGGGGAAGGGAATCATGAGAGGTCGACCCTCTCGACCTCAACGAAGATACCCGCCTGGTCGTCGACGTTGTTTGTTACCTCCAGATCGGTTGTGCCCACGCCAATATACTCCGTTATATACTCTTCATAGTCCTCAACGTCGGCTAAGTCGATTGTGATGCTCACGTTCGTTGTGCGAGTTTTAAACGTCAAGTCGATAGTTCCGGAACCGCCTGACGACGCCCCAATTCTGACAGTTTCAACTTCAGCATTGAGGGGATATGTCTTTGTCTCGCCCGATGAGAACTGAGTGTAATCCGCCAGCAGGTCGGTAACGAATGGCCTCTTTGTGGAGTGGTGCTGGTCAGGGGTGACTCCAGCGAGCTTATCGTGGGTGGTGATCGTCTGCTCAATCCACTCGCTCCCGTCGTAGACGAAAGCCCCGTTATCGCCGGTGTCGTACCACTCTTCTCCTTCCTCGGGTTCGGCGGGTTCTGGGTCCTGAACGTAGTCGAACCCGCCACCGCCGCCGCCGCCACCGCTACGGCCCACCATCAGGCATCACCTCCCTCGAAGGTGACCACCACGCCGTCACCGGCGGTCGGCGTCCGAACGTGGATGATGCTGGTGTCGGTCACGCCGAACTCCAGGCTCTGCCCCACTGCCGTCAGCGGGGACTCTTGTGTGCTCTCGTCGCCGAGGTAGACCGACCCATCGTTGCCCTGCTTGTACTCCACGAGCACGGTCACGCCATCGGGGACGCTCTCCGCGTCGAGTGCTTCGGCGTCGGTGCCGTCCGTCTGATAGACGAACTGGGTAAGCCCGTCGTGGTTCCCGAGCCGGCGGTTCGTCTCTGCCTGCTCGTCGGCGTTCGCGGCCGGGCGAGTGTCGCCGTCGCGGTCCTGAACGCCCTCGATGTCGTCAACGCTCGCGTCCGATTCAAGCGCCATTACTCACCACCCTCCGAGCGCTCGAACCCGATCGGCTGAACGTGGTACTCCTGGGGCGACCCCGTAAAGTTCCGAATGTAGACGGTCATGGAGGTCTCGAACTGCTTACACGGTACCCACGTCACCGTCAGGTCGTCAATGTCGGTTGGCGGGATGTTCGCCGGCCCGAACATCTCGCTGCCGTCGTCCTGTATCTCGTAGACGGTATCTCGCACCTTCGAGATGGCGACGGCCGCGACGTAGAACGTCGAGCCCGACTGTTCGGGTGTGAACTTGATTTCGGCCTCCTTCTCGTGGTCGATTTCGACCGTATACGGGTCGTTGAACGCCACGTCTTCGGCGTTCGGCTGGGGGATAACCTGCGTCACGGGTCCACCTCCGGGGGCGCGAAGTCGGGGCCACTGTCAGCGTCGGGCTCGACAGTATCGCGCTCCTCCTTCAGCCGGTCGTAAAGGCGGCGTTTCTGCTGCTCGGTCATCTCGTTTATCTCGGATTCAATTCCCGCCATTGTTCTGTGTAAGGGTGTGTTCGGCCCTCTCCGGGTGGTTTACCTCACCCATCCGGTAGAGGGCAAGCCGGTTGTGTTTGCTGCGCTCTTCGTTCTCCTCGATCCGCTGGCGCTCCTTCTGCGCGACCCGGGAGATGTAGAGAATCCCCGAGGCCGTGACCGTGCTACTCACCGCGACGATGAACTGTAGCAGCAGGCTCATGGTTACGTAAACGCCTCCGCCGTGTTCGACGCGCTCGACAGAATCCACGCGACCGCCAGCAGCGCGACTATGAGCATGGCCTTGTCCAGCTTTCCCATCGGGTCGCTGTTGCCGTCGTCGTCATCGTCGCCACCGGGCCACAGGTCGCTCCCGTTCGTGTCGTCAGCGCCGCCGTCGTCGGCGGGCGGGGCGTCCGACGTTTCGGAGACGTGCACGGTGCGCTCGACGGTGTCGGACTGGCCGCCGCCCACGGGGTCCACCTTGGCTCGGACCGTGTACTGTCCGGGTTCTGGATCGAACGGGCCGAAAGTCGGGTGGGGGTCGTCGGCGGGCTGGAACTCGATGGGGGCGCACACCTGTTTCGAGGATTCGGCAACGGTGTTGCCGCCGTCGAACACCTTCACCGACACGTCGGCCTTGTGGCCGTATACATCGGTGTCCCCCACCGGGATACTGCACGAGTTTTCTTGCCGGGTGCGAAACATCTCCCGGTTGTTCACCGGGACGGTGACGGTCCACGGCTGGCCGTGAACCTGATTCGCGCCGTTCTCTACCTCTACCTTGCCGTTCTTGATGTTGATGTTCGCCACTCAACCACCTCCGAACACGAGTGCGGCCAGCACGAGAGCCGCGAGAACGGCTTTCTTCTCGATGCCGGCCGCGTCGTCGTCCGTGTCGGACTCCGCAGGGTCGTTCTGCGGCTGGCTGTCCTCCGGTTCGTAGTCCTGGGCTTCGTCGCGGCGGTCCTGTTCCTCGTCGGCTTCCTCGGGCGACGTGACGGGCTCGCTCGTCGCCACGTCGCCATCACCGCTCGGACTGCCGGGGGTCAAGCCCGTGTCGGGGCTGGTCACACCGCCCATGCCGTCGTCATCGTCGGGTTCTGGCTCCGGTTCCGGCTCCGGTTCGGGCTCCGGTTCCGGTTCGGGGGAGTAGTCGATCCCGCTTCCGTCGTTGGCGTCGTCGTCGCTGAAGTCGCTGCCGCCGCCGCCACTTCCGGGGCTGATGAGTCCCCCCATCAGCGAACCTCCGTGTAGGCCCAGAACAGGAGCACAATCAGGCTGGCCGCGTCTAGGACTAGCTGCACATCCTCGCGGGTCCAGTCGGTGCCGTCGAGCACGGTATCAACCGGCGTTCCGCTCTGCTGGCCGGACTGTCCGCCGTCGTCCGACAGGGCGACGAACTGGCCGCCCGGCTCCTGAACGGTCGCGTCGGGGCTCACGCCCTGCGCTCCGCCCGACTGTGCTTGCAGGCCACCCATGGTTATCGCTCCGCGCTGTCAACGCGAACGCGCTTACCGAGCCCGTCGATACGGGAGCGGCCGCCGATGAACGGCAGCCCGAGCAGCGCGTTTGTTGCACGCTCCTCCTCACCGTCCCCGCCCACGTCCTTCTCAAAGCGGGCCACATACGGGGCGTTGACGTACACCTGAAGCTTCCAATCGATCGGGATGATCGACTCCCAGAAACTCGCGTCCAGGGAGAACGTCACCGGGTCCTTGTTGTGGTCTCGAAGGTGGAGCAGCTTCACGTCCCCCGACCAGAGCGTTTCACTGGTCCCGTTCGGGGCCTGCTTCTGCACCTCTACGCGGGCCTGCTTGCCCGAAGCGTAGAACACGCCCACGGTCTCGTCCGCCTCCGTCTCCACGTCGATCGTGTCGGCGTCGTAGTCCACACTCTCCGGCTGAACCTCCGTGTCGTTGACGTAGACAACGACGTTCTGCGAGGTAGCCCCGCTCTCTACGAGGTCGTGGGAGAGGTCGAACGTCTCCGGGCTAGCGCCGTCGGCCGTGAACTCCTCGTAGGCCATCAGCGCGATGTCTACCGGGAAGTTGTTCCGGAGCGCGAGGGGCCGGTTGGCCTGGAACTCGGCCACCTTGGTCCGCGAACCGGGCGAACCCGCCGAAACGTCGAAGTCGGAAACGCCGAACTGGTCGCGGTGGGTGAGCTTATCGGCGACGGTCTGCTGTAGTTTGTTGTCGCTCATGGCTCAGTTACTGTTGACGGAAACGGCCGACTCATCGACGTACGCTTCCGAGTTGTCCCAGTCGATTTCCTCGGAGGAGTCGATCGCGATCTGCATCTCCTCGGTGTCCTCGACCACCAGACGCGAACCCTTGAGTTCCACACGGGTGCGGTCGCGGTAGTCCTCGGACTGCTGTTCCTTGATATCCAGACTGCGGTACTGGCGGATGTTGCTCAGCGTGTAGGCAACCACCTGCGGACTGTCGAGGTGGGGCGCGTCGAAGCGCACCGTAACCTCGGTGTCCAGCGGAAGATCGTTCCCATCCGTGTCCTGAAGGCTGAGGTAGATGGGGATACCCGCCTTCCCGTCCACGAAGTTTTCAACGACCATACGAAGGCCGTCGTGGGGCGAGAAGGCCAGAATCTCCGACATGATGTCGGTTCGGTTCGTCGTCTCTTCGGCATCGACCTTCGCCGTCCCGAGGTTGGAGAGGGTTTCGCTCATCTGTCTAGGCCCCCGCGTTAACGATGGTGCTCTTGATGTCGAAGCGCTCCGCCACCGCGTCGGCCGTGTAGACGCCCCCGCCGATCGAGATTTCGTCGGCGTACATCGGCGACAGCTGGCCGGCACCGACCACCGCGAGCCCGTACGTCTCTCGGGCGTCCACGGCGTTCGGAACGAACCCACTGGTGAGGTTCCGAAGGACGGTCGGGGCGAAGTACCCCGCCGTGATTGCGGCCACACGGGTCCACATCTCCGCGTCCATCAGCGTATCAAACGAATCTGCTAGTTCTGCCATGTTGCGCTTGGGACAGAACAGAGCCCCGACAAAAGGCGGCTTGCAGAAAACTACCGCTTCAGGTCGCCTCTGGTCGCTTTAGGTCGTCAGAACCGACCGCTTGATTCGTTTTTCTCCCAGGTGGACATGAGCCGGCGGATTACCTCTGCGTTGGAAAGCTCGGCTGCTCTGTGCTCCCCCATCTCCTCGCGGATTTCTCGGAACTGTTCGGCTGTATCTCCGGTGAGGGTCGTCTGTTCTCGTGCCATCAGTAATCGGGGTCCTGAATCGGGTTGCCTTCGGCCCCGTGGTGCGTCGTCTTCATCTCCATGTCACGGGTGTCGCGCCGCTCTAGGTCGCCCGAGTCGTTCGAGTACACCCATTCGGAGCCCACCGTACTCCCGCCGTCCGTGAACTTCCGCAGCGGGATGTTCTGGCCGTCCGCCTGCAACTCCTCGGGCAGTGTCGGAACGGTGTTCGCCTCGGGGTTGTGCAGCGCCTCGGGGTACTCCGGATCGAGCTTTGCCCGGTCGTTGCTCGACCGGAACCCGCCAGCGAGCGTTTCGTCGGCTTGGCTCACAATCGTTTCCTCCAGCTTCGCCAGTCGCTGGGTGATCCACAGCGAGGAAGCGCCTTCGCCCCGGCCCGTCGTCGCCAGTCCCTCGATCGCGTCGGGTACCGTCCCGCGCTGCGGGGCGATGAAGTGCGCCTCGTCTATGACGACCAGCGAGCCGCGGGAGTCCGGCGCCAGCCTCCGCGCCGCCGTCGCCACCCGCGCCGCCACCGTTTGCCACTGCTCCGGCGTCAGCTTGTGACGGGCCAGTACCACGGCGCCGTTTGCTTCGAGAAACTCCCGCCACGTCCCCGTTGACCAGCCGAGTTCTCGCGGGCCGACGATGAAGTGAGACGCCAGCCCGGCCTTCACGAGCCCGCGGTATTCGTCCTTGAAGTCGAGGATGGGCACGTAGTCGAACTCGGGGATAGACGCCTCCATGATGGCTTGGGCGTGGTAGCTCTTCCCCCAGCCGCTCATTGCTGCGAGAAGCCGCCTACTCATCGTCGCCACCCCACACGGAAGCGTAGTTGTCGAGCGACGCCCGGAGTCGCTGCTTGTAGTCCATGCCGTCCGGTGCGTGAACGGCTCCGCCGTCCCACATTCCGAACCGGCAGCGCTGACCGAGCGTGGCCGTGTCTACCGACGCAACAGGAAGGTGTTGGCCTATCTCAAGCTGGCGCGACGGTGGGCCACCGAGGATATGGACGGGGCCACAGTCTCGGTAATCCCATGTGGTCCACGGTCCTGAAGTGCCGTAGTTGGCCGCCGGAACACCCACCCGGAACCTGTCAGGAACTTCGGACGGGTGAACCGACTTCGGTACGATGATGACGGCGCCAGCGTGCGCCGACAGTTTGTCGGCCTGCTCGATCACCTCCGAGAGCGTCCGACCGCGTTCTACGTCCGGCGCCACGGTGAGCGCCGGGCGGTGTTCTTGGACGGTATCGCGGTGGTCCGAGAAGGTGGCGTCTGGGTCCGTAAACGGGTAGTCGAGGAAGTGAATCGTAGCCCCACCGGGAACTCTGTGGACTAGTGACGACTCGACACCGAGGAAGGCGCCCGACTCTGAAACAGCTTCCGTGGTGTCTTCTCCACCCTGCGTGGTCATGTAGACGGATGCGCCGGTGTTCGAATCCGGACCAGTCCCCGATTCGGCGCTCGGTGCTGTGCTCACTCGCCCACCTCCTCCGCGGCGGCGTCGAGCACGTCCCGAACCGCCCGGAAGTTCGCCGCAACCAGCCGCTCGGCCTCCTCGTTCTCGCTGAACTCGACTATGCGGCGCTCGAACGTATCGAGCCCGACGCCGAACACGTCCCGAACGTGGTGGTCCGCCAGCACTCGATCGCTCCCCTCGGCGCCAGCGTCGCGGTAGGAGTCGGCCCAGCGGCCCATCTGCTCCTCCCACTTGTCGGCGTCCATGCCGACGTACGACTCGGCCCGGCCCGGATTCTCGACCAGTTCCGGGAGCATCTCATCGGTCCACACGTCCCGAACGCTGTCTGTCGCGATGGCCTGCAACACCGCCCGGAGCGCCTCTTTCCGCGCGTCCACCCCCGGCACCCGGTCGATACGCTCTCCACCGAGCGCGTCGTCTACCTCCTTCGCAGAGGTCAGTAGTTCGTGCTCTATCTCCGCCAAAACAGAGGTCAGTGAGTGCGCCGCCTTACTGTCAAGCAGCGACATGAGCACCTTCTTCTTCATTCCGCCGCTCAGGGGGTTCTTCACGCCGCATCACCCCCCGACATGGCCCGGTCCATCAGTTGACCAATCTGGCGGTCCATCACGTCCGTCTGCTCGAAGATGGGTTCCCCGACCGCCAGAGCCGTGCTCAGTAGCAGCGCCTCGTGCGGGTCGAGGTCCGACCCCACGCCCATCTCCTCCATGGTGAGGTCAAAGTAGTGCGCAAGCTGGTACTCCTCGAAGTGCTCGCGGTCTACCTCCTCGCTCTCCTCGTCGCCGCGGGCTCGAATTGCCGCGTTCGTCGCCTGCTGTACCACCGTCACGTAAATCTCTCCGGCCTTGATGGGGCTCTGCTGGCCGTCCGGCCCCATCCCTAGAGATTCGTCGCCTTCCTCGTCGGTGTCGCTCTCCGAGTCGCTCTCGGCCTCCTCGTCGGTGCTCTGCTCCTCGGTCTCCTCGTCTTCGTCCGGCGCGGTGTCGTCCTCTATCTCGTCGGCGTCGATCCCGTCCGGGATAACCGCCCGCTCGTCGTCGTCAATATCCGGCTGGTCGTCGCTTTCGTTGGTTGCTTCGGCCGCTTCGTCCCCGGTGTCGGGCTCCTCGATTTCGGCGCTTTCAGCCTGCTCTTCTTCGGCTTCCGGTTCGTTCTCGTCGGGTTCCTCCTCGCTCATTCCAGCCCACCCGCCTTTTCGGCCGCTTCGGTCGGCGTCGATGGTTGGCTATCCGTGCCCGGTGTGGAGTTCGTGTCGCTGGTCGAGCCGTCCCCGTCTGTTACCATCGAGATTACCAGCAGCGCGAGCAGCGCCACACCGACCCAGAAGAACGGGCTCCGGTCGCTGAACATGGAGAGGGCGCCCGCTCCACCAGCCGCCGCAGCAGCCGCGCCACCGCCGCTAGTGGCCGGCTCGTCGTCGGTCTCGTCGGTGGTGCTCTCCGGTTCTCCCTCCTGTTGCTGCTGGTACTCGTCCTCTGTAGCCATTTCGTCGGGTTCGTCGTCCGCTTCATCGTCGGCTTCCTCCGGCTCCGATTCCTCGCTCTCGGTCCCCTCTAAGCCGGTTTCTTCCGGCTCCTCGCTGGTCTCCGATTCCTCCCCGTCGTCACCGCCCGGGTTCTGCTCGTCAACCAGCGCCCGGAGCCGGCTGGTGTCCTCGTGGTCCTTGCCGGACTTGCTGTTGATGTGTGTTCGGACCGAGTTCGCCGTCCGGTCGCCACCACTCCCAAAGTCGCACCCCTCAACAGGGCAAATGAATCCTGTCGTCATGACACAGCCTCCAGAACCTCCGCCTCGTCAGCCCGCTCGTAGTACATCTCACCGTCCTCGAAGCCCTTCACTCGGTAGTATCGGTGTTTTTTGTTGCTGTGAGACGCCCCAGACACCCTGATGTAGGAGTCCGGTTCTAGACCACTCACGTCCATGTGGTGGTTCCCGTCTATCTCTCGCTTGTCCAGCCAGTCTCCCTCGACACCGTACTTATCGCTCGGGCCAGTAACCTCCATGATCCACGGCTTCACGGCTTTGAGGTTGGCGTGGGCGGATAGGTTTCGCCACTTCACCCACTTGCCGTTCACCAGTTCCTCGCTCGCTCCCTCCAAGCTCTCGGACTCGTCGTCCTCGAACTCGTCTAGGGTCTGTTCCCCGCCGGTCGCCGCGAACTGACCGAGCCCCTCACGGGCCGACGCTTCTTCATCGAACCCGCGAGAACCGCTTCGGAGGTAGCCGTTGTTTTGCGCGCGGCGGTGCTCCTCGCTGGGCCCGTCCTGTTCGGGTTCCACGTCGTCGGCCAGCTTCGTTTGGCCCTCCTCATCTTCCGGGCCGCCCGAGCGTTTGACCTTCTCTAGCGCCTTCCTCCGGTCCTCCTCGGACGGTTCTGTGGCTGGGAAATGAGTGCGCCCAGTAAGCGCCGTTTTCACGCTAGCGCGGCTGCGGCGTTCGCTGTTGTTGCTTGCGCGCTGCTGCCGTTCCGCTTCGGTCTCCGCACCGGCGCCGTCGTCGCCGTTCAGGCGCTCCATCACTTCCGCGAAAAGCTCTTCGTCGCGCATCTCCCCCGGCGACTTTCGCGCGTCCTGGCCCGCCTCTGACCGGCTCACCTGCGGGTCCCACGGCCCGACCGACTCGGCCCGCTTCGCCATGTCGGCCTCGTGCTGCTGGTCCGGAACCTGGAGTTCCTCGGTGGTCGGCGCGTCGAGGTCCAGCGAACCGGCCGGTACGTCGGACTCCGGCGGCGGGCCGGCGCTGGGTCGCACCGGCTGGTCCGGCTCCGCGTTCCGTAGGTCGCCGTCCGTGGGCACCCGACCCTCTCCGGGCTGGCCGTGCTCCTCTCCGGAGTGGCGCCGGTGTAGCTCGTGTAGTGTCTCGTGGTGAGACGCCAGCGCCTCGAACGTCCCCGTATCCTCGTCGATTATCCCGGCCTCGATCGCGTCGATCGCCGCGGCCGCCTTCTCCGCGTGCCGAAGCTCCATCGCCACTTCGTCGAGCAACGTAGCGAGCCGGCGGACCGCGACCGTGTAGCCGTTCCAGCTTCGATCGAGCGCTCCCTTCTCGGCGCCGGATAGCTCCTCGTAGGGCACCGGGCCGTCCCCGAACTGAAGAAGCGTCTTTACCTCCGTCTCCGGAACGTCACACGCCTCTTGCAGGTACTCGCACGCTTCCGGGTCGCCGTGCTTACAGTGGTTTTTGGCGTGGTCGCACTCCTCGTTTACTGCTTTCTCGTTCCGGGCCGCCGCGTCCCGGTCCGGTCCCTCGTTCTCGATCCGGTCGCCGCCGCCCGCCTGCTGGGCTTCCGGGAGCACGCTACTCCGGTGCTCATCGACGGATAGGGTGGGGTCGTACCACGCCAGCCAGTCCGAAACGCCGTTGTCCCGGAACAGCGCCTTCACGCTCGCGGCTTTCCGGTAGTTGTTCGAGCCCGTGAACGGGCCGGCTCGGTTCTTCTCCTCCTCGGTGAGTTCTGCCTGTCCGCTCCCCTCCTGGCCCTCGGCGCGGCCCGTCGTCGCCCCCGCCTCGATGCGGTCCCGTACGTGGTCCGGCGTGTCACTCACGAAGTGGACCGTTTTCTGCCGCTTGTCGTCGTCAGCCGGACAAACGTACTCGGCGAACTCCTCGCGTGCCGCGTCGGCCCCCGCCTTCGTCCCGAACTCGACTCCCCAACTCATCGGCTACACCTCTCCGATGTTCTCGGCGGTCTTCGAACCGGCCCGAACACCGTTCGCGAAGTTCTCCGCGAACTCGGCCACCTCCTCCGCGTCGAGTTCATCAGGATCGGGTAAAAGGTCGCCCGAAACCTGCGTCTCTAGCAGCAAATCGCCACCGCTGCTGAACAGTTCTACCGTGAAGTAGCCGGCCCAAGTCTGGCCGCTGGACATTCCAGAAATTCTAAGCTGCACAGAAATTGTACAGTTTGCGCAGTATTTGTTTCCTTGCCGGATTAGACGTTAACAACGTCTCAAGTAACGGGAGGGATGTTGTCGAACGGCTCGACTGTCTACCGCAGAGCCGTTCGCAAGAGGCCGATAGCGCAGCCGGGACAGTACGGGCCGGCCAGTATCGCCGCGCCGCCGCCCGCGTCGGACGGCAGTAAGATTCGCACCCCGGGATGGTCGCTCGGTTCCGCGCCGCACTCGTCGCACCGGTAGGCACCGGCGCCGTACGGGCCGCCGAACACTACCTGGCCCTCCCCAGGCATCTCACGGCGCCACTGGTCCAGCACCCACGCGGCCCTCCCGCGTCCTGCCGGTATATCGAGCCGTCGCGCCTTGCGGGCTGCATCCTCTAGCAGCGAGTACGGATCGGCCGGCCGGTCGTCGGTGCCCGTGCCGTCGTCGGCCGGGGACGTGTCCGTGCTCATCGGTTGCTCCCCCAGTTCTCCATGTCGTCACCGAGCGCCCGGTCGGCTCCGTATCCTTCGGGCGTCGTCTCCGACCCGCACACCTCGCAGCGTAGCCGGCGCTTCGCCAGCCACTCGGTAACTTCCTGCCGGAGCGCGTATCCGGCCAGCATACCGATCGCGGCGGATATGGGTTCGATCATCGGCTGTTTACCTCCCCGTGGGCGGCCCGCGCCATCGAGGGTTCGGCCTTGTGGCCCCCGTTCGCCAGCCGGTTCATCCGCTCCGCGTCCGATCGGTTCGTCGCGTCCATGTGGTCCAGCGCGGCGTATACGTCGGCGAAGTCGCGGTCCTTCCGGCCGCCCGGATTGCTGCTCTTTCTCGACCACAACACCCCGGTGTAAACCCCGTGGCGGGCTCGCTCCCGGTCTATCTGTATCCGCTTTCCGTCGTCGCCGAGTTCGCGGCGGATGTTGAGCTTCTCGGCGAACGATAGCGAGCGGTCGAACCAGGCGACGAGGTGCAGCCCTTCGCCGCTGCTGGATATGCTCACCTCGACGCGCTCGGCACGGCGCTGGAGTGCGTGGTAGGCCCGGATCGCCTTGAACCGGAATCGGTCGGCGTAGCCGTCTAGGTCGATCGTCACTCGGCCGCGACAGGTACCGGCGGTAGGTGTATCACCCATCGTTCCACATCATGTTCATCACCTGTTCCGCCCACACCGTGTGGCCGGGATTCGCCTCTGCGTGCTGTGCTGCCAGCCCAACGCCGTTCTTCATCTCTCCGCCGAAATCGCAGTCGTCGCAACCGCAG
>SDGW01000839.1_pt1 | contig 12739 bp, 6 predicted proteins | sample 2873831 | NCBI WGS metagenome assembly SDGW01 (sample SAMN08132700, study PRJNA421101) | hypersaline lake metagenome | isolation source: celular fraction 0.22 microns magnesium sulfate-rich crust from ephemeral... | place: Spain: Penahueca Lagoon, Toledo | collected 2011-07
CCCCGCCATCGAAACCGACGGACTGACGAAGCGCTACGGCGAGACGACCGCTGTCTCGGAGCTGACGATGACCGTCGAACGCGGTACCGTGTACGGGTTTCTCGGCCCCAACGGCGCGGGGAAGACGACCACGATGCGGATGCTGACGACGCTGACGCGACCGACGTCTGGGACGGCTCGTGTCGCCGGCCACTCGATCACGGATCGGGAGTCGGTCACCCCACACATCGGCTATCTACCCGAAGAGCCGCCGGTCTACGACGAACTCACCGGCCGGGAACAACTCGAGTACGCTGCCGGCCTGCGGGACATCCCCGAGGCCGAGGCAGCCGAGCGCATCGATGCGTTGCTCGATCGTTTCGACCTGCGTGCAGACGCCCACAAGCGCATCGAGGATTACTCGAAAGGGATGCGCCAGAAGGTCGGCGTCATCCAGGCCGTGTTGCACGAACCGGACGTGGCCTTCCTCGACGAACCGACCAGTGGGCTCGATCCCCGCGCGGCCCGAACGATGCGCGAGACCATTGCCGACCTCGCCGACCACGAGATGACGATCCTCCTCTCGACGCACATCCTTCCGGTCGTCGACGAACTGGCCGACGAGATCGGCGTCATCCACGACGGGACACTCGTCGCCGAGGACGATCCAGAACGGCTCAAGACGCGCGCCGAAACCGGCGACGCTCGCAGCTTAGAGGACGCCTTCCTCGAGATCACCCGCGAGCCGACCGACGACGGCGCTCCGGCGCGCCGATCCGCGGAACGAGGGTCGCGATAACGACGAGAGATCGGTGTAGATGGCCTAAAGAAGATCCTGTGACTGTTACTCCATCAGCTTTTAGTAGCAGACTGTTATACACCCAGGTGGAGGTGAGAATCGATGATGAACAGAGACATCGCTGCTCTCGTTGATGACGTTCGAATCGTCGATCGAGGTCCGACGATCGATCGATACGATCTCTTGCTGGGGCTGATCCCGGCGGCGTTTTTCGTCGCGCTTCTCGCCAGCCAACTCCTCGCGCTGCCGTTCGAAGCGACTGCCCTCGGCGGCAGCGTGGTTGCAGCGCTCGCGCTGCTCGATGGGCTGTTCTTCCGGCCACCGTTGGGCCGGCAGGGCACCGCTAGTAGCCGCTAACCGTACTGCACACCTGCTCGCACGACGAGAGCGCAGTTCGGGGCGAGAACCGCGGACTGTACGATCGGTGTGCGAGACTGTTCTGTCGTGATGACGACCCGCTCTGACAGGCCGAGTCCCAGTCTCACGTGGCCGAGTGTTACGACGACGGTCCCCGAACAGAATACTCAAAAACGACCGGGCTCTCGTCACTGTATGGAGTATTACGAGGCGGCGGATTTCTTATTCGATCTCCGGCGGTTCCGCCCGAAGCCGGGCACCGAGTCGACCGCCCGGTTGCTGTCTCACCTTGAGCACCCTCATGCCGACGTCGATTTCGTACAGATTGCCGGCTCCAACGGGAAAGGAAGCACGGCTCGCATGCTCGAGCGAACCCTGCGGGAGGCCGGCTACTCCGTCGGCCTCTACACCTCGCCGCATCTCGAGGACCTCCGCGAGCGGGTCCGCGTCGACGGCCGGAAGATTCCACGCTCGGCCGTTTGCGAGTACGTTGAAGCGATCCGCGAGTACATCACGGCGCAGGCCGCCGACGGCGAGTCACCGACCTTCTTCGAGGCGATGACCGCGATGGCACTGTGGCAGTTCGGCCGCGAAGACGTCGACATCGCCGTCCTCGAGGTCGGGATCGGCGGCAGATACGACGCGACGAGCGTCGTCGATCCCGTCGCCAGCGCAGTGACGAGCGTCACGTTAGAGCATACGGGCATCCTCGGCGACACCGAAGCGGAGATCGCCCGCGACAAGGCCCACGTCGCGCCCGACGACGCGCCGCTGGTCACGGGCGTGACCGGCGACCCACTCGAGGCAGTTCGTGACGTGGCCGGCGACGTGGTGACCGTCGGGACGGACACGGAGACTGACACACAGCCCGACGTCTGCGTCACCTACGAGGGGCGGGCAAACCACATCGAAGCAACCGTCTCGATCGACGGCGACGACTGGGACCTCGAGACGCCGATCCCGCTGCTGGGCGAACATCAGGCGGTCAACGCCGGGATCGCCACCGTTCTCGCTCGGCAGTTCGCCGATGTCTCAGCGTCAGCCCTCGTCCGCGGGCTACGAAGTGCCCACTGGCCGGGCCGGTTCGAAGTGATCGACACCGAGCCGCTGACCATCCTCGACGGGGCGCACAACCCAGGTGCCTGCGAGCGACTCGGCGAGACGCTTGCAACCTACGACTACGACGACCTCCACGTCGTCTTCGGCGCGATGCACGAGAAAGAACACCGCGCGATGGCTGCTGCGTTACCGACGCCCCAGCGCGTCGTGACGACCGAGCCGACGCTCGACCGCGCGGAGGATCGCACCGTCCTCGCCGAAGCGTTCGCCGACGCCGGTGCCGACACGGTCTGGACCGAAGCCTCCGTTCACGACGCGCTCGCACGCGCGCTCGAGGCGGCCGACGGCGACGACTGCGTGCTCGTCACCGGTTCGCTGTTCGTCGTCGCGGAGGCACGCTCTCGCTGGACCCGAACCGACGTTCCAAAGCGTGTCCGCGACCTCGCCGATGCCCGCGACGCACTCGAAGGGGCAAACGTCGCCACGGGTGACATCGAGCGGCTGGACGGCGACGCCGTCCACCGGGTCGTCAGGACGGCGTTGCGGGACCGACAGGCGACCGTCCTCAAAGAAGAGTTGCTGCGAGTGGGTGGGGAATGTGCCCTGTCGGGCATCGAGCGCGACGACGAGGCCGTCGACGCCGTGTTGATGGGGACGCTCGCCCAGTTCGAGGCGCTCGTCGAGGCGCTCGAGGGCCGATCACACCCCCACGGGGTGGTCGACGTCGCGCGGGAACTGCGGGATACCCTCGCGCTCGAGGCCGGAGCCGACGCCGAGGGTCGACCGACGCCGGCGGTGGGCCACGCCGTGGGACGGTCCCGGTCGGCGTCCCGCTCTGCAGGCGAGGCGACCGAATCGGACGCCCCCTGGGCGGATCGGCCGGCCGTTATGGGCATCCTGAACGTCACGCCCGACAGTTTCCACGACGGCGGCCAGTACAACGCACTCGAGGACGCGGTAGCGCGCGCCGAAGCGATGGTCGACGCCGGCGTCGACGTGATCGACGTCGGTGGCGAATCGACCCGGCCAGGCTCCGATCCCGTCTCGGTCGACGAAGAACTGGATCGGGTCCTGCCCGTGATCGAGGAGATCGCCGACCTCGACGCCATGCTCTCGGTCGACACCCGCCGGGCCGCCGTCGCCGATGCGACTCTCGCGGCCGGCGCGGACATCATCAACGACGTCTCGGGACTCGAGGATCCCGAGATGCGCTTCGTCGCCGCCGACCACGACGCGAACTTGGTAGTGATGCATAGCATCGACGCGCCGGTCGTCCCCGACCGCGACGTCGAGTACGACGACGTCGTCGCGGATGTCCTCGACCAGCTCTCCGAACGCGTGTTACTCGCAGAGAAGGCTGGCCTCGATCGCGAACAAATCATCGTCGACCCTGGAATCGGCTTCGGCAAGTCCACCGCGGAGAACTTCGAACTCCTCGACCGGATCGACGAGTTCCACGCACTCGGCTGTCCCGTCCTGTTCGGCCACTCCCACAAGTCCATGTTCGAACACGTCGGTCGCGAGCCGGGCGAACGGCTCGAGGCGACCGTCGCCGCCACGGCCCTCGCTGCCGACCGTGGGGCCGACATCGTGCGTATCCACGATGTCGCGGAGAACGTCGCCGCGGTTCGGACGGCGCTTGCAGCGCGTGATCCGACGCGGTTCAAGTGGCAATCGTAAGTTATTTTCGCGACTGTCGCGTGCGTATCCGTTCGAACTGATCAATCCTCGGGCGATCGAACCGACCCGATCATTGCTGTCAGCAATACCCGTCGCAGACATGTGTTGGTAATCGTATATATTTAGTGTCGTGATGGTCTATCGCTCGTACGAATGCAGAAATTGACTGATAACTGTCGGAAACATCTCGAAGAAGCGTTACAAACCGATGACCCGAGCGAGAAGAATTTCCATATTCGACAGGTGATGCAGGTCTGTGGCGTCGATGACCTTCCAGACGAGTCCGACGAGGAGTGAGTTCCGCCTCCATCCGACCGTGACAGCAGCGCTTATCTGCGTGTCATAATGTCTGGTTTTTGAAAGACAAACAGTCAGTCAGTCAATCGTTCGTCGACGGCGAGGACTCGTCCGGACCACAGCCAAGCGACCGGTGGGGACAGCGCCGGCAGTGTTCGCCTGCTGTCGTCTCCGTGAACGATGGCTCGTCGACCGCCTCGAGTGTCTCGAGGACTGAGGTCCACGACGGGAGTGCATCGCGCTCGAACAAGTCGACGCGAGGCCCATCGACGTCGCCGACGTAGACGTAGCCGGCAGCCGAGACCGGTTCGTCGAACCGATCCGCACAGGCCTGGAGGTAGAGCGCGAGCTGGACGGCGTCGCAAGCGGCAATCCGTTCGGCGGTGGCCTTGTAGTCGAGAACCGCGAGCCCGCCGTCGGGAAGTCGCCGGACCGAGTCGACGTAGCCGACAACATCGCCGGTTACGCCGGCGATATCCTCGAGCGAGAAGGGCAACTCTGCGGCCAGTGGCTCCCAGTCGGCGACCGGTCGATCGATGTCGGGTGCGCTCGCCTCGAAGTAGCGGTCGATACAGGCGAGAACGGCCTCGCGGTGCTCGAGCAACCCGCGTGCGGTGAGCTGTCGAACGGCAGCCTCGTGCCACGCCTCGCGGGTGTGATACTCGCGATGGAAGGCTTCTTCGGCGACGTCGTGGAAGACGGTTCCAACGAGGCGTGACGCCGGCTCGTCGGTCGCTGCGGGCGTCGTTCTGACTGGCGTCGAGTCGAGAGCCGGATCGTCGAACGCCCGGACCACGTGGTCGAGATAGTGTTTCCGTGGGCAGGTTTCGTGGGTGTCCATCGCGGAGTAACTGTGGCGCATCGCGACCGGCAGTTCGGTCGCCGTCGCGAGCGTCTCGACCGGGAAGCGGACGGTTTCGGACGTCAGCGCAGAGAGCCGCCGACTGCTTGGCACCCGGATCGACGGTTCCGACCCGTCGCTTGCATCCTCGAGCCGACCGTGGCTCGCTGCATCGGCCACCGGCAACAACTGGTCGTCTCGGAGCAGCCGCCCCAATCGGTGGACGGTCTCGATGGCCTCGCGAGTCTCGAGGGGCTCGACCGGCCGCTCGTCGTAGTCGGCGTAATAGGTGATCGTTCCCGGGCTCTCGCCGGCTGACGCGGCGATTTCGTCGGTCCGGTCGACGACGGTTTCGGGATAGACCTCCCGTACCCGCTCGAAGCTCTCGATCAGCGACGACCACAGATCCATCCGCTGGCCGGCCACCGACCACTCGATGTCGCTCGCCAGACAGGCCTCGGCGGTCGACGCCGCGAGTTCGGTCTCGTCGCCGTCGTAGGCGTACGCAGAGCCGAACAGGAACAGGTGGTTCTCGGCGCGCGTGAGCGCGACGTGGAGCACGCGCCACTCCTCGCCGACCCGTTCGGTGGCGAGATCAGCAAGCAGCGGCGACTCGACGTCGTCATCAAGTGTTGCAGCCAGTAGCCGATTCCGTACGCGTTCGACGTAGTCGCCCTCGACACACCACTCCTCGTCCGAGAGATACGGAACCAGCACCGTATCGAACTCGAGCCCTTTGGCCTGATGGACTGTCATCACGTCGACGCTGTCGTCGGATCGCGTCCCGCGGGTTCGATCGCTCCCGCCGCCACGAAGCAGTTCGGCGAGTGCATCGACGAACGCGGTCGACAGCGACTGGACGACCCCCTCGGTGTCGTAGGCGTCGACGAACCGCTCGATGCGGTCGAACTCGGCTCGCTCCTCGCTCGCACAGAACCACTCGATTCGGGTCACCTCCAGGAACCGGCGCAGGAAGCCCGACAGCGGGTAGACGTCCCGGTACTGCTCGAGTCGCTCGAGGTGTTCGCGCACCCGCTCGAGCCGATCGGGCTGTGTGAGCTGGTCGGGATCGATGCTCAGGACGGCATCCCACAGCGTCCCCTCCTGTTCGTGCAGGGTCGCGAGGTCGCGTTCCGTGAGTCGGTATCGGTAAAGCAACACACGTCGGAGATGAGCGTCCGCGTCAGGCTCGACGAGGACTCGCAGATACGACAGCACCGTCTGTAGTCCGGGCGAGAGCCCGCCACGGGGCGAGCCGGAAATCTCGTAGGGGATCTGTAACTCCCGAAGTTCGTCTGCAACCGCCTGCGCGTGGCGGTTCGTCCGGACGATGACTGCGATGTCGCCAAGCGAGCGCTGTGGGACGTTCGCGGCCGCGCCGTTTAACAGCCGTGAGACCGTCGTCGCGACACCCTGTGCCGTCGATCCCGGTATCTCGTCGCTTTCGACTTTGACGACGCGGTCCGGCGGGTCGGCCTCGTCGTACGTCCCTCGCGTCCGGCCGTCCTCGCGCAGCGTCTTTGACGACTGCGGACCGTAGTCACAGGCGTTCGTCAGATCGAGTATCTCCTGTCGCGAGCGGAAGTTAAGCTCGAGTTCGATCGCCTCGTGGTCGTCGTAGACATCGGCCAGCCGATCGAGCCCCTCGCGATCGGTGCCGCGCCAGCCGTAGATCGCCTGGTCTTTGTCACCGATCGCGAGCAGGTCCGGCCGGTCGGGGCCGTCCGTGAGTTCAGTGAGTAAGGCAAACTGCGTCGCGTCGGTATCCTGAAACTCGTCGCAGTAGACCTGTGTCCACTGTCCCGTGATCTCATCAGCGATCGCATCCTCATCCAGCAGGCCAGTTGCCGTCCGTACCAGTTCGTCGAAGTCGAGTGCGCCCTCGGCTTCGAGAGTGTCGTGGTAGTCAGCGTAGACATCGGCGTAGTGACGCGCCAGCCGGAGGAACTCGACGTAGTGTTTCAGACGGCCGAACGGGGTCTGTTCGATCCGGCTCGTGGCTGTCCCCCAGATCTGGTTGCCGAACAGCGCCCGTGGCAGGTGTTTCGTGGTGGGATCGTCGAGCGAGAGCGTGTCGATCGTGTTCGTCACAGACCGCTGGAGCACCCGGAGGTATCGATCGATATCTCGAACCAGCTCGTCGTCGCGGAAGGCGGCCGGCGCTTCCGCGATCTTCTCCCGGCAGTAGGAGACGAGTTTGCCGTAGTCGACAAGCGATTCCCGGGCCGTCTCGAGGTGGGCGTCACGGTTGAAATACCGCAGCGCCTCGTTGTCGAACGACAGCGTCTCCTCGGCGCTGCGCTCGAGCCAGAGGACGAACTCGTTACAGAGCTCGAGCGTTCGTACTGGCGGGAGCTCCGACTGGAGTTGGTCGGGCGTGACGTTCTCTCGGCTCATCGCCCCGATGAACTGGTCGACCGCGGCCGTGAGGTCGGCCGGCGAGCCGTCGTGTCTCGACACGGTCGCAAAGCCGTAGTCGGTGTCGGCGAGCAGGCGGCCGACGAGTCGTCGGCGTTTACGCTCGGTAACGACCTCGAACGCGGGCGAGTAGCCGAGATAGTAGGCGTACTCGCGAACGAGTCGGTAGCAGAAAGAGTGGTAGGTGTAGACGTCGATCGCCGCTGCGGCGTCGGGATCGAGCCGTTCGGCAACCGCTGCGCGGATGCTCGCGGCAGCCTCGTTCGCGAAGGTCAACACGAGGACGTCGTCGGGATCGATGTCGCCCCGCTCGATGGCGCGCTCGAGCCGGACGAGCATCGTCGTCGTCTTCCCGGTACCGGCACCGGCATCGACAGACGTACAGGCCGCCCGACTCTCGATGACCGACTCCTGGTTGCCTCTCGGCTCGATGTCGGGCGAGACGAACGCCGATGTGTCGCGGTCGTGATCCGACCCGCGGTCGGCCCGCTGTGGTCTCTCAGCCATCGAATCGCACCTCCCCTGCAATGTACTCCTGACAGCAGACGGTATACGCACAGTCGTGACAGGCGTGGGTCGCGATCTGGTCCCATCGGTCGGTAGGATCGAACGAACCCGAACGCAGGTCCGCAACGACTGTCGCGAGCCGGTCGTCGACCGTCGCGTTTCGATGGTCGTGGGTCATGCCAAACGTGTGGTGGTCGACGTAGACGTCGGTCAGATCGACAACCTCGAGGGTCGTCTCGACCGCGTCCCGGACCCAGTTGACCGTCAGTCCCGACCTGTCGGCCAGCGGAATCTGGAGGTAGCGGCAGGTCCGACCCTCGAGTCCGAGCCGGTCGCGGAGATCGCGAAGGCCATCGAGGACGACGGCGGTCTCGAGAAGCGCGCCGACGGGACCGGGCTCGAACACGTCCGACTCGTCGTCGAAGTGGTCGGTAAAGCGGTCGGCGACGTCACCCTCCCAGTCGGATCGATAGCGGAGCCATCCAAGCGGTTCGAGCGTCGGGACGAACCGGACGCCGACGACCGACGAGCCGTCGCCGTAGACGTAATCGACCGTCGCGTCGATCTCGACGCTGGTTTCCGGACCGGCGACTGCACTCGAGAGCGGCAGCTCCGGCCCGATCAGTTCGCCACGGGCCGCCTCGGCGTCGAGCCGTGTGATTCCCGCGGCGTGGTCGGCACCGACGCGCGCTACGTAGGCGGCGAGCGTCGCCTCGAGCACCCGCCGTTCGTGGCGGCGCTGGGTGGCGGAGTGAAAACGCTCGTCGTACTCGGTCCAGCGCGTCGCAAGCCGGTCACGGGCAAGCTGTTCGAGTGCGTCCGGGTCGGTCTCCCCGTGTCGGAGCGCATCACAGATGGCAGCGCGGAGGAGGGCGATTCGATCGGCGACCGCACTGTCGTCGCTCCCCTCGAGGTCGTTGACGTGAGCGAACTCGTACCGACGCGGGCAGTGAAGGTACGTCCGGAGGCCATCGACGGTGAGCGAGTCACCACTCGTCGCGTCAGTCATCACGGATCACCTCTCCTGCGGCGAACTCGAACTGTGATCGAACCGCCTCGGCGAGGTCGTCGTCGATCTCGTCTTCGGAGAGCACGACTGCGATCTCCTCGAACAGTGCCTCGGTCTCGCCGAGATCGGCCTCGCCGCCGGTACTGGCTTCCCGAAGCACCCGCTCGAGTTCGCCCCGAGGCTGGGCGAGCAGCGCCTCGAGGGCGTTCGTCTCACCGTGGATCGCCGCGCCGGCACCCGCGTCGACGTCCGCAAGCGTGAGTCCGGGCGTCGCATCGATCAGTTGCAGATAGCGGGATTCGTCGTAGCTTCGGCGCAGGCCACTGGCACCGCGTTCGTAAGAACAACAGTAGAGGAGGCGATCGGCGGCGCGTGCGCCGAGTGCGAGGCGGCGGCGGGAGCGCTGGGCGTGGTAGGTCTCGAACGGATCGCCCACGTCGGGCGTGCCGACTGTTGTGAAGGTGTCGGTGATCGCCTCGAGGGGGGGATCGGTGACTGCGGGATAGGCCGACATCTCCCGAAGCCACGCCGTCGGAAACAGCTGGGTGAGAAACTGCTCGCCAGGATAGGTCTCGTCGATCAGATCGAGCAGGAACACCGCGTTCCGCGAGTCGTATTTCAGGTCGTCGACGGTACAGACAGTGACGCCGCCGGTCGGTGGCCGCGTCTCGACTACGTGGACGTAGGGCGCGTCGTATCGGATCGTTCGCCGGAGCATCCGGCGCAGCCCTTGCCAGTCCGGCCCGACGAGGTCGGTCTCCTCGACGAAATCGGCGATCTCCAGTACCCGACGGATGCCCTCGTACTGTTCCCGGGCGTCGACCCATTCCTCCTCGCGGGCGATCCGCCCTTTCAGGTCGGTGCGACGAATCCAGCGCTCGAGCGATCGGCGGACACTCGTGCCAGCGGTGTCCGAGAGCAGATCTGGCGAAAAGTCGGGAACGCGGGCCCGAAGGCGCTCGATCGAAACGGCTCGCTGATCGCTCGCTCCACGCATCGCGGCGTCCTCGAGTCGCTCGAGGGCGGCCCCGTCGCGTTCCCGTTCGCACTGGCAGGTGACGACGGCGTAGAGTTCGTTCACGGCGGGGTCCTCGGCCAGCGACGGGGTGCCGATTGTCGCGGTCGGGACGCCGGCGTCGCGAAGCCGCCGTCTGGTCTCTGGAACCCGTTCGATCCGCGGGACGGCGACGGCAAACGCGTCGTAGGACCAGCCGTGGCGGTCGCGTAGCGACTGGATCTCGGTGGCGACCGCTCGGACCTGCTCGCGGGCGGTCCCGGTTCGGATACGGCGCGCCTGCCCCCGCGGATCGCCGTCGGCGGTTGTGGGTTGATTCGGGGACTCACCGGTCGCCAGAAATCGAGCGATCGGTTGGTGTGGCGGTCTGGCGTCCGTCCTGTGCGCTGTCTCGGGCTCGAGCGACTCGACCGTAAGCCCCGCGTCGGCCGCGATCTCGTCGACCGAACCAGGTTCGACGCGCGTCCGTTCGACGCTGGCGTGGCGTTCGCCGAGACAGACCAGCTCGGCGTCACGCGTGAGCGCGGCGAGATACCGGCGGTCGAGCCGGCGATATTCCTCGAACTCGACGGCGAGGACGGCGTCGAAGGAGGCGGTCACGCGCGTCCGAAGGCCGTCGGCGTCGGCCTCGAGTAAGTCGACTGCCTGCGGGATCACGTCAGCCCGCTCGACGTAGCCTCGATCGTCGAGTTCCGCGTGGAATCGCTCGTTCATCGCGTACAGAAAGGCCAGACAGTCGTGGGGATCGTCCAGCTCGTCGCGGCGGATCCGCTGGCGGGTCGCCGCGAGCAGCAGTTGCCCCACGTCGCGCGTAAAGCTCTCGTGGGCGGCCGCCCGCTCGAGGTAGTCCGGTACCGCGCGGCTCGCGCCGTCGATTACCAGCGAAATGAGTTCGATCCGTTCTTCGTACTCGAGGCGGTCCAGTGTCGGATCGTACTCCTCGATGGTCTTCGAGGCGTGTTCCGGGAGCGACTCGACGCGGGGCGAGCGAGGCCCCCCGTCCTGTGCGAGGTCGGCGTCGGCCAGCGCCTCGGTCAGCGACTCGAGTCCCGCCGGGTGTCGCTTCAGGACCAGCACGTTCCGGGGGCCGTACTCGTCCGCGAGCGCGGCGTACTCTTGGGCAACGGCTGCGAAGACATCGCTCCCGGGTGCGGGCGCGGGAAGGAGCTTGCAGGTTCCCTCGAGCGTGGGCAGTGCGGCCATCGATGGTATGTCACCGAGTATGTCCGATTTCCTATTTAAAGGTGGGCACACTCGAGTGGTGGGCCGCTACTCGCGCATCCAGTCACTCGCCTGTGGCTCGCGTGGGTCTGTTGGCACCGCGAGCACCACCGGCTCGTCGGCGTCGATCGCAGACATGAGAGTCGAGCGGATCTCGGCGGGCGTCTCCGCGTGCTCAGCCCGGAGTCCAAGACTCGTAGCCAGCCCCACGAAATCGACCGGCGCGTCCGCCCAGCCGTACGCGCCTGCTTCGAGATCGTAGTTTCGACTGGCGTCGTCGCTGATGATCGCGTAGTCCTCGTTGACGAAGACGACGACCGTCAGCGGTAGTTCCTCGGCGACAGCCGTGTGAAGTTCGTGGACGCACATCATGAGCCCGCCGTCGCCGGTGAGCACGACCACGTCGTCGTCGGGATTGGCGAACTGTGCTCCGATGCCCGACGGCAGGCCAGTTCCCATCGTCGCCCACGAACCCGGATTGACGTACGAGCGGGGACCCGCCGCCTCGAAGACGGTGAGTCCCCAGACGCGAAAGCCGCCGGCGTCGACCGTGACGATCGCCTCTTGCGGGATCGCCTCCCGAACGGCCTCGAGCGCGCTGACTGAGGTAAGTGGCGGTGACGACATCCGCAGGTCAGCGAGGCGATTGCTGGTCGCCTGCCGAACTTCGCTCGCGCGCTCGAGGGCATCGTTATCACCGGCCGCGACCGCGCGGTCGTCAAGCGCCGACTCGAGGGCCGACAGTGCCACGGCGGCGTCGGCGACGATCCCGACGGCCGGCTCGTAGCCGGTTCCAAGGTCGTCGGGTGCGAGTGTGATGTGGACCAGCGAGTCGGGAACGTCGACCGACCAGGCTCGGGTGGCAACCGCGTCGAAATCGGTGCCGACGGCCAGCGCCGCGTCAGCGTCCGCGAGGCACTCGAGCAACTCGGGAGCGGCACTTCCCGAGAGTGTCCCGGCAACGTATCCGTCAGGGCCATCCGGCAGGACGCCCTTGCCTTTGTAGGTTGTGACGACAGGCGCGCCGAGTCGGTCGGCGATGCGGCGCAGTTCGTCGCTCGCGTCGGCAGCGCGGACACCGCCACCGGCGACGATCACTGGCCGTTCGGCGACGGCCAGAAGGTCGACGGCTGCCGCAATATCGCGATCGGCGACGCCCGTGACGGACTCGCGGCTGTACGTCACCGGCGTCGCAAGGGAGACGTCCATCGTCAAGAAATTCTTCGGGATGCCGACTCTGACCGGCCCCTTCGGCGGCGTCTCGGCGGTCGCGATGGCCTCCTCGAGGACGACGGCCGTGCTCTCGGGGCGCTCGATGAGGACGTTGTCCTTGACGACGGTGTCGTAGGTATCGGGTGGCGTCTCGTGGATGCCATCGCCGCCGCGGATCTCGGGTTCGGTTTCGACCGCAAGGTGGAGTATCGGGGTACAGTCGTTGGACGCGTTCTTCAGCCCGTTCATGGCGTTCATGTCGCCCGGGCCGGGCACGACGGCCGTCGCCGCGATCCTACCACTGGTTTCTGCGTATCCCCACGCCTGATGGGAGACGGCAGTCTC
>SDGW01000840.1_pt1 | contig 12737 bp, 7 predicted proteins | sample 2873831 | NCBI WGS metagenome assembly SDGW01 (sample SAMN08132700, study PRJNA421101) | hypersaline lake metagenome | isolation source: celular fraction 0.22 microns magnesium sulfate-rich crust from ephemeral... | place: Spain: Penahueca Lagoon, Toledo | collected 2011-07
GTCGAGAACTCCGACAATATTCAGTTTGCGTTTCTGTTTCTCGGCCTCGGCGGCGGTACGGGTTGTGGGATCGGACCGCATCTGGCACAGCAAATCAAGGAGTTTACCGACGGGTCGACGCACGTCGTTGCGGTCGCCGTGCTTCCCAACACCAGAGGCGCGGGAGAGGACGACTCGGACGAGACAAATGCCGGACGCCAGGCCTGGAACGCCCGGTACGGGCTGGACCGTCTCGAGGATGCCGTCGACGGGATCGTGCTCGTCGACAACCAGCGGATCTCGTACCTCGACTCCGCCGGCGGCGAGTTCGGGGAGTACAACGAGTACGTCGCCACGGCGATCCACGATATGGTCGCGGGGCCGATGCTAAGTAGTGTCGACGCCAGCCAGGTCGACGGCGTCGACACCCCCGATATCGACGTTCGTGACATCATGACGTCGCTGTCGTTCGGTATCGGCAACGACGAGTCCGAACCGGGCTACGGGGCGATCGGCCGGTCGGTGACCATGACCAAATCCCTGACCGGCTATCTGATGCCGCTTTTCGGAAACCGCGAGATCGACAGCGCGGCACTCTCCCGCCTGTCGGCATCGAAGCAGACGCTCGCGCGGGCAGACGCCGGGGACGCACAGAAGGCCATTTCCCTGGTGCGTGCCCCGAGCGGGAACTTGACCGCCGGCGCAAACAGCGTCGAGATCGGCACGGTAAAGGAGTATCTAGAGCGCAGTTGTAGCCTGAACGAGGTTAACATCGGCGTCGCACTCAGCGACAGAAATCTCGCGTCGGTGACGACGCTTTTGACCTACCAGCGGGAAGATCTGGATCGACTCGACGAGATCGAACGGGCCGCCGACGCCTACGAGGAGGAGACGGAGGAGCTACTCACATGAGCTCTCGGTGGTCACGCCGTATCGCAGTCAGCGTACTGAGTGCGGTGGGAATCGCCACTTTTGGGGCGACACTCGCCATGGCAGCGAGTGATGGCTCGACGATCAGTGCCGCGATCGATGCGACGGAACTGCTCCGCTCGACCCGGTCGCTCTCCGAACAGATGGTCATCATCGCTGGCGGCGGGTTGTTGCTCGGAATCGGCGTCGGCGTCGTGGCCGCGGCGGGGATCACCTATTGGCTCAAGAATCGGCGGATCGAGAGGCGGTTACAATGACTGGGCGGAGATGCGTCCTGTTGGTGGTCATCGCGTTGCTCGTGGGGGCCGCCGCTGTCGGCGCACCCGTTGCCGCCAACGAGGCCGGCAACGGCGCCGAGAACACCGATACCGAAGCGGTCGGGCTCGAAGGGATCGATCATCTGGTAGCAAACGACGAGGAGCTGGCCGCTCACGTCGACGAGTACAGGGCGGCGACCGGAGCGTTCGAGACCGAACTCGACGAGCTCAATACGACGATCGACCGGATCGAAGGCGGCAACGATGGCGATCTCGGCGAGGCGGAGGCGATGCTCGAACGGCTCGACGATCGACACGAGAACATGACTACACAGGAAACGGAACTCAGACAGTACCTACTAACAGCGACGAGCGAAGGCAACGCGACGGGGACCTTCGACGCGATAGCAACGATCAACGACCGACAGGAGGACCGGACGGCTGCGCTGGCGACATCGACTGACGCGTACGTTACCGCGGTCGAAGACCGGCGATCGGACCCCCGATCGACCGTTCGGATGACGCTGTTTGGTTCGCTGCTTGGCGGACTCGCCGTCGGAATCGTTGCTGGAGCGGCCGTCCCAATCGTGGCAGCAAAGCGCGTTTCCGAGAAAATGAAGCTCAGCCGTGACGTGAGCTACGATCGGAAGGTCGTGCTCATCCCGGTTCTGGTCGGCATCGCGCTTGCACTCGCCGGGATCGCTGTTCTCATCGTTCTCGGCGGCGGCGCGGAGCTACTGGAGGTGGTCCGATGAATCCGAACGTCCGAACTGCACTCGGCATCGGCGGACTCATCGTCCTCGCTGCCGGACTCGGCGCCGGCATCTTCGTCTGGCGCGGTTCGCAAGCGGCGACCTGGTTCGTGATTATCGGTATTCCGGCCCTCGTCGTTACGGCGATCGCACTGTACGTTCGGGGCGTCATCGCCCGCAGCGGGACCAGCGAACAACAGTTCATCGAGACGCAGGCCCGGACGACCGCCGAGGAGTTCCAGGACTGCGTGCGCGAGGTGAACGACCTCGATGATGCGTATCCGAAGTGGACGCCGAGCGTCGACGCCAGACTGGAGTCGATCGAGGGTGATTTCCGATCACAATCGGTCACGTTCGACCTCGAAACGGGATCGTTCAACCTCGGAAACGGTATCAAGGATGCGAACCTTCAGGAGTTCGAGCGACTCTCAAACGAGATCGACGACGTAGAGGGGACCGTCGAGTCGTCGTTCCGCGAGTTCGTCGACGAGGAGTTGACGGCGATCGAAACGGCGTTCGAACGGCTCGAAGAGGCCGGACTCGTTCGGGCCGACCGGATCCACTCGCTGTCCGACGAGGAATCGATCCCCGAGTACCGCGACACGCTCGATCTGGCCCGCGAGGAGGCGACCGACACGGTCGAGACGGCGATCGAGGCCGTCCGGGAAATGGGCCGCGGCGAGGACCGCCCCAGCGGCGTCGACACCGTAGAGAGCGATCTCGACGAGGCGGAGCGAGCGATCGACGACGACGAGTTCGAGCGCGCCGTCGCGTCGATACTCGACGCCCAGGACCGGCTTCGCGATCAGTACTCCGGCTCGTTCGAGGAAGAACGGGATGCAGTGTTGGAGCTGGTCGACGCCGTCGACCGGGCCGACATCACGAGCCACGTTGATGCGGAGTATCTCGACGATGTCGATCGGATCGAAGCAACGATTGAGGAACTGGACTCGGCGCTCGATCTCGGCGAACTGAGCCGTCCACGCTCGGAGCTTCGGGGCACCTGTCTCGACATCGTCGCGTCGATGGAGCGCGAGCTTGAAGAGGACGTCCGAACGCTCCGGAATACGGAGCTTCCCTCGGGCTACTACAGGGAGCCGGCCGTCGTCGACGAGCGCTTCGTCGACGAACTCGACGATATCGACGATCTCGGTCGGTTCACCGAGCGCTGGTCCGAAGTCGTGACGCGGCTGAGCGACGCCCTCGAGACGGCCAACACGAAGGCGGCGGTCGTCGACGCGTACGACGACGTCGCGGTGACGATCGAGGACACGCTCGACGCCGAGGGCGAGGTGACCGACGACGACCTGCCGATGCGGCACGCCGACCAGTTCCTCGGCCTCTACTTCCGACGCAACGACGGGGTCGAGTTCGATCCTGCAGTCCCCGTTCTCAGGCGGGGCGATGTCGAAACGCACGATCTCACCGTCGATCTCACCTACGAGCGGGGCGGCGACGCCCGCACCGCGACGGTCGAGATCACCGGCGGCGGCTACGACGAGACCAAGACCGTCGAGACGCGGATCGCCGGCTCGGTAACGTTCGAGGCGGTCCCGGAAGGAACCCACACCCTTTCGGCGGATCCCGGCGACAGCGCGTTCGGTCGGGTCGAGCGGGACGTAACGATCGGCGGCGATACGACGGCGAGCGTCGATTTCACCGAGCAGAGTCTCCGGGACCAGCTCTGTGAAGGCGTCGACGCCGATATGGAGGAGCTCGTCCCCGAGATGAGTCCGCGGCTGGAGTCGCTGTTCGAGGAACAGGGTTACGTCTCGACTGCGATGGAACTGCCGGTTCGGGACACTCACGCACCGTGTTTGCTCGCGGTCTGGTGCGACGAGGCGGGCTACGATATCTGCCGCGACGGCGACGAAATCGTCGTCTACGACGGCGACCAGCTCGAACGCGAGCTTACCAACGTACTTCGATACAACGTCGAGGTCGGGGAGCAGCTCCCCTACGACGAGCTCGAACAGAACTTCCTCTCTGCGCCGGTCCCCGTCGCAGTCATTCGGGACGTGGTCGCAGGAGTCGACAGCGAGTACGACGTAACGACGACACAGACAGCAATCGAGGTCAACTAAAATGGCACAAAGCGACACATTCACCAGATGGAGCGTCATCGCGTCCGGGGAGGGCGGCGGCCGGGTCGCCTCACAGTTCTTTGACCGGACGGAAAACCCAGGTATCGACGATCGAATACTGGTGATGAACACGAACCGGGCGGACCTCCGGAACACCATCGACAGGCTGAGCGATCAGCTGGGGTCGAACGGAAACGAGGAGGAGATGATGGAGTCACACGCCCTCGAGTTCGGCTCCCAGCAGGGAGCGGGGAACTTCTTCCCTAACGGCGAGGCGTGCGCCCGAGAGGACTTCGACCGCATCGTCAGGCGGATCAAGGAGTTCAACACCGCCGACGCGTTCATGCACGTCGCGACGCTGGGCGGGGGCACCGGCAACGGATCGATCCCCTACACGATCGACCAGTTCCGAAGCGGGCTCGACGACCTCGACGATGCAGGTGCCTCCGAGGAGTGGATGGACAGCGTGATCCACACCGCCTTCGGCATCTGGCCCTACTACTACGAGAATCCGCAACGTCATTTCAACGCCGTCTGTGGCCTCTCCCGCCTGCTCCGAACGCAGGACGACAAGCAAAACGCCGATATGGTGTTGCTCGCGGCGAACTCCCATCTCGATCAGGAAGAAAACGGCGGCAGCCGCCACTACGACTCGATCAACGAGGCGATCATCACCGCGATCGACCTGATGATCGGAGCGGGGCGGGAGACCAGAAGCGTGATCGACGTGAAAGATTACGTGACGATCCCCTCCCAGATGGACGCCTATCACTTCTCGCCCGCCGTCGCGACGGATCTCAATGGGGACGTCTACGAACTGGAGTACATGCTCGACCAGGCCGCGGAGAACACGTACGTTCCGATGGACATCGGAACGACATCTGCCGCGTACGCGATCGTCCGTGCGCCCGAGAAGATGATCGAAAACGAGGTCATCACCGAACCGGACGTGTACGGCGCGTTTCGCGACTGGACCGGAAAGCACGACATCAACGTCGCGGGGCAGGCGAGTCTCACCCCGAAGCGGGGGCGCGGAAGCGACGTCGACGTGCTCCTGTTGCTCGGCGGCTTCGATCTGAACCCGCTGCTGGAACACTCCAGAGACGAGTTTGAGATGCTCGGCGACAGTCTCGCCGGGCAGAGCCGCGGCGACGGAGCCGACCTCAGTAGCGCTGAACTCGATCGTATCGTCGACAACCTCGAAACGTACGTCGAACGGAACGCGGAGTGACATGGTCGCACACGGATCTACAGCCGGTGATCGGATCTCGCCCCTGATTCGAGTCGCTACCGTCGCGGTACTCCTCGTCGCCGCCGTGACCGCCGGTGCGCTCGTCGCGGATGTTGCAGCTGGCGAGACCGGCGATCTGGAACGAGACGGCGCCGACCTGATCGTCGACATCTCGGGGATAAACGCTCCCGACGAGGTCGTCGTGAACGTCACTGAACCGACCGACGAGTTACGGTACGTCGAAAACGCGACCGGCGCGGGCGACGAAATCAGAATCGGCGTTCAAGACCCCGCCGAAGGCACGATAGAGGGGACCGATCTGACCGCCGCGACGGTAACCGTCACCGTCGAAACCAACGACGGTCGCGAAACAGTTGCCGAGAACGCCACGGTCGATCTCAGCTACGCGGCGTTCGACGAGTCGGCGCCGACCTGGATCGACGATGGCGAGGTCCGTGTGCCGATGGACGGCGACGCAATCACCGGCTTCGGCGGGAGTGCGACGGTCGGAGTTACATCGGGTAGCGGAGATGAGGCTGCGTTCGACCCGATCGACGCGAACGTGACCGATGACGGCACGCAGCTTTCGATCGATCACGCAAAGCTTGTCGACGCCGTCGAGCCGTCCGAGACGATCTCGCTCGACGTCCGATCGAACGGCGACCGGATCGCAGAAGCGCCGATCTCCTACGAACCGGAGCTGCGGGCTCCGAACGACGAACTCGCCGTCTGGCACCCCCTCATTGAGAAAAACACCGAGTACACGGTCGAAGTGAATGGTGATCCCGTCGACGGAGAATCGCTTTCGATGCGTGACGCCGAAATCGGGATCGACAACCACACCGCCGTCGGAAACGAGATCAGCGTCGACGGTGGAGGGCTCTCGTTCGACCTCAATGGGACCGATCTCGTCGTCCACGAACTCAACGCGACGGTAACCGACGATGGACTGGTGTTCGAACAGGGCGTTTCAGGGCTCGGTGTGAGCGCCGCGATGGACGCATCCGACGGACGGCAACTGCTCGACGAGAGACAGACGATTGGCGAAGATCGAACGCTCGCGATCGATGGGGTGAGTCCCGATGACGAACTGCTGCTGTCGACTGACGCCGGAACTGCCACTGTCAGCCTCGCAAAAGCGACGACCGAAAGCGTAAGCCAGAGCGGGATGCCGTATCTGGTGATCGGAGCGCTGCTCGGCGTTCCGCTCGTCGCCGGGGGTGGACTCGGCGTGGCCGCCAGTATGTTAGGTGGGAGACCGAAGCGGCGGCGTCTCGTGCTCGCAGCAGGGCTAACGATCCTGCCCCTGCTGGTCCTGACGACCGTGATACTGGTGATAACGGGGAACGATCTAAACTCGGTCGATCTCGCAGTCCACGGATCGGCAGTGGTCGGTCTGTTACTCGGGACCGTCGTGTCGTCGGGAGCCTATCGTTTCCTGGGGTCGAAGCCAGGCGGCGGCGCTACGAAAACAACCGTCAGCGTGGATATCACGGACGGAGAGCGCAAGCACAGTGGGCGAATACCGGTCGTCTACAGAAAGCCGGACTCCAACTCCTGGAAAGATAAACGGGTGATCCGAAACGGGAGCGGGACGGTAACGATTCCCGGGAGCGGTTCGTGGGAGCTCATGGCAGTCGTCAAGACCGATGACGGCAAGTACAAGTCCGATATCGTTCCGGTGAGCGGTCGAAACGCCGAGGCGACGCTGACGATTTCGCTCCCAACGAATCTGACCGTGACCGATGGAGAGAGTGGCAAGCCGATCACCGGCGCGACGGTGCGGCGCGAAGACGGGACGACGGTCACCACAGGGGCGGATGGGATGGTGACGGTCGAGTCTCCCGAAGACGATTCGAGCGAGACGATCGAGATCGATCACAAAAAGTATCAGGCCACGACGACGACGGTATCCTTCGGGCAGCAACGTGACCACACGGTCGAACTCCGCCCGCGAACTGGTAGCATCCGCATCGTCTCGCAGATAGATGGCACCCCCACCGAATCGATGGAGCTTCGGGTGACACCGGAGAGCGGAGAACGATTCCTGCGGGACCGCTCCGAGGGCAGTCGAACGACGACTGGCCGGAACGGGGTCGCGACACGTGAGAATGTCATGGTGGGTCAGTATCGGATCGAGATCCCGTCGCCGGGCGGCCGTTCAGATGTGTTCAAAGGCGGAGAGGAACGACTGACAGTACGGGAAGGCGGCACCGCGACGGCCGAAGTCGACGCGCGGTTCACCTGGACGCTCTCGCGAGAACAGCGCAGTCGCATCGACGCAATCCGCACGGAGGTCCGTTCGCTGTCGGATCACTCCCGACGCGATACGACGATCCCACAGTATTACGGTTCCGTCGTCGAGTCGATGCTAGACGGCGTCGAATCGTTGCCCGACGCCGGCCACCATTTCGTCGGAACCAGCACGGACCCGGAAACGGCCGCCGACCTGACGCTCGACGCCGCTGAACGAGCCGTCGAGGCGATCAACGACGCGATGACGACGAAGAGAAACGTCGACCTCTTCGCCGCCTGTACGGATATGCCGAGTTCGACCGTTCGGTGGGATGGGGAGTTCGACATCGCGGACCTCCTCGAACGACTCGACTCCGAGCCGACGGCCCAGCGAAATGAGCTCAAAGAGCGGTACGAGGAGGTTGCCGATCAGATCGAGCGCTCCCGCGGTGACGTCTCCGAGATCGGGCCGGTCAAAGAGATGCACCAACGAGCCTGGGAACTGGTCAGAGCAACCAGCGGTGGCCAAGAGACGATCGCTACCGCCTACGCCTCCCTACTGGTGCTCGATGCAGTCGCGTCTTTCTTCGAGCACGACGCCCTCCACGAACGACTCTCACGAACGGTGTTTTAACAACATGAGTGAAACGAATCTCGACGACCCGCTACCGACTCCTGCCCGAGTGGCAGTAGTGTTCACCGCTTTCGTCGTCGTAACCGCAATGGTTGTGCCGATAGCCACTACCGGAGCGGCCGCCGACGAACGCAATAGGCTCGGAGCGGTTGACGATCCCGAAACCGCCGAAGAGTACTTCGAGACGTTCCGTACGATGGAGGGGACAGCGGCCTACGAGGAGTACGACGAGTTCGAGACGCTTCGAACGTTTGCCATCTCGCAAACACAGGAGATCGGTACGCTCGACGCCGAAGCGGAGGCCGAACTCGCTGCGGTCCTCGAAACGATGCGGACGTTCGAGAGCGCCTACAATAACGCCGAGGACGGCCAATTCGAGGCGAGTCTCGACACCGTCGAGGACGTCGACGCCGCAATAGAGGAACTCGAGACGTATGACGAGACACAGGCGACGTTGGCGGATCTCGCGGTGACTCGGTTCTACGAACGGTTAGGTGACGGCCTCCGGGAGGACGCAGAGGCTGCCGAACGCACACCGGACCGGCTCGAACTACTCTCGATGACGGTCACTGCGTACGAACGTGCGAACTTGCCAGACGAGGCAGCGGAGTTCAATCTCCGAGCCGAGCAGCTCTCCGCCGAGTACGAGAACGATCTCGAGCAGATCAACGAGACGGAAGCGGCCGCCGGGGCGCTGTTGGAGGGGTGCTCCGACTGTACGAAAACCACAGCCGCTCTCGCCGGGAACCCGAACGTACTGGCTCTGTTTGAGCATTACCGTACCGCACAGGCGGTCAACGCGGACGTACAGGACGCCCAAGCGGCAGCCGAAAGTCATGGCCTCTCCGAACGCGAGGAGGAGCTCGCTGCGAGGAGCGAGACGGTCAGTAACGCTCGGACGTCGCTAGCGCTGGCATCGGTCTCTGTCCTGATGGGTTACGGCGTGGTCGTCGGCCTACTCAGCTCGCTGCTGTTCGGACGAGTGTTCACCTGGCAACGAACGTACGACCGGGCACAGATCGGAGCAGTCGTTTCGGTGGGTGATACCGATGTCTAGACGAATCGTCGGAGTCCTCGTGATCCTGTTCGCGGTCGGGATGGCGACGGTGCCAGTCGCTCAGGCGGCGGAGATAACGAATGTCGACGCCACCGACACCGAGATCGTGATCGACGGCGAGCAGACCACGGTCGAACACGAACTCTTCGTCGAGAACACTGGCGAAAACGCGACGATGGCGGACGTAACCATCACTGAGAGTCCCACGGGGGTCACCGTCGATCACCTCGGCGCGGAAAGGCTCGAACCGGGGGCAACGACTCGGGTCTCCATCGAGATCACCGCCGAGGCGACGGCCGACAGCGGCGAAATCCGTGGCACTGTCAATGGAGAGGCGTTCGCGTTCAACGTGGAGGTCGTGAACCCACCGCTGCCTGGATTCGAGGACGAGCCGATTGATATCGGCGACGTACTGGTCGGCGAGGAGACAGCCGGCGACCTCGTCGTCGAGGAAGTCGGCGGTGACCAGGGACTCGATGGCGTCGAAGCGGAAGTCGTCGACGCTGATCCGGACGCCACTCTCTTTTTCAATGACATGGAGGGTGGGTTCAGTTCCGAGGGCATCCAGACGTCTCCGGGCGGACAGGATACGGCCGAGTGGGTGATCGAAGTTGACGACGAAGTCCCACAGTACGAGGAACTCTCGTGGACCGTCGAACTCAACAGCGTAGATCATCCGCAAGCGACTAGAACGGTTGATGTCGAAGCACGCGTGATCTCTCTGCCCAAGTTCGGGCAAGGCGTGCTGATCGACGACGAAATCGTCTTCGACGAGCCTCGCGACGAGGTGAATACGATCGACAGGACGTACGAGTTCCAGATCAACAACGACGGCGACCTGGCACTCCCGCTTGAGGACGTGAGAGCGTCCAGCGACGAGCTCGACGTCCAGGTCGAGAACTTCCCCGAAGAGATTGACGGACAGTCCCGTGGAACGATCGAACTCGGAATCTCAGCTGACACCGATCTCAGCGAGGACGAGTACACCATCTCCGTCACGCCAGAGCCCGGGGAGTTCAACATCGAGGAGACCGAGTACGAAGGAACCATTCAGGATTCCTTTTTCAGTTACACGATCGAAGCAACCGATTACGAAGCGGCGACTCAGGTGATCCACGAGACCCGTCTCGCCGCTCCTACGACTGTCAGAATCGGCGACGTTCCGATCGGTGAATCCGACTCGGGTACAGCAACGATCGAGGAAGAACTGGGATACAACGACATCGAGAACGTCGACATCGGGCTCGAAAGTGGGCCGAACAACTGGATGACCATCGATAGCCAGCCCGCGCAGGTGAACGCAGGTAGCTCCTCGACGGTCGCGTTCGCCCTCGACTTCGACACCGACGCCGAACTCGGCAACGATTATCAGTGGGAGTACTCCGTTACCGGCAACGGCGTCGAAACGAAGACGGTAGCCGTGACCGCGTCGCCGGTTCCGCTGGATCTCGGCCCGATCCGTAACGACCTCTCGACCTACGACGATCCGGTCGCCGCGGAAACGATCACGATCGTCGATCGAATGGACGAACGAATGCAAGCCGGCAAAACTGCGGGCGACGACATCCCGACGATCCTCACGTTCGGTGAGTCGACGACCCTGTATCTTGGTTCGATCGAGGACGCACGATCGCTCGTCGATGACGGAGACCACGAGGCAGCCCAGTCCCAGATCATCCGCGCTGCCGCGGCGTACAACTCGATGTCGCTCTACGCCGATCGGATCGAAGACGGGCAGCAGCGAGCGAGCAGTCAAGACGTTCTCACACTGGCCGACGAAGAGCTCGGTACGGTCATCGACGAACAGGAACGTTACTACGAGACGCAACTCGACTCCGGGGAACTCTCGTTGCTCGAGGAAGCGACCGTACAACGCCAGCTTGCACAGATCGCTCTCCTGCAGGGGGACACCGAGAACGCGGAAGCGCTCGAAGCCGATGCTGACGAGGCCTTCGCGAGCTACTCCGAAGCCGTCTCGAATGGAGAACGCGCAGCACAGGCTGCCAACGAACGTTGGTCGGCACTGGAAGACGAACAGTTCGTTTCCATCGCCGGGCAGCAGCTGCTGCTGAATCCTGCCGAGTACGATACGTTCACCAACCGCGCCGACTCACTGGACGAATCCTACGACGAAGCGGCGGCAGAATTCGAGTCCGCCGGTGAGACCAGCCGCGCCGAAGCGATCACCGCGGAACAACAGGATCGAATGGAGGCGATCGAAACCGCCGAGCTCTCCTTGTTCGTCGCGACAGGCGTCTACGTGGTAATTATGCTGGGGATCGTCGTCCGCACGGGCCGTCGGATGTACTGGTACGTTCGAGACGCTCGGGAAGCCGTGAGCGGCGACTTCCTGATGCAGTGAACGACCCCACCCCTCGCCTGACGGCTCGCGCTTGAGGCAGGGGCTTCCTGTTTCCACGACGCGCTTTGCAGAGACCGAAGTGGTCCCCGTAGGGAGTGTAGTCTCTACAGGCGTTCACGAGACGCCCCCGTCTCGTTCGCACATCAGAAAGCTCCGATTTCTGAGGACGCTGTATCCTCCTGGGCTCGCAGTACAGTTCCACAGCCGTTTCGCCAGACTACTCGGTCCCACCCGTCCGCCGGAATCGCGTCGAGAGTGTATCGGTGATGTCGGGGACTGAAGCGGTTGTCGTCGGTTCCTCGATCTGTTCGACCGACCACCGATTGAGGTGCTCGTCGGTCCACTCGCTTTCGGCGTCAGTAGACGGCCCGGATGCGCGGAGGGAGAACTCGTGTTCGACACTATCGATCGCATAGTTGACGGTGACATCGAAGCTCGGATCCGTGGCATCGGGATCGAGATCGACGAAGTGTTCGATCCGGTCGCCCGGTTCGAGCCGATCACACCGCGCGCTGGAATAGAATGTTTCGTTGATCGATTCGCCGGAGGCGGTCACAACCACGTCAGACAGCACCTGCTCGACCTCGTTCTCCAAAACGAGGACTGCCGAACCGTACTCCCCGGCAGCCATCGTTTCGTCGCTGATCCGACTCGCGAGCGCAGTCGTTTCGTCGCCGGTTTCGTCGGTGCTATCGTCGACATCAGTGACCGTAGCGACGGTAGACAGCGTGTCTGCAGTGTCGCCCTCGTACCGGAGGGTAACGTCTAATTCGATTGCATCGGCATCGAACCCGCCTTTTCCTCCGATAGTGATGATCGCAGATTCGCCGGGATCGAGCCGCTTGTCGACGGATTCACTGATCCCGTAGTTCGGGGCTTCGATCCCGAGCAGTTGGCAGCGCCGATCATCCCGGTTCTCGATGTCGGCGTGCACAGTCTCCGCGATCGGGTCGGCGACCGCAGCAACGTTCACTCGTCGTTCCGAAAGGTCGACACTGCGACTCGGGAGCGTTTCGACGGTCTCTCCGTCGACTATCACGTCGACGGAATCGAGAGAGAGCGACTTGCTGGCGGGACTCGCGGCGGGTCGCTCGCTCGGCCCTGGGCCAATACCGGGGACGCGGAGTGCTTGCGCGGTCGCGGTCAGGGATGTTCCAGCCGCGGGGGGGCGGTCGCGACCCGGCCCCGTCCTGGTCCGGGGCGGGCCGCCACGCGC
>SDGW01000841.1_pt1 | contig 12735 bp, 10 predicted proteins | sample 2873831 | NCBI WGS metagenome assembly SDGW01 (sample SAMN08132700, study PRJNA421101) | hypersaline lake metagenome | isolation source: celular fraction 0.22 microns magnesium sulfate-rich crust from ephemeral... | place: Spain: Penahueca Lagoon, Toledo | collected 2011-07
GGTCACGTCAACGTCGGTGTAGTTCGAGGCGGGGTCGCAGCCGGCCCCCTCCGTGCCCAGCGCGGTGTCACCGAAGCCGCCGTACGCACTGCCGACCGTCGAGTCGTTCTGGGAGTGATAGTTCCGCACTTCGCAGGCGTTGCTGAGTCCCGGATTCCACGGGTCGCCACAGATCTCCGAACCGTCCGCAGCGGCACCGAGACCGGCCACCGTCTCGATCTCGTAGCCGCTCGAGAGTTTCGTCGCGGTCCAGTAGACACAGCGACCACCCAGCGAGTGCCCGACCAGCCGGACGTTCCCGCCACCCGCGTCGTAGAAGTCCTCGATGAGGCCGGCGACGACATCTCCAACGTTTTCGGTGTCTGCTTCGGCACCGATGAAGTTGATCGTCGTGGCGGGCCATTCGATTGCGACGGTCTCGTCGGGCGAGTAGCCGCCGGACTCGAGGGAACTGAGCACGTCGGAGGCCTGGCTCGAGACGGTGGTGTCGCCGAACCAGCCGTGGGTCACCTTCTCCACCCTAAAGGGGGGAGCTTGTCGGTGAACTCCTGTTCTGGCCAACCCTATCGGTTGGCAGGCGAGTAGCCGCCATTCACGTTCAGCGTTCCCGACTTCAGGGCGAGGTGACGTGTCGCCCCTCCGTGCGGAGACTTTTGCCCCGCGCGGAGATACCGAAAGCCGATGTTTTTCGCCGCATTGTAGTCCACCTGTACTTCGTAGCCGCACTTCTGGCAACAGAACCGTTCCTGCGTCATCCGGTTCTCGTCCAGCGTCGTCCCGCACTTGGAACACCGCTTGGACGTGTACGCCGGGTCTACCTGCGTGGCGTCGATACCCTCCACTTCGGCCTTGTACGCCGTGTAGTCGTACAAGCGGCGGAACGCCCACGCATGGAACTTCTTCGCGCCGGGCATCCGCTCGCGGATGTCCGTCAACTCCTCGAACGCTATCCGGTCGCACCCGTGCGCGATGGCTTCTTGGACGATGGCTTTTGAGATTTGGTGTAGGTAATCTTCGACCCACCGCTTCTCCCGGTCGCCCATCTGTTCGATTGTTCGATGGGCCGACTCTGTACCCGTCCGTTGAAGGTCGCCGCGAACCCGTTCGTACTCCCGGCGGCGGTGGGTGAGGTATCTGCCGCTCCAGAATTGTCCGGTTGACGTAACGGCAATCTGTTCGATACCGAGGTCGACGCCGAGGACTGTGCTGTGCTCGGCGTCGCCGTCGTCCGGTATCTCGGACTCCACGTCGGCCTTTGTTCCGATGTGGAGGAAAAAGGTGTCCGTCGCGTCGCGGTACTGGAGCGTCGCACCCGTAACCTCGTACTCGTCGTTTCGGAGGTACTTCGTGTGCGGATTGTCGCCTTCGGGCGGTAGGACGTACTCGGCTTCGATCCGTCCGTTCACCGTGGAGAGCGACACACGGTCGTCGTGGAACGTGGCGCTCCGCTTGTCGTAGCGGACAGATGGCGTCGTAAAGTGTGGTTGTGACGCCGTCTTGCCGCTCTGCCACCGGGCGACGACGCCCTTGATCGCTTCGGCAGCCTTGTTGCGTGCAGATTGAACGAGATTCGCTTGGAGGCGAGTCTGGTCGCGCACATCCGAGTACGTCCGGTCGTGGAGTTTCGTTTTCGAGGTGGGCTTGTAGTCGTCTTGCCATGCATCGCGGACGACGTAGTTGCACGCCCACAGGTACTCCTCGACAGTTTCGTGGAGGAGAGTCGCATCGCTGTCGTCTACGTTGAGTTTGAGGACGACCGTGCGACGCACCTCTACCATATTTCATATGTGGAATACTACATTCATAAGTATATCGTTCAGAATGTGGAGTTAACCGCGCAACTATGTGGAGGTTGCGCCGCACCATGGCGCGTTTCTCCCCATCGTGAACGCCAGGGTTTCCTGCTTGCTGTAAGATGATCGATCCTCCATTTTGATAGACGACATCGGGATGGTCGGACATCGACACCTGGTGTCCACTGCACCCTCGTTGACTCCGCCGAGGCGCGGCCGCCGCGCGGGAATCTTCAACGTTATACTGCTCGGGCCGAAAGCGAGGGCGTAATGCGCGACGAGGCGACGGCGTTCGTCCCCGGCCACATCACCGGCTTTTTCAGCACCCATCCGGATGACGACCCGACGAAAGCCGGGTCTCGAGGAGCAGGATTGACGCTCACCGACGGCGTCGAGGTAACGGTCGAGCCCGCGGCTGGCGAGGACTCGACCGTCGTCCTCGACGGAACGGAGATCGAGATCGATCCGGTAACGACCGTCCTCGAGACGCTGAACGCGACCGCGCGCGTCGAGGCCGAATCCGAGGTGCCCCTCGGTGCCGGCTTCGGCGTCTCGGGCGCGATGGCACTCGGGACGGCGCTGGCCACCAACCGGGTGTTCGAACGGAAACTCTCGATGAACGAACTGGTGACGATCGCTCACGGTGCCGAAGTACAGGCCGGAACGGGCCTCGGCGACGTAGTTGCACAGGCCCACGGCGGCGTCCCGATCCGTCTCGAGCCGGGCGGGCCACAGGACAACAAGCTCGACGCGATTCCCTCGCGGGCGCGCGTGGAATACGTCTCGTTTGGTGAACTTTCGACGGCCGACGTGCTTTCGGGCGACACCGACGAGCTGACGGCCGCCGGCAAGGAGGCACTGGCCAGAGTCGTCGAGGAGCCGACGCTCCTCTCGTTCATGTACGCCTCGAGATTGTTCGCGCGCGACGCCGATCTCCTGACCGACCGGGTCGTCGAGACGATCACAGACGTCTCGTCGGCCGATGGCCAGGCCTCGATGGCTATGCTCGGCGAGACCGTCTTCGCGCTGGGAACTGGCCTCTCCGACGCCGGCTACGAGCCGTCGGTCTGTACCACGCACCCGGCCGGTGCTCTGCTGCGGTAGTTAAGTACCCCCGCTTTCTATCAGCCGGTGTATCCGTCCCGCGGTCGAATCGCAAGCGGCCACGCCGGTGGAGTTACTCTGGCACCGCCGTTCTGGGTTGGAAACATCGTTGGTCCCATCTTCCTCTGACGGTATCACTTTTGAAAACAAGAGATAGAGGCTCATTAACGAGCATTTTCGGTTAAATTCCACTACTGACGATTACTGCGTTTCATGTCGACCGGTGGAGTGTCATCGCCGTTCATGCAGAGCTTTCCATGTGACAGAAATAATATGAATAGCCAGAACTTTATTATGGTGCGTTCGAGTTATCCGGTCAAGATTTGACAATGGCCTCACGGAGTGACATTCAACAAAACCTGTTTCAGCTGTACGAACACTACGTCGGTGAACCCGACTCGAGCAAGGACGTCTACGGGTATTGGTTGTTCATCGTCGGGTATATCATCGGGGCAGCGGGCGTGGCGACCTTCGTCGTCGGCTACGCGGGCGCGGCGGACTCCTACACCTTGATCAAGATTTCCGGCATCACAGCCGCGACGGGGCTCGCGCTCTGTCTGTTCGGTATCGTGCTGATGTTACCGGTGCGAAAGCGAGGGGTCCAGGCCAGTGTGGTCGGACTCGCCATCGCCTTCGGGGGGGTCGGGTTCTTCGCCTGGGCGTACCCGTACAACTGGCGCGCGCTCGGCACCGACTACAGCGTCGAAGTGATCTCGGTCTACACGTTCGGGATCGGGATCATCGCCGGCGTCACTGCGCTCGTTCCGATCCTCACCGGTCAGCGAGGGATGTTCGTCGAGGAAGAAGGACAGACCGAAGATCCGGAGATCCTCACGGGCGACGCGATGGAGAGCGCCCAGTTCGCCGTCTTCCGCGACGAGAACGGCGACTGGAAGTGGCACGTCCTCCACCTCGAGGCGCTGGCCCAGAGCACCGAGAGCGCAGTGACGCGGCCGGACGCGACTGAGGGGATCGAACGCGTCAAGTCTCAGATCAGCTCCGCGGGGCTGATGGAGCTGACGACCTCCGCGTTCCGACTCTACGAGGACCGCGACGGCACCTGGCAGTGGACGCTCGCGCGCGACGACGGATCGATCGTCGGCTCCTGTGCCGGCGAGTTCGACCGCCGCGACGGTGCCGAGGAGTCGGTCAGCTTCCTGAAAGACCGCGGCCCCGAGGCCGACGTGATCGAGATCGAGGGCGCCGCGTTCACCTACGAGGAACGGCGCGATCAGTGGTACTGGCAACTCGTCGACGACGACCGCACACCGCTGGCCTCGAGCGACACGGGCCACTCGACGCAGGAACGCGCCGAGGAGGCCGCTCGGACGTTCGCCGAACGGTTCGACCGCGCACGCGTGCTCGACGTCGAGCACATCGGCGTGGAACTCTGCGAGCAGGCAAACGGCTGGACCTGGCGGTTCGTCGACGCCGACGACACCGTCATCGCGACCAGTACGCACGAGTTCAGCTCCCGGCGCAGCGCGGAGGAAGCCGCGGAGGACCTGCTGCCGGAACTGGACTCGGCGTCGATCACCGTCGCCGGCGAACCGACGTTCGAACTCTACGAAGACGACGACGAGTGGCACTACCGACTCATCGACGCGACCGAACACGTCGTCGGCCGCGGCCCCGAAGGAACCCCCGAACTGGGCGCCTCCGAGCAGTGGGCCGACCAGTTCAGCGAGAACGCTCGCGACGCCGACGTCGTCGAGATCGAGAGCGCGGAGTACGAAGTCTACCCCGCCCCGGACGCCGAGGGCGACGAGTACACGTTCAGCGAGGCTGAGATGTCCACGGCCGCGATCGAGGATCCCGAGCCGGCCCCGGACGGTGGGACGGTCACGGACGACGGCGCGAGTGCCGACGACGCCGGCCCGTGGAACTGGCGGCTCGTCACCGACGACCGCGACATCATCGCGGCGAGCAACGTTCCCCACGGCGACGCCGACTCGGCCGCCGACGCGATCGAGCGCGTCCGCGAGCAGGCCAGCGAGGCCGACCTCATCGAGTTCGAGAACGCCGCGTTCCAGGTCTACGAAGCCGACGACGGCGAATGGCGCTGGCGGCTCATCGACGAGGACGGCAACGTGCTGGCCGACAGCGGCGAGGAACACACCTCCCGCGGAGAGGCCGCCGAGGCGATGATGACGCTCAAAGAGCAGGCCCCCGACGCCGAACTGCTCGAGATTGAGACCGCTGCCTTCGAACTGTTCGTCAACGAGGACGACGAGTGGGGCTGGCGGCTCATCGACGCGGGCGGCAAACTCGTGGCCGAAGACCCGAACACCCACCCGACGCGCGACGCCGCGCGCGACGCGATGAACCGCCTGCTCGAGCACCTCGATTCGAACGTGCGGACGATGGATCGGGCCATCTTCCAGACGTACGCGACCGAGGACTGGCACTGGCAGTTCGTCATGCCGGACGGCGAAATCGTCGCCGTCGGCGGCGAGGAGTACGCGACCCGTGACGAACTCGTCGACAGCCTCGACGACGTGCGCGAGGCGGCCGCGTCGGCTCGCCAGTTCACGATCGGCGACGTCTCCGTGCAGCTCTACGAGACCGACGACTGGCACTTCCGCCTGCTCGACCGCGACCGCGAGGAGATCGCCGACGCGAACGTCTCCTTCGACGACCGCGACGCGGCGATGGCCGGCGTCGAGGACCTCGCAGAACACGCCACCGATGCACCGATCTTCGCGATCGAGGACGCCGCGATCCGCCTCGACGGCGAGGGCGAGGACGGCTGGTCGTGGGAACTCGTCGACCGCGACCGCCAGGTGATCGCCGAAGCGGCCGGCAGTTCCGAGAGCAAAGACGACCTCTACGATGCGATCGAGGTGGTCCGCCAGCTCGCGCCGATGGCCGGTCGGGTCGACTTCGACGTGGCCTCCTTCGAACTCGTCGCCGACGAGGACGACCGCTGGCAGTGGCGGCTCATCGACGAGGACGGTCGCACCGTCGCGACCGGTTCCGAGTCGTACGAGACGTCCGAGGACGCCCGCGAGGCCCTCGAGGACGTCCGTGACCTGATCAAGTCCGCGAGCATTCTCGAGATCGACAGCGTCTCGTTCGAGCTCCACACCGACGACGACGGCTGGGTCTGGCAGCTCATCGACGAGTACGGGACGACGATGGCCGAGAGCACCCAGACCTACGAAACCCGGACCGCGGCCCGGGAAGCGATGAACGACGTGAAGGCCCAGGCCCCCGAGGGCTGGATTACCTTCACCGAGTAACGAACCGCCCGATCGATCAATCGCTTTTTTATCGACGGCCCCGAGTCACCGCTCGTGAGCGATTACGACACCGTCTCCGCCGACGTCGAGCACGAGGAGGAGATCCCCGAGGACCACCCGAGATACCAGGACCTGCTCACCCGCCACCGGATCGAGCGGGGCGTCGAGAAGGGAATTACGCACATCCAGGGAATGCACGCGGAGGGCCGGGGCAGCGCGTTCGACTATCTGCTGGGCGAGGAGACGATTCCCAGCGCCGACGACGCCGAGCGGGCGGCCGCGGCTCACCTCCTACTCGCCGACCGTCCAGTGCTCTCGATCAACGGCAACGTCGCCGCGCTCGTCCCCGGCGAGATGGTCGAACTGGCCGACGCCGTCGACGCCGACCTCGAGGTCAACCTGTTCAATCGCACCCCCGAACGCATCGAGGCCATCGCCGACCACCTGCGCGACCACGGCGCGGACGAGGTGAAGGGCCTCGAGGCCGACGCGCACATTCCGAACCTGGACCACGAACGCTCGAAGGTCGACGCCGATGGGATCTACGAGGCCGACGTGGTACTCGTCCCCCTCGAGGACGGCGACCGCGCCGAGGCGTTAGACGAGATGGGGAAAACGGAGATCGTGATCGACCTCAACCCGCTGTCGCGCTCGCCGCAGGTGGCCGACGTGCCGATCGTCGACAACATCATCCGCGCGGTGCCGAATATGACCGAGCACGCGCGAGCGCTGGCCGACGCCGACGAGGACGAGCTGCGGGCGATTATCGAAGCGTTCGACCGGGAGCGCGCGCTCGAGGACGCAGAGGACCGAATTCGATCGGGCGACCTCTGACCGCGGCGTTCGTCTCGGACGCTGCCGACGCTCACTTCCCCGTGATCGTCGGCGAGACCGAATCGCGTGCTCCCTCGCGCTCGACGACCTGTGGCCGCTCGACGCCGTCGACGAACGGCAGTTTCGACGCGACTGCTGACTTCGCCTCTCTGACCCGGTAGTACGACAGCCACAGCGCCTCGCTCGCGCGACGGGCGAGCGAGTCGTCGATTTCGTAGTCGATGCCCGGTCCGAACTCGAGTTCGTCGCCGTCGACGAGCCACTGCCGCGCGAGCGCGACGCCTTTCTCGGCGTCGTAGCCGCGGGCGACGTAGTGTTTGTACGGGTGGCGGATCCACGAACACTCCCAGTGGGCGTAGACGTCGACGCCAGTTTCGTTCTCGAGGTCGTGGAGGACGATGTGCAGTTGCTCGTCGGCGAACCGCGACGGTCGCCACACCCACGACCCCTCGGAGGTGTTGCCGTCCAGCCGGACCTTGAGCGCGGCGATCGGGTTGCGCGAGAAGCCGAGTCGCTCGAGGACGTCCTCGAGTTCCCCCTCCGAGCAGTACGCGGTGAGGGCGTACTCGTCGGCGGTCGTCTGGCTGATCGCGTAGCCGCCGAACGTTCCCCGCAAGAGGAAGTGGAGGTCCGGGAGGAGGCTACGACGGACGGCGTTGACGGCGTCTTTCGTGTAGCTCATCGATCGACGTGATTACGAGAGCCGTCCGGAAGAGCGTTGTCCCGCCGTTCGGTCCCCGCCCTCTCTACGCTCGTCGGTTCGCGTACCGGGCCCGCTCGAGAGCCGGACCGATAGTGATACTATATCGGCAGCGATCCATGCCATCACTCGAGCCACCGTGTCTGCGATCGGAACGCCGTCCCGCGGCGCGGCCGCGGGAGCGAAACTCGGCGGGAAGGTCGGCGGCATCGCCGGGCCTACAGGCTGTGCCGTCGGGGCCGGGGTCTGCGCGGCGACCGGCTACCTCGCCAGCAGAGTCCGCGACCGGCTCGAGTCGGTCCCGACGCCGTTCTGCGGTTGGGCCGACGGCTCGAGTCGGGCGATATAAATTCCTCCTCCGGTTCCTGCCACACATGGACGCCTACGAGTTACTGACGCGAAACGCCGAGGAGGTCGTCACCGACGAGGAGGTCCGCGACCTCGCCGAGGATCCGGCGGGGAAACGCGCCTACGTCGGCTACGAGCCCTCCGGCGTGCTTCACCTCGGCCATCTACTGACGGCGAACAAGCTCATCGACCTGCAGGAGGCCGGCATGGAGGTCGTCGTCCTGCTGGCGGACGTCCACGCCTACCTCAACGGGAAGGGCACGTTCGAGGAGATCCGGGACACCGCCGAGCAGATGAAAGCCCAGTTCCTCGCGTACGGCCTCGACGAGGACAACGCCGAGTTCGTCTACGGCTCGGAGTTCCAGCTCGACGAGGAGTACGTCCTCGACCTGCACGCCCTCGAGGTCGGGACGACGATGAACCGCGCCCAGCGCGCGATGGCCGAGATTCAGGGCGACGAGACGGCCAAGGTGAGCCACCTCGTCTACCCGCTGATGCAGACCTTGGACATCGAGTACCTCGACCTCGATCTGGCCGTCGGCGGGTTGGACCAGCGCAAGGTCCACATGCTCGCCCGCGAGAAGCTCCCCGACCTCGACTACGAGGTCCGGCCGGCGATTCACACTCCGATCGTCGCGAACCTCTCCGACGGCGAGGGGAAGATGTCCTCGAGCGAGGGGATCACCATCTCGATGGAGGACTCGACCGAGGACGTAGAGGAGAAGGTCAACTCGGCCTTTTGCCCGCCGACCCGCGATCCGGAGGGCGACCTCGAGAACCCGGTCCTCGAACTCTTCGAGTACCACGTCTTCCCGCGGTTCGACGAGGTCGTCGTCGAGCGCCCGGAGAAGTACGGCGGCGATCTGACCTACGAGGCGTACGAGGCGCTGGCCGAAGACCTCGAGTCGGGTGAGCTCCACCCCGCCGACGCGAAGGGGACGCTCGCGACCTACCTCGACGAACTGATCGCGCCGGGTCGCGAGAAGCTGCGCGAACTCCGTTCCTGATCAGCTCGTCGGGGCGGAAACGGAGAGCCTGCTCGTCACTCCGCTTCGGTGCCCGTTCCTGCAGCGTCGTCGATACTCCGAAACGTGCCTGCACCGCACGAACACGTGTCGTCCTTGTGGTCAGGCGCAGGGTGACAGGTTTTGAGGTACGGTCGAATCGACCGCGGAACTCGAGTTCCGCCGGTGGGTTGACGGCCCTCGCCCTCGAGAATCGTGGTATGTCGTTTCAACTCACTGCGGAACAGGAGGCCGTCCGCGACGCGGTCCGGGAGTTCGGGAACGAGGAGATCCGCCCGGTCGCCGCCGAGTACGAGGCCGAACAGCGGTATCCCGCCGATCTTCTCTCGGCCGCGGCCGACCTCGACCTCGTCGCACCACACGTCCCCGAGGCGTACGGCGGCGCGGGAATGGACGCGATTTCGACGCTGCTCGTCACCGAGGAGCTCTGGCGGGCCGATCCCGGCGTCGGCGGCTCGATCGCCGCCGCGGACTTCGGCACCGGCATGCTCCTCGAGTACGGCGACGAGCGCCAGCGCGAGGAGTGGCTGCCGCGGGTGACGGCGGGCGAGACGCCGATCGCGACGGGCATCTCCGAGCCCGCACACGGGTCGAACGTCGCCGGGATGGAGACTCGCGCACGAAAGGACGGCGACGAGTGGGTGATCGACGGGCAGAAGATGTGGATCACCAACGGCACCGTCGCGGACGTCGCGATCGTCATGGCCAAAACGTCACCGGAAGCGGGTCACGCCGGGATCACCGCCTTCCTCACGCCGACTGACGTCGAGGGGTACGAGGCGACGAGGATTACGAACAAACTCGGCATCGAGGCCCAGGACACCGCCGAGATCATCCTCGACGGCCTTCGGGTACCCGAGGAGAACGTCGTCGGGGAGGTCGACCGCGGCTTCTACCAGCTCATGCGCTTTTTCGCGCCCGCTCGAGCCGACGTGGCCGCGCAGGCCACGGGCGTCGCCCAGGCGGCTCTCGAGGAAGCCACCGCCTACGCCACCGAGCGCGAGCAGTTCGACCGTCAAATCGCCGAGTTCCAGGCGATCCGGCACAAGCTCGCCGAGATGGCGACGGCGGTCGAGGCGGCGCGCTCGCTGGCCTATCGGGCCGGCGCGGCCCTCGAGTCCGACGACCCCGACCGCGCGACGCGGCTGGCTTCGATGGCGAAGCTGTTCGCGAGCGAGCGGGCCGTCGAGGTCACCGACGAGGCGCTGCAGGTCCACGGCGGCGCGGGCTACGTGACCGATCACCCCGTCGAGCGGTTCTACCGAGATGCCCGAATCACGAAGATCTACGACGGGACGAGCGAGATCCAGAAGAACATCATCGCCGAACAGTTGCTCTGAGGCCCCGTCGGACCCCGCCGATTGAAGTACGAGCGTCCCCCTCTCGAGGCCATGAACGAGACGCGACGAGCGATCCTCGAGGCCCTGTCGGACGGACCGGTCTCGGGACCGGAACTGGCCGACGACCTCGAGATTTCGCGGGCGGCGGTCTGGAAGCACATAGAGGGGCTTCGCGACGCCGATTTCGAGATCGAGAGCGGACCGAACGGCTACGAACTGGTGGGCGTCGACGCCTACAACGCGCCGGCGATCGAGTTCGGACTCGAGGCCCCGTTTTCGATCGAGTATCACGATTCTCTGGGGAGTACGAACGACCGCGCGCGCGAACTGGCCGCCGACGGCGCGACGGACGTGGCCGTGGTCGCGGACGAGCAGACCGGGAGCCGCGGCCGCCTCGAGCGCGAGTGGTCGGCTCCGTCGGGCGGCGTCTGGGTGAGTATCGTCGTCCGACCCGAGATCACAGCCGCGCAGGCCCCGCTGTACACGCTCGCCGCGGCGGTCGCGACGGCGACGGTCGCCCGCGAGGCCGGTGTCGACGCCTGGATCAAGTGGCCCAACGACGTGGTCGTCCCCGTCGGCGACGACGGCGACTACCGGAAGCTCGTGGGAATCCTCACGGAGATGGAAGGTGAGATGGATCGCGTGGACTGGATCATCCCCGGGATCGGCGTCAACGCGAACCTCGACGCCGACGGGCTCCCCGAGGGCGCGACCAGCATTCGGGACGAGGCCGGCGACGTCGATCGACGGCGCTTCGTCCAGCGCCTGCTCGAGGAGTTCGATCGCTATCGAACCGACCTCGACGCCATCGTGCCCGCGTGGCGCGAGCTGACGCTCACGCTCGGCCAGCGCGTTCGGGTCGAACTGCCGTCGGACGAGATCGTCGGCGAGGCGGTCGACGTGACGGAAGCGGGGGCGCTCGAGATCGAGACCGACGACGGCCGCGTGACGGTTTCGGCGGGCGACTGCGAACACCTGCGCCCGGTCTGACGACCTGCGGAGCCGCGGTGCTCATTCGACGGTGAGGTGTTGCCGTTCGGCCCCATCGTCGACCTCCTCGGAGTCGACCTGCACCGTCAATACCGGCACCGAGGCGCGACGGACGACCCGCTCCGCGACGCTGCCGAGCAACAGCCGATCGATTCCGCCGCGACCGTGGGTCCCCATCACGATCAGGTCGCACTCCCCCGGGTCGGCCGCCTCGACGATGGCGTGGCTCGGCGACCCCTCGAGCACGTCGGTCTCGACTGTGACGCCGTCCGGCGCCAGTGCTGCGGCTCGTTCGACCGCAGCTCGTCCCTCCTCGTGAAGCGCGTCGCTGATCCCCTCGAGTGCAGTCTCCATAGGGAGTCCGCTGTAACCGGTCACGTTGACGACGTAGAGCGCGCGAACGGTCGCGTCGTGGGAGCGCGCGAGGTCGAACGCGTACTCGAGCGCGCGTTCGACCTCCGGCGAGCCGTCGGTCGGAACGAGGATGCGGTCGTACATTACGATACGTGATAGCATACAACAAGCACCTATATCAGCGTTGTCCCGCCGGTGGCGGCCGACGGATCGGCAAGCCAAGAGTCGCCCTCCCGGGCGGCGACGGGCGCGCGGAGGGGAAACGCTGATACAGCCGCCCCGCTAACCGAATTCCATGAGCGACACGTCGTGGACCGACCGGATCGTCGGGGATCGCATGACCGTCGATCAGGAGTTCGCTGCGCGGATTCAGGAGTCGCAGTTTTCCAACCAGCAGTGGAGCCTGATCATGACCGCGACGGAGTTCGAGATCGAACACCCAGACGACCCGGAACAGGCACAAATCGTCGCCAACACGGACAACCTCGAGGGTATCATCCCCGAACTCGACAACGTGCAGTCAGGGATGGGCGCGATGGGGGGCCAACCCGGCGGCGGTGGCCCCGACTCGAGCGCTTCGAGCGGCGGCGTCTTCGACTCGATCATGGGCGCGCTCGGCATCGGCGGCGGGGGCGGCTCCGACGAGAAGGCACAGCTCGAGGCGGCCGAACGGCTGACCCAGGAGTACGCCACGGAGCTCCAGTCACACCTCGAGTCGAAGGGGCGGTGGGAGTCCGTCCGACGTAACGTCGCCGAGGGGAGCTAACTCGAGCCGTCCTATTCGAGGATCGCCGTTCCGTCGCGCCGGCGCTCTCGTCGCCGATCAGTCGCCGGCGTGGAACATCGTGTACTCGCTGGCTTCGTAGATGTTGATAAGCTCGGTGACGAGTTCGTCGTAGGACTCGTCCTCGACGCGCAGTGCATCGAGCCGTTCGATCGTCTCTTGCTCGAGTTCGACGGATGGCATACCCGTGTGTTCGTCGTAGACAGGCAAAAACGCGAGGG
>SDGW01000842.1_pt1 | contig 12729 bp, 11 predicted proteins | sample 2873831 | NCBI WGS metagenome assembly SDGW01 (sample SAMN08132700, study PRJNA421101) | hypersaline lake metagenome | isolation source: celular fraction 0.22 microns magnesium sulfate-rich crust from ephemeral... | place: Spain: Penahueca Lagoon, Toledo | collected 2011-07
CACGGCGGGGCCGGCTACGTCGACGACTTCGACGTCGAGCGGCTCTACCGCGACGCCAAGATTACCCAGATCTACGAGGGAACCACCGAAATCCAGAAGAACATCATCGCCCGCGAACTCCTCGGCAAGGGGATGTTCTAGACGCTCAGGTCTCCCTGGCAGCCGGGTGACGTTCCGGCCTTATTTAAAAGGCCGAACTACTGCGGCAGGAACTACAACCTCCCGCAACGTCAACAATCAGGTGCCGGGTGCACCAGAGTGCCACTGTCGACACCCGGACGCTGGGGACTCACAACTGGCCACTTGCGGCCGCCAACGCTGGACTCGCTCGCCACTCGGGTCCGCTCACCTTTTCACACTGTCTGCCATACCGTCGTGAAGATACTCGGCACCACGGGGTGTCGAAATCCGTCAGTGGAGTATAGCCGGTAGCATCAGACGTAGCCGGCCAGTGGCATCACCAGCCCCGTCACCCAGCCGATACTCCCCAGCACGAGCAGGCCAGCGCCGCGTTCGTCGATGTGCGAGGAGCCGGCGGCGATAAGTCCCAGCCCGCAGGCCAGCCCGACGCGGTGCAAGACGAGCTGGACCGGGATACTGGAGATGCCCAGGCCGCCGAAATCGAGGACGAACGCCGTGGTGAGCCCGACGAACGCGAATCCAAACGCCGGCAGCGGGTCGAGTGGCGCCCCGAGGCGGCGAGCGACCTGCTGGAGTCGGGCGAACCGCGAGGTGGCGCCAAACGGCTGGGAGAGGACGAACGTGATGGTCGGCAACCCGATGGCGATGACCGGATAGAGTATCGGGAACACGACCTTGGGGTCGACCGACGAGAACGTCGCCTCGAAGATGACGCCTGCACTCCGGACGCCGATATACAGTGCGACGAGCGCTGCGGCGAGGACGAACCCGCGGATATTCTGTCGGTTCCAGCCGGCGAATCGTCGCACCTCCTGCTGGAGTGAGTATCGTGTCCGCCGCGTGAACAGCCCGAGGACGAGCAGTGTCGCCATTCCAGGGACGAGCCGGATTTCAGATATCCACCCGTCGTTCCACCCGCGATTCACGCCGTAGTACTCGCGGCTGACCGACTGCACGAACGGCTTGTCGAGAAAGTCCGACTCCAGAACGTTGCGCGACGACTGGATTTCGACGACGGTGTGGCGCAGCCGGAACCAGTCGAAGTACTCGCGGTGAATCTGTATCGCCGTCCACTCGGATTCGTCACTCGTGTACGCGCGGATGTGATACCGGCTCCCGAAGTACTCGCCGGCGTGAATCTGGTAGGCTTCTTTCACCCAGCCCGCTTCGCCGCCCGACGGGCGGGCGTCGATATACGAGTAGCGCTTCGCACCGTGGGTGTCCTGCCAGCCGAGCCCGCCGCCTTTGACAATCACCGGCTGGGCGTCGGTCGCGTTCGTCGCGTTCGTCTCGTTGTCCGGTGTCGGTGCGTCTACCGACGCCCCGGCCACGCTGTCGTTGCTCGACGTGGCGTTCGGCTCGGTCAGGGCCGCGGCAGTCCCGTTGCCGTCGGTCGCGTTCGCGTCGGTCTCGTTTTCCGGCTCGGTAATCTGCCAGTTGAGTTGTGTCTGCTCGGTGAGCGTTCGCTTGACGCGCTCGTCGTCGCCGACGATGACGATGTTCACCGCGAGCGTCCGCTCGAGAGTCGTCTTTCCACGGGACGTGTACGGCCAGAGGTAGCTCCCGTTCTCGACCGGCTGAATCATCTGCTCTTCGGTCGGTGTGTTCCCGTCCGTCGGGTTCAGCGTCGGTAGCCCCAGCCCACCAGCGAGGAGATACGTCCCGGCCAGCAAGAGCAAGCCCGCGACGAGCAGCCGACGGCGCGTGAACATAGGTTCTAGCGGTCTAACGATACCGAGACATATATCAGCTACTCCTCCCGCATTCGGCTTCCACCTGGCGGGAGAAACTCCTGAATCCGGTCGGGACTGGCAACTTTCCGGACAAAGGAGTCGTCGACAAATCGCTCGCGGAACTCCCGGTAGAGCCGCTTGGCGATGTCGTTCTGGGCGTACTGGCCGGGCTCGACGCGGATGCTCGTCTCCGCCTTCGGTTCGATCGCCGACGGCGGCCCGCCGATGACCTGCGTCACGTCCTCGCAGGTGATGCCGACGGCCACCTCGCAGGCCATGTCCCGGTAGTACGTCCGGTCGCCGCGGATGGCAAACCCGCCCTTCTCCAGGTACTCGCCGCTCTCGGGCGTCTTCGACACCTGGTCCGGATCGACCATGTACGCGTCGCCGGCGTGCTTGCCGCCCTTCCAGACAGAGGAGTAGGCGACGGCGAAGGTGGCGGCCTCCCGCCTGTCCTGCTCGGGGATGTCGACGTCGCGGGTGGCCTCGCTGGGGCCGGTGGCCTTCAGCACCGTGACCGGGCCGCCGTGGGCCTGCGCGTGGAAGGACTTGTCACCGCGCGCGAGGTACTTCTTGACCAGCTCCTCGTTCTGGTCGGCGTCGCGACCGCCGATGACGAGGAAGTCGTTGCTGGTGCGGAACCAGCGGAACCGCTCGTACCACTGCTCGCTGTTGCGGACGGGGATGGAGGCCCGCGAGAGCCAGTCGACGTCTTCCTCCTCGTCGTCCTCGTCGCCGCTCTCGTCCTGGTCGCTCTCGCCGTCGGCGGCCTCCCACTCGTCGCGGCGCTGTTTGGCCTCCTCGAGGTCCTCGCGGGTGTCCTCGATGGCGGCCTTGGCGCCCTCCTTCTTCTCCTCGATGCGCTTGGCCTCCTTGTAGAGGCGGTCGGCGTTCTTCTCGACGCCGGTGTCGGCCTCGACGGTGACGCTGGTCCCGTCGAGCGACAGAGTGACGGTCCCCTCCTTGCCGTCGACGGACTCGACGGCCTCGGCGGCCGCGATGCCGCGCTCGCGCCCCTCGGCGAAGCGCTCCTCGATGTCCGCCCAGGAGTGGCCCTCCTCGAGGGCGCCCCGGACCGTCGAGAGCACCTCGTCGACGAGGTCGTACTCGGCGTACAGCAGTTCGGCCTTCTCGCGCTCGGCCTCGGCCTGCTCCTCGAAGTCCTCGATGGCCCCCTGCTGCTGCTCGATGATGCGCTGGTGCTTCTCGATCTCGGCCTCGAAGTCGGGCCGCTGGGGCTCGCCGCCCTCGACCTCGTCCTCGCGGTCGGCGTTGAAGAAGAAGTCGTCCAGCGCCTCGGTGAAGGAATCGAAGGCCTCGCTCTCGAGGTCCTCGTACTCCTCCAGCGGGATGGGCGTGGCGTCGACGCGGTGGCGGCCGTCGCCGTCGTCGTCGCTCTCGTAGTAGACTCGGGGATCCAGGTCGCCCTCCCGAAGACGCGTGGCCAGCCGCTCGACGGCGTCGTACAGCGCCTCGAACTCTTCCTCGCTGGTGTCCTCGATGGCCTGGTTGTAGGGCACGCCGGCGCGGGTGCACAGCTCCTCGCCGTAGAGGCCGCCGAAGTTGAGCTGCGTGGCGAGCGTCCGGACGACGTCGGCGTCGGACTCCTTCAGCCGCGCGACGAAACCCTCGTAGTCGACGGTCAGCGGATTGAACCGCGCAGAGGGGAACTCGTAGGTCGCCCCCGGCGCGACGGTCCGGGACTTCAGCCGGACGGTCTCGAGGCAGTCGACGACCTCGCCGTGCTCGTCCAGCACGGCCACGTTGCCGTCGCCGAACAGCTCTGCGACGATGGTGGTGTTGGCGTCCTCGCGCTCGAACTCGAACTGGAGGATCCGGTCGAACTCGAACTGCTCGACGCCGGCGAGGTCCGCGCCGCTGAGGCGGTTGCGCAGCATCATTGCGAAGTCCGGCGGCCGCCCCGGCGCGTCCGGGACGTGCTCGGGCGCGGCGACGTGCGCCCGCAGGACATCGCTGACCTCGATCAGGAGCTCGACGCGCCCCCGGTCGAAGTCCCGCAGCTTCAGGCGGACGAGCTCGTCCTCCTCGTAGAGGTAGGCCTTGTCGAGCTTGGCCCCCTCGTACCCGCCCAGCTCGCGCTCCAGGGCGGCGAGGTCGACGCTCGTCAGCTCCTGCTTCTGGTCCATGTCGGCACCTGCAGGGCGCGACGCAAAACGCTAGCGGAAGGACACTACCGGAGCGGTCACTCGCGTTCTGCTACCCACTGCGGCCGCGGCAGTCGCCGGCCCCGCTGACCAGTATCCTCTTTGTCGCCGGGACGGTGTCCACCACTGTGAGCCGAATCGGCGACGCCGAGGACGCGACAGACGGGCTTCGCCGCCGCCTCCGTCCGGTGGCGTTTCACTGCCTCGTCTGGTCGCTCGTGTTCGTCACGCTCCTGCCGCTGCTCTGGCCGGTGATGCTGTCGCTGAACGAGGTGCGCGTCGGGACGCTCCTCGACCGGGGCCTCCTGTGGTGGCTCGAGGGCGTCAGCTTCGGCGCGTTCCTGTACACGCTGTCGGCCACCCCCTTTCTCCGGCTGCTCGGCAACAGCACGCTCGTGGCCACCGTCAGCGCCCTCCTCAGTGCCGCCCTCGCCGCGACCGCCGCCTACGGGATCGACCGCTTCGAGTTCGCCGGCCGTCGCCTCGTCGCCGGGTTCCTGCTCGTCTTCCTGATGGTCCCGTCTGCCGTGGTCGCGATCCCGCTGTTTCTCAACTTCCGCACGCTCGGTCTGTACGACACCCGCATCGGCCTCGTCCTCGCGTACCTCGCCTTCACGCTCCCGTTCACGACGTGGTTCCTGATCGCCTACTTCTCCGAGATCCCCCCGTGGCTCGAGGAAGCGGCGATGGTCGACGGCTGCACGCGAGCCGGCGCGTTCGCGCGGGCGTTCCTCCCGACGGCCAGGCCCGCGCTCGCGGGGGCGTTCACGTTCGCCTGGATGCTCGCGTACAACGAGTTCCTCTTTGCGTCGGTGCTCATCCACGACCCGGCGAAGCGAACGCTCCCGGTGGGGATCACGTACGGCGTCGGTCCGCCCGGCGTCGTCTCGGTGCTGGCCTCCCTCCCGATGCTCGCGCTGTTCGCGTTCCTGTGGCGGTACTTGCTCAGCGACGACGTCGACCGCTTCCGCAACTGATCGCCCGTGGACGGGCCGGCCTCCGGACGCCTGTCCGAACGGTCTACAGCTCCTCGGCGATGCGCTCGCCCGTCTCCAGCCCGTTCCTGACGGCGGCGTGGAGCCGGGCCTCGCCGGCCACCCAGTCGCCCGCGAGGAAGAGGTCGTGGTCCGCGGCCATCTCCATCGCGTCGCCGCTGACGCCCTCGTCCGGCAGCGCGTAGCGCCAGCCCTGGTAGTCCGTCCAGTCCGGATCGGCGAGCCGGTCGTCGGAAAGCAGCGCCGCGGTCGCCGCCGCGGCGTCGTCGACGACCTCGTCCTCGGGGTCGTGGAACCGTTCGGCCGACCACTCCGGCGACATCTGCACGAGCAGGAGGCTCTCGCCGTCGGGGACGTGACCCGGCTTGCACTCCTCGCGGCCGATCCAGCCGATCTCGTGGTCCTTGTCGACGTCGACCAGGGCGTAGTACGGCAGGTCGAGCTCGAAGTCGTAGTGGAGCACGGCCGAGACGACGGCGCGGTAGGAGACCGAGGCGACGGACTCGCGCAGCCGCCGGCAGTCGACGTGGTCCCACTCGGCCTGCCCGAGGAGGTCCGCGGTCTGTGGCGCCGGCGGCGTCAGGAGGGCGGCGTCGAAGTGGCCGTGGTCGGTGCCCGATGCGTCCGCGACGGTCCAGCCGCCGTCGGCGCTGGCGATGGTCGCCACGCGCGTGTTCCGGTGGACGGTCGCGTCGGTCGCCGCGAACAGGCGCTTGGCCAGCTGGGTGATGCCGTCCTCGTAGGTCCACTTGCGCCCGTCGCCGCCGTCGCCCTCGCTGATCTCGCCGTCCGCGTCGAAGGTCCAGACCGGCTCCGACACGTCGACGAGCCCGTCGGTCGGGAGCGCCTCGGTCACCAGTTCGGTGACGCGCTCGTCGTCGTCGGTGAGGTAGTTGGCGCCGTACTCGTAGGTGCAGTCGCCGCGGCGACGCGTCGCGGCGCGCCCGCAGAGGCCGCCGCTCTTCTCGAAGACGGTCACGTCGACGGGCTCGTCGCGGAGCGCGTAGGCCGCCGCCGCGCCGGCCGCTCCGGCGCCGACGACCGCCACCGTGGCTGTCATGTCACTCGCTGCGAGCGGACGGCTCAAAGAACCCACGCCCGCGACCGAGAAGCCGCCGGCACGGAGTGCCGGCGACTTCTCAGCCGCCCTCGAATCCGTCCGCCAGCGCCCGCAGCGCGTCCGAACCGCCCTCGACCAGCGGCGTCCCGTGGCTCATCGCGGCCACGTCGAACGGCCCCGCGCGCTCGACGAGCGACCGGACGCTGGCCCGGCACTCGGCGACGTCGTAGGAGTCCAGCCAGAACGGCACCGTAAGGCCTTCCGCCTCGCCCCACACGAGGTCGCCCAGCAGCGCGACGTCGGCGTCGTGGACGTAGACGGCGTGGCCGAGGTTGTGCCCCGGCGTGACGTACACAGTGAAGCGTCCCACGCGCTCGCCGTCCGCGACCGGCCGGAGGTCGAAGCGGTCCGGGATGGGGAACAGCCGCCGCGCGGCGCGGTGGAACAGCCCCTTGTGGTGGAGCAGCGGCGGGTCCGCGTCGCCGGTGAGCAGCCGGTAGTCCGGCGCGCCGATGTACACCGGCCCGTCGAACTCCGGTGCGAGGCGAGCGAGACCGGTGACGTGGTCGAGGTCGTAGTGGGTCAGCAGGACGCGGTCGAGGTCCCCCGGGCCGTAGCCGGCGTCGGCGAGTTCGCTCCGGATCGAGGGCGTGTTCCGCCAGTAGCCGGCGTCGCAGAGCGTGACGGTCGGCTCGCCGTCGCTACCACCCTCGGCGTCGCTCCCGCCCGGCCGCGACATCGCCGCCTCGTCCAGCAGGAAGCAGTTCGTGGCCATCGGCGGGACCAGTCCGAGATCGAGCAACCAGACGCCGTCGAGGAGTTCGCGCGCCACTACTCGTACTCGCGCGCTCGATCCCCTTCCGATTCCCGGTTTCGTCGCTGCTCGCGGGCGCGCTCGACGTGCTCGTCCGCACCCTCTATCGTCTCGACCTCGAGCAACCGCTCCAGTTTGCGCTCGAACTGCTCGTCGGTGAGCTCGCCGCGGGCGTAGCGCTCGCGGAGCCCGGCGAGCGCGTCGTCCGCGTCGCCGTCGCGACGCTCCTCGTTGCCCTCGTCGCGCTCGCCCCACGGCCACCCCCACTCCCGGCCGGTCTCCTCGTCGTCGGTCTCTCCGACGGCGATCTCCACGATCGGGATCACGACGACGTAGCCGACGATCAGTGCGGCCCACCACCACTCCTGGCCCGTGAACAGGGCCGCCATCCAGAGGCCGGTGACGAGCAGCGACGCGACCTCGACGGCGTCCTCCCGGAGGCGCTCGACGGGACCGCTCATGAGCGGACCCTTCGACGTGGTGGGTCAAAAACGTGGATGCACCGACGGCGCGGACGCCTACGGCCCCAGTACCGTCCGGAGGTTGTCCAGCGGGCTCGGATCCTCGTGGTCACTGGCGCCGCGAGAGAGGTGCCGCTCCAGCGCGGCGACGACCTCGGCCTCGTTCTAGAGGCTCCCGCGGTCGAGCGTGACGGTCCCGAACGGCCAGACGTTCCCGTGCAGGACCAGCGCGTCGTCGGTGACCGCGAACCCGTCGAACTTCTACCAGGGGAGATAGCCGATCCAGTTGATCAATCCGCGGTCGGTGATCTCGTAGCGGCGTCGCACGCGCCCCTGGAGCAGCGGACCGAGCTGCGACAGCCCGAGCATCGCCGGGACGAACGCCGCGAGCAGCGGCCCGTCGGCGATCGTCACCGCGCCCCAGACGGCCGCACCGACCACGCCCGCGACGGCGAACGCCAGCCGCAGCCGCGAGGCCGGCCGCTTCTTCGCGCTGAACGTCACGCCGTGCTCGGTCGCGTCCCGCGCCCGCGCGATGACGGCTCGATCAGCGAGGTAGCCGACGAGGAACGCGGTCAGGAAGCCCGCGGCGCCGCCGGCGCCGAAGGCGACCGCCGTCGCCGCGGTGTCGACGAAGACGAGCGGGAACGCCGCCAGCGCCGTGAGGCCCGGGAGAGCCATCAGGCCGGCGAGTTCGACCCCTTCGCGCAGGCGCGTGGCGGGGTCGTCCATCCGTCCGATGAGCGCCCGCGCCGCCAGGGCGCCAGCGAGGAACAGACCGGCGACGACGGCAACCTCACGCGGGGAGACGGCGGCGTCGAACGGCCCCGCGACGACGTACGTCGCGGGCGGCCCGAGCGTCGCAGCGGTCCAGACGCCGAGGACGAGGGCCAGTCGGTTCCGGAGGGCGAGCATATGAATCCGTACCGATATACTGTTCAAAAAACTCTCCTCCACGGCTCCGCTCGCCGGTCAGAGTCGCCTGCTGACGTACGGCCCGTCCTGCCGATAACCGAGCTTCTCGCGGTAGTACTCGCGGACGCCGATGCCGGAGATGACCGCGAGCTTGTCGAAGCCGGCGTCGGCGGCGCGCTCCTCGGCCTCGCGGAGGAGGCGGCGGCCGTAGCCCTGGTGCTGGTGGTCGGAGTCGGTCTCGGCGGCCTGCCCGACCCCGACCTGGCTGCCGTAGACGTGGAGTTCGCGGACGATTGCGGCGTTCTCCAGCTCCCGGCGCACGGGGTCGTTCGGGAACCGCAGCCGGCAGAAGCCCACAAGGAGGTCCTTCTCGCGGTCCTCGAAGGAGATGAAGTGTTCCGTGCCGCCGCCGGCCTCGTAGGTGGTCGTATCGAGCGTGATCTCCTCGGGGTCCTCGTCGTTCATCCCGACCTCGCGACAGCGGATGCAGTCGCAGGTCCAGCCGTGCTCCTCCATGCGCTGGCGGGCGAGTTGCCGGAGGTTGGACTTCCAGACGCCGCCCTCGATGAAGTCCGCGGGGATGTCCCGCTGGACGCGCTGGAGGCGGGTGTACTCCGGGATCATCGACTTGATCTCGGCGACCAGCTCGGCGGCCTCGTCGTTGTTCAGCGGCTCGAACTCGTCCCTGCGCCACCAGTCGTAGGTGACCGTTCCCTCGACGACGAGCGTGGGGTAGATCTTCAGGTAGTCCGGGCGCCACTCCGATTCCTCGAAGATGCGCCGGAAGTCCTCCAGGCACATCTCCTTGGACATCCCGGGCTGGCCGGGCATCATGTGGAAGCCGACCTTGAACCCGGCGTCGCGGAGGCGGCGGTTGGCGTCGATGGAGGCCTGGACGCCGTGGCCGCGGTGCATCTCGCGGTTGATCCGCTCGAAGGTGGTCTGGACGCCCACCTCGACTTTGGTCCCGCCGAGGTCGAGCATCCGGTCGATCTGCTCGGGGTCGCACCAGTCGGGCTTGGTCTCGAAGGTCGTCGCGACGTTGCGGACCTCGGCCGTCTCGTTCTCGGCGATCACGTCCTCCAGGTAGCGGAACTCGTAGTCGTCGGGGTCCTCCGCGAAGCTCTCCTCCTCGGCTGGCTCCGGCGGCGCCTCGGGGTCGAAGTCGTTCATCGCCTCCAGCGCCCGCTTGACGAACCACTCCTGATAGTCGTGGCTGCGGGCGGTCATCGTCCCGCCCATGACGATCAGCTCCGCCTTGTCGACGGGGTGGCCGATCTCCCGGAGCTGGTTGAGCCGCAGCGTCACCTGCCCGTAGGGGTCGTAGTCGTTCTGCTCGCCGCGCGCGGCCGCGGGCTCGTGGCCCGTGTAGCTCTGGGCCGAGGAGAACTCCGAGTCCGGGCCGCCGGGGCAGTAGAGGCACTTGCCGTGCGGGCAGCGGTGCGGCGAGGTCATGACCGCGATGGGCGAGACGCCCGAGGCCGTCCGGACGGGCTTGCGCCGCAGCACCGCCTCCAGTTCCTCGCGCCGGTCCTGTGGCGCGTAGTCCATCAGCTCGGAGTTCTTGGGCACCTTCGGCGAGGAGTGCTCCGAGCAGACCTCCATCTTCGCGCTCTCGACGTCCTCGCGCTCGAGGTCGCCCGAGAGGATCCGCTCGACCAGTTCCTCGCAGACCCGCTCGAAGGCCTCCGTCTCCGTCGGGTCCGTCGGCTCGGTGCTCATCTGGTTGTTCGGGAGTGGTCGTCTCGCGCGAATAAGCGTGTCGCTCCTGGCATCTGACTGCTCTTTCGCCGCGGATGCTGGCTTCTCGACCGAGAACTGAACGCCTCCTCGCGCTCGACCGTTCTGACTCGCTGTGCGCTCCGCTCGCGAAGACCTCGCACGACGTCGACCCCACGCCTCGCTTCGCTCGGGTGGCGACAGCGCGCGCCACTTTGAAAATAATAGTTGCATTCGCCGGCCCGACAGTAGCACAAAAGTGATATCGGAGCGACGAACACCGCGACGTATGCCAGCGGAAGATGAGTCCGACGAGGACTCGTGCCCGAGGTCCCGAAACCGCATCTTCTGCGCTACGCCCGAGATGAACGTCACCGGCGACGGCCTGAAACGGGTCCTGCGGGCGCTGTTCGGGTCCGACTGATCGGTCTCCGTCGACTGTCGTCGCCTCTCGCGGGAAGGGTAGGAGACGTCGGAGACGATCGACTCCGACCCCCGAGACGTACATGATTAACCCCGCGTGAGTCGATACGACATGTCCATGCCGGCGTGAAAGCAAATGTTTACTACAGGCCGAGTACTCTTTTGGAACACGTTCGCGCCGGTCGCCGTCGGGCCGCCCTCCATCGGTTTGTCCGGGACTAGCGGACCCCTAGATATCCATGTGGCAAGACATCGTCATCCTCATCGGAAGCATCGTCGCCATCATCAGCCTCGTCCCCACCCTGCTCGACGACGACGCGTCGGTCCCGCTCACCACGAGCGTCCCGACGGTGTTCGTCCTCTCCGGGCAGTCCGTCGCCTTTCACTCGCTGGGCCTCACCGGGTCCACCGCGGGGGCTGTCGCCGGCCTCGTCCTCTGGACGCTGATCGCCTGGCGGAAGTCGCCCGAGTCCGCCTCCCTGACCGACGCCGCCCCCTCGGACTTCGCGCAGCACGCCGACTGATTCGATCGCTTCTCCCGAGTCCCCGACGCCGCGCTGCCCAGTGGCGACGGCCGTGTCCGCTCGGTGCACACGGCCGTGAGCGTGAATAGCCGAGAACGACCAGTCGTACCCATGCCAGCCGACGACGAGACCGACGACCTCTCTTGCCCGCCGTTCCGCGGCTGCGTCTTCTGCTACACGGCGGAGATGAGCGTCTACGGCGCCCGGAAGGCCGCCCGTGCGCTCCGGTCGGACTGAACCACGTCACCGCCCCCGGCTACTCGTCGTCCCAGTAGGGCACCTCGGCGTCGAGGTCGAGGTACGTCGAGAGGGTCCGCTCGTCGGAGGGGCCACCCGGCGCGGCGCCGGCGTACAGGCCGACCTTGCCGTCGTCCGGATAGACGGTAATGTCAGGCTCGTTCATCGTCGAGACGGCGAGGTAGCGGAGGCCGTCGTCGCCGGCTTCGACCTCGTGGGTGCTCTCCTCCCCGCGCGGGAGCGCGACGAAGTCGCCGGGCGAGAGGGCGTGTTCCGCCTCGTCCGGACCGAGCGTCAGCGTGCCGCCCCCCTCGAGGACGTACAGCGCCTCCTCGTTGCCCTCGTGGTAGTGGCGGAGCCACGTCCGCTTGCCCGGCGGCACGTCGTAGAGACTCGCGCCGAGTTCCTCGCTACCGGCAGCGCGGCCGAGTTGCTTCCGGCGAAAGGTCCGCTCGCCGTGCTCGTGGTCGGTCCACTCGAGATCGCTCTCGTCGACAGGTTCCATGCGGCCGGGATCGGCCGCTGCCAAGAAGTAGATTCCGCTCCTCTGCTAACTGTTCACACGCGGTCGGCGACGGCGTCCAGCGCGGCGTCGAGCACGGCGTCGCGCTCGCCGGCGAGGAAGCGGATCGATCCCTCGCGGGCGCTGCGGGCACCGACGCCGCCCTCGGGGACCTGATCGGCCACCTCGTCGGCCAGGTCGTGGACGTCCACGTCGGCGTCGGAGCGGACGTACAGCGCGTCCTCGTCGATGCCGACGAGCGCGTCCACGCCGGCCCCCTCCTGGCGGTACAGCTCGTCCAGCAGGAGCGTCTCCGGCGGGAAGTCGAACCGGTGGGTGAAGGCGTCCGTGTCGAGGACGACGATGTCGGCGTCGCCGACGCGCTCCTCGTCGAGGTTGGCGACGGCGGTGTCGACCTCCGTCTGGAGCTTCGTCCGGAACTGCTCGGCGATGTTGCCGGCCAGTCCGGTGACGTCCTCGTCGTCGTCGCCGAACAGCAGGTCGATGATCAGCTCGCGCTTGTCCTCGTAGGACTGGTAGTAGGCCTCCAGCGCGACGGCCTCGCGGAGCTGCTCGATGGCCTCGGGGTCGTAGCCGGCCTCGGCGGCGGCCGAGAGGTACGGCTCCGGCGTGTCGTCCCAGAAGCTCACCGCGGGCAGGTGGACGAGGTCGTCGCGGACCTCCTCGTTGACGTGGGCGGCGACGTTGGCGGCCAGCGCGGTCGTCGTGGTCGGCGGCGCGTCGGCCACCGACGGGCTCACGAGCGTCTCGACGGCGTCGGCGACCTCCGCGTCGGCCACGGCGTCGTCGACGACGACGCGGGGCGCGCCGTAGACGTCCAGCAGCTCGAACCCGTCGAGGCTCTCGCGGGTGCTACCGGCGGCGACGAACACGAACAGGGGGAGCTTCTCGTCGTGGCGCTCCCGGTTCTCCAGCATGTTCGTCGCGTCCTTGGTGGCGTCGTTCATGTCGTAGACGCCGCCCTCCAGCGGCCGGCGGTCGAAGTAGTGGTACTGGGCGTCGGACTGGCGGTGCTCCTC
>SDGW01000843.1_pt1 | contig 12727 bp, 15 predicted proteins | sample 2873831 | NCBI WGS metagenome assembly SDGW01 (sample SAMN08132700, study PRJNA421101) | hypersaline lake metagenome | isolation source: celular fraction 0.22 microns magnesium sulfate-rich crust from ephemeral... | place: Spain: Penahueca Lagoon, Toledo | collected 2011-07
CGTTCCGGATCTACCATCATCCCGCGGTGCGCCAGATACTGACGAACAGCGCGTTGTGGGCCGGCGAGAGTATCGAATCCTGAGATCTTCTCACTTTGCTCTGTTGAAATACTATTAATTCGACACTTTTTCTGCTGGAACGGCTGTTCAGAAGATGTGCGCATCGAACAGAGAATATTCTATCAGATTAATTCAGTATTCTGACTACTGTGTCGAATACAGAGCGCGTATCTTGCAAGTCCAGTGTTCTACGTTGGCGATAAACACACAGTAGTCTGTTGGAAACGAGAGCTGTCTACCGCGATAGAACACTTATTCCGCCCACCGTGCGTCTGCTGATACGTCATGAGTGATCGCAGAGAGTGTGACTCCTGTGGGCACGTTTTCAAACAAGCCTGTTTACTATAGCAGGGAAAGGGCTTGTTCGATGTCCTGGATCAGATCGGTGCTATCCTCAATGCCTACTGGCATTCGGACTAACGAGTCAGAGATCCCAGCAGCACGCCGTTCATCTGGTGAAATAAATGATGCAGACATCGTCCATGGATGGTCAACGAGGGATTCCACCCCGCCGAGACTCACAGCTACGGTGAATACCTCTAATTCACCGATGAAGGCCCTAGTTTCGGCTTCCGAAGCGTCTAATTCGAACGAGACGATTCCCCCGAATCCGTCCATTTGTTGTCTGGCGAGGTCGTGTTGGGGATATGATTCGAGTCCTGGATAGTGGACCCCCTGTACCTTGGGGTGGTCAGCGAGGAACTCCGTAATTGCCTGAGCGTTCGCTTCGTGTTGCTCCATCCTGAGTGGGAGCGTCTTCGTCCCTCGTAGCACGAGGTAGGCGTCGAATGGTGATAATGCGTTCCCGAAGATGTATTCTTGCAGCGTCGAAACCCGGTCTGCTATCGCCGGGTCATTCGTGCCGACAACACCACCTGTCGAGTCACTGTGACCGTTCAGGTATTTTGTCGTACTATGAACGACAACGTCGGCACCCAATTCCAGTGGTTGCTGCAGATACGGCGTCGCAAACGTATTATCCACGCAGAGTGGGATTTCATGCGCATCAGCAACGTCAGCCAGTTCAGCTATATCACACAACCTCAACAGCGGATTCGTAGGTGATTCCATCCAGAAGAGGGCCGTGTCTTCTCTGACGCGCTTTTCGACGGTTTCAGGGCTCCTTGCGTCCACGTACTCCACTTCGACGCCCAATACGTCCCTGAATAGGTCTTCAAGAAGCAGCCTCGTGCCGCCATACACACCATCGAACGCTACGAGGTGATCGCCCGGGTCACAGAGCGCGAGAGCGGCCGTCGTTATCGCTGCCGTCCCGGAATTGAATGCGATAGCCTCTGACCCTCCTGTGAGGCGAGCGAGCCGCGATTCCAGTGCGTCCCGGGTCGGGTTTCCGAACCGCGCATACTTGTATCCGTTTTTCGGCTCTCCAGGAGTCTCCATTTCGTGGTGTGTAGCCAAATGAATCGGTGAAACGACGTCCCCCGAGAGATACTGCTGTTCAACATCCGTTTCACCGCGATGAACCGCTTCAGTTGCGAATTCAAATGTCTCGGTCATGGTTCGAGTCCCACCTTGGATGATCGTACACAGCCTCAGCGACTGTGTCTTTGTGGCCTTCGTTAGGTCCGCCAGCAATCGTCAGCAGTCGAGCGTCTCGGAGATACCGTTCCACGTGTGTTTCCGTTGTGTAGCCGATGCCGCCGTGAAGTTGCATGGCTTCGTTGGCGTTGTCTACGGCTGCCTGTGTCGCAAACACCTTCGCCATGCTGAATTCTCGGGTCGTTTCGTGCCCCCGGTCAGCACGATCCGCTGCACGCAGCGTCAGCAGTCGTGCTGTATCTACCCGCTGTGCCATCTCGCCAACCTTCCACTTGACGCCCTGAAAGTCCCCAATTGGCTGGTCGAACTGTTCTCGTTGACTGGTGTACGCGACGGTATCATCGAGTGCGGCACGTGCGATGCCGACGCCACGAGCTGGCACGTTCACCCCCGTCTGAAGGTTTTTGCGCTGAACGTAGGCTTCTCCAACTGCTCCGATTCGCTGCTGCTCCGAGACTCGCACATCTGAGAGTGTTGCTTTGGGAGACCTCACCGTACGAGCACCGAGCGTATCCCAGACCTGCTCGACATCGAACTCGTCGGTCGGAACGAGGAAGGCGGTGATGTTGTGGGAACTCTCTTGTTCGGGACCGGTTTTCGCGTACGTGAGAACGTAATCAGCGTGGAGGAAGTTCGTAAGCCACTGCTTGTGTCCATTCAAAACCCACTCATCACCCTCTCTTTCGGCGGTGGTCTCCAATCCCGACTTGTCACTCCCGGCATTCTCTTCACTCAGTCCGAGAACTCCGACAGTGTCGTATGTAGCCATCGACGGAAGGTAGGTGTCCCGCTGTTCCTCAGTACCGAACCGCTGGATGGCTTCGGCAACACCGAGATGTAGGGCGAGCGCGCTTGCGACGGGCATCAGTACAGCAGACAATTCCTCAGTGCTGATTGTGAGTTCGAGCATACCTTCGCCCATCCCCCCGTATTCTTCTGGCAGCGTGAGGCCCGCGTATCCGCGGTCACCGAGATCGTTGAGGATTTCGGTCGGATGTTTCTCTGCTTGGTCTAGTTCAATCGCTTGCGGCTCGATGACATCCTGTGCGTATTGTCGGACCTCGTCACGGAGACGTTGTTGTTCTTCGGTGAGTTGGAATTTCATTGGATTGGAGCTATTTTCAGCCCTCGCGGAGGCCAGGATTCAGGCCTTCGGGGACTTCTTCGCCCCAATCTTGGGCCCACTCATCCAGCTCTGCTAATACGTCAAGGAGCTCTTCTCCCTTTGCAGTGAGACCGTAGTAGACCGCGACCGGTGCGTCTTCCTCCATTCGTCGAGCGACGATGTCGTTGTCCACCAGTTCGTCGAGCGCATCGGAGAGCGTCTTCGAGCGTGCTCCGGTCGCTCGCTTGAGTTCGTTGAACCGCTTTTCACCGTCTCTGAGGGCATAGATGATGTTCATTCGCCAGGGAGTCCCGATCTGGTCGATGGCCTGGATGACTGGGCATGCCGATGCATTCTGTTTCTCGATCTCGTTCTGTCGGGATTCAGTTTCAGCAGACATGGTTAATCGGCCGTGGGGACGGTACAGGCAGTGGTGTTCTCGGGGTACGATTCGACGCCCGCGTAATCGACGAGGTCAGCTCCAAGGGTCTCAACTCGGTCAACCAGCGCTTCGTCGGTTAACTCTCCGGCTTCGAAGGTACTGTGGGCATTTGGGATGGCGACCTGGTGGGGGAGTACCCAGGCGTTGAGCGTGCGGGCAACCGACCGGAGGTGCTCCAACGCGGGCGTCGGGAACCCTCCGCCGGCGACGACCAGTAGACCCACTGTCGTTTCCTCAAACTCGTCGAACCCACAATAGTCGAGTGCGGTTTTCAGTACTGACGAGTACGACCCGTGGTAAACTGGAGAGCCCAGCAACACGCCGTCAGCACTTCTCACGAGTTGGCGGAGCTCTCTCGCATCCCCGGCATCACTCTGATCCGGGTCGAAGACTGGCAGGTCTAATGTACTGAGGTCCACGAGTTCGGTCGTGGCACCCTTTGCCTCAGCTGCCAATAAGGCTTCTTCGAGCGCATGACGGGTACGACTTCCGTCGCGCTGGCTTCCACATAGTGCGACTATTTGTTTGGTATCGTGTACGTCCATTCCTTGCTGAATTACACACTCTAAACCCAGTTAAGCGCTCGGTGGAACTCGTTCCAGTAATATATATTATATTTCAGAATCCCTATCGGTGTCGGAGAACGGGTAATCGGTGTTGAATCCGGTGGTAGACTTCAGAGATACTAACCATAGATACTCAGTTCCACGGAGCCCCGTCGAGATCGACCTGGCGTGCTGTTCTATTATTCGCGTCGATTCGTGCGATGTCGTCTTCGTCGAGATTCAAGTGCTGTGCCTCGTAGTTTTCTCGAATGTGTGCCTCCGAAGTGGACTTCGGAATGACGACGACGTTTTCCTTTGACAGTAACAATGCGAGCCTGACCTGCGCTGCTGTTGCCCCGTGTTTGTCTGCGATATCGACTAATTCGGGGACTTCAGTCACTGTCCCTTTTGCCAGTGGGGGTATGCAACGAGATAGTGGTCGTGCTTTTGAGCGGATTCCCGCAGTTCCTCCTGTTGTAGCAAGGGGTGGCATTCAACCTCGTGAGCGAAGATTGGAGCGTCAAGGTGTGTGCGTGCCTCGTCAAGTAATCTGGGGGTAAAATTCGAAATGCCAATGTGGCGAATCACCCCACGGTCGTAGAGCTCGTCGAATGCCGGAAGCGTTTCTTCAGGGTCATACGAACGAATCGGCCAAAGGACGTAGAGCAAGTCGAGCTCGTCAACATCAAGTCGGTCGCAACTCGCCCGAGCGTGTTCCAATACGTCGTTGTACCCGAGATTACGAGAATGAATCTTTGTCGCCACGAACACGTCGTCGCGGCCAACGCTTGCTGAATTTAAGGCCTCACCAACCGCACACTCGTTCTCGTACATTTCGGCAGTGTCGAAGTGCCGATAGCCGATATTTAGGGCCGTTTCCACACTCGTGGCGCAAACTTCCGATGTAGTATCGTACGTGCCGATACCGATGTCGGGAATATCATCACCCGTCATTTATTCAAGGGGATGGCGTACAGTATCGAGACCGAGTGATCAGTCGTCGGGTCGTGGAGTGTTACGGTCATCCTCGATTAGAGCGGCCGCGTGCCGGGCTAAACCTGTTTCAATGGCGTCTGCAAACGCAGCGACGGCGTCTTCGCCGGCATCGAGACTCAGGTATGGCTCGATGAGTTCGAGTTCCATCAGCAGGAATTCGCTCCCTCGTTCGATACCATCTACGCGGGCGTACGTGAAATTGATTGGACTGATTCCTAGTTCGTTTCCTGCAACTTCGAGGACCGCTGCGGCCTGCTCTACGATCTCACGCGGTGGCTCGTACGGTTCGGAGCTTCCGCCGTAATTCGGATGAGCGCGGAAATCATCCGAAGCTGGGAGCTGTCTGGTGGCATGGCTGAAGCTACCCTCGAAGAAGACAAGCGACCGTTCACCGTCGTCGATTTCGGGGGCGAACTGCTGAACGAGAACGTCGCCGTTCGAAACAAGGTCCTCGAATCGCTGCTGGTGGTTTCGAGCTTCGTCGTGGGACGCTCTCCAAATTCCGGCCGAGCTGGTGCCGACAGCGGGTTTTACTACGGCTTCTCGCCAGCCATTGTATTCTAACACCGTCCTGAGATCGATTTCGGTGGTCCGTTCGATCCACGTCGTCGGGAGAATGGATACACCGCTCTGTTCGAGATCGCGGAGATAGAACTTGTGGTGGTTCCATCTGATTGTGTCGGCCGAGTTGAGCAGTACGACATCCGCGTTCTCGATACGATCTAGCCAGTTCTGGAAGGCATCCAGTTGGGTGTGGTACTCCCAGCAGGAGCGGACGAGCACTACATCGAAGCTATCCCACTCTACTGTCGAATCCGTCCAGAGAACTGACTCCGCCGAGAGGCCGCGATTGCGTAATTCCGTTTGTAATGCTTGACCATCCTCGGTCAAGTTTGGGGCTGCATCACCGGTGACGATGCCAATTCTGGGTGATGACCGATATGTCATCGGCTCATAAGACACGATAAAATCACTACACTTCTCGGTGGAGCCCGTTCCAGTAATTCTGCTTACACCCTATCGTCAATCCTTGGTGGTGACGGTAAACGACTCGTCAATGGTGAACGCCAGCGAGTCCGTCGCATCTGGAACCGACACTTCGACGCACATAGGGTCTGTTTGCTGGACCGTGACGGCATCAGAGTCAACGACGAACCCGAGATCCCACAGCGGCGTCTCTTGGACGTCGATATCGGCTTGGTGAAGCTGGCCAGTGACTACCGGGCGTGTCAGTAGAACGACGCCGACCGGAATGAAGCTGTAGAAACTGCACCGTTCGCAGTCAACCGCCACGACCGCAGGATGGTCGCGGGCGAAGTACTCGTCGTACTGGTCGAGTTGCTCGATAACACCGATGCAGGCTCCCTGCTCGTGGACTTGACTGGTCAACTCGCGGTCGATTGGACCAGCGCAGAACGGACATATGCCGTCAAGGGCGCACGACCAGATGAGTTCCGTTCGCCGGTCGAAGGCCGAAACGATGGCGTCGCTGTCGCGGTCAGCAATGCCGCCGGGATCGAACGGCCACTCTAGTGCCCGATTCCCACAATCAGGACAACGAATCCGAGCGATGTAATCGGTGTCGTATTCGAAGGTCAGTTGCTCCCCGCACTCCCGGCAGTCATCGTCTAACCCGACTGGTCCCACCGTTACCTGATCGTGAAAGACTCCACTCTGAATTGCATCGAGAACGCGGTGGCCGGGGTACTGCAGTTCGTAGCCGTCGTCGGTCTTAGCGATGAATTGATCTTGTAGCTCCGAGAGATGGTAGGTGAAGCTGCCCGAGTCACGTTCACCCACTGTCTTCCGAAGCTCGGAGAAAGATAATGAAAAGCCTGGGGCATCCCACAGCGCGAGCAGAATCTCCAATCGGAGATCGTGGCTTAGGGTCATGAACGCGGATTCAGCGTCAGTTGCGACCTGAGTTCTGTCAGACTGTTCACTGGCCATACGCGTTGAATCCTCACAGTCCAGTATAAATATTGAGTCCTGTCAGAAACCGACTGTGAGGATACTCAGTACCGCAGCTCCCAGGGCGGCTCCGACACTCGCGGAGAGGAGCGTGCCCTGGTAGCCGATTGCGCCTCCGAGAAGTGTGAACAGTGCTGGACCAACAGCTTGACTTATCCCGATGGTCGTTGTCTGGAGACTCATTACGCCGCCACGAACCTCGTCTGGAGCTAAGACACTAATCCTAGCGAAGAGCGTGGGAGTGACGAAACCACTCCCAACACCGAATACGAGTAATCCGCCGATCAGCAGCGGGGGAGTACTTGCGAGGGCGACGCCGAGAAAGCCGAGTGCGTATAGGGCAAAGCCGGCGGTGAGCAGAGTCGTCGTCGAAGCTCTTGCAGCCAGCATTCCGTTCTGCGTTGAGACGCCAGCTGTAACTAGTAAGACAGTGCTGGTAACGAGTCCAACCGTTGTAGGAGTGAAGCCGAACGCACCATCGAGGTAGAAGGGCAGAGCAGTGTATAGCCCCCCGAAGAGGAGGGTAAAGGAGACGAACATGATGCCGTACAGCGTGAGAGCTCGACGGGTCGGAATGAGACTGAACGCCTCACGGACATAGCCGCGATCACTACCACTAGGTGTCGTCCCGCTATCGTCGAACGCGAATAGAACCAGTACCGCAACCGGCAGCGTGAACGCATACATGAGGAACGGCGCATTCCAGGCGCGAGCGGCGAGGTATCCCCCAATCACGGGATAGGCTGCAGTCCCGAGAGAGAGCATAGCCGACGTGACGCCCATGACGGAGTCGTGTTGCCGGCCAGCGTATCGGTCGCCGACCGCGGTCATCGCAAGTGCAGCGAGGATACTCCCGGCGGCGAACCCCTGAAAGACACGCAGGCCGAGCGCGACTGCGAAGTCGTTCGTGAATGCGATGGCAGTGCCAGCGAGTCCGAAGATAGCAAGGGTTCCTGAGAGGACGTACCGCCGACCAATGCGGTCGGCGAGCGCGCCGATGACCGGGGCAAGCAGTATCCCGGGGAGCGCGTACAGCGTGATGAACAGGCCAGCTCGAGACTCGGAGACGCCGAATACGGACTGGATTTCGGGGAGCGCCGAGCTGATTAGCGGCACGTCCATGGGCGTCATCAGTGTGGCCGCGAGGATGGCGACCAAGACTGGCGAACGCCATGGAACACCTACTGACCGGTCAGTACTCGGTGACTTCTCGGTTACTTCCATTGGTTATCAGAGTCCAATGCCGACTGCAAGCGGCCAGGTGACCGTCGAGAGCGTGAGGAAGACCAGTGCGCTCCCGATCAGCCCGACGTTTTTCAAGAAGTGGATCTGTTCGTTCTGTCGGTCCTGTCCTTCCATGGTCCAGAAGTCGTGCATGATGACTGTGATTGGGACGAGGAAGGCGATCACTGCCAGTGCGCCGATAGCGGGGAAGACGCCGGTGAGGACTGCGAGCGCGCCGGCGATCAGGCCGAAGCTTCCCAGGGGGACGCTGATTGTAGCCAGCGGTGCTCCCTTGCTTTTGGCGTAGCCGACCGAGGATTCGAGGTCGAGTAAGTTGCCCAGCGCGAGGTAGCCAATGACGAGTGCGAACAGCACCCGACTTACGAGGAACGCTGTCCCAGCCAGCGCCGAGGAGAACACCATCAGGCATCACCCCCCGTACTGGAGACTCGTGGGTTACTGTTCGTCCGTGCGATTCCAACCGTCTCGGTTCGAATGTCGTTTGCTGACATCGTCGCATGAGGTGATACGACTGCTTGACGAATATATTTCAGGCAAGTTATACTATACCAGGTTTCGCGCGCTAAACCACGGCAACTGGCGAGAAAAGGGGCTTTCTCAGAGACACGTTGAGACGCCTCCAGTTCCTTTGCTCGTTATTGATATCGTGGGTCTTCGGCCGTGGTAACGGGAAAATAGCCGAATGCGCTCACAGAGTATACTTGGTCATTCCACAAGGAATATGACCGGAACCGGAGGTCCACACATCTGGGAACAATAGCACATTTGTTAGTATAGCTGGATTGTGATGGTCTCAGTTGGACTAGTGATTGCACAGTTCTACGAAACAATGGCCGAAGAGATGGAAGAACGAGCTCACGGGCGGATAACGGAACGGGACGCAGAGATTACTACAACGCTCTACGTCCCGGGAGTCTACGATAGTCCACTTGCCGCTGACCGTCTCGCACGGCGTGATGGAATTGACGCTGTTGCAGTGTTAGGAGCGGTCGTTACCGGTGACACAGACCATGATCAAGTTGTTACCCACACTGCGGCTGACAAACTCAGCGACGTCTGCCTCGACCGAGACACACACACACACACACACACACGTAATGTTCGGCGTAATCGGACCGGATAAGAGCGCTGCCGAAGCACACGAGCGGATCGAATATGCGGTGAATGCTGTTGATGCCGCCGTCGATACTGTGCATGAGCTTCAGGGGTAGGCTCCACTAGACGATGACAGCACCACTTCCGCGGACAATGAGGAGCGTACCAACACCGACAACCATTGCGAGCAGGACGCTCTCCGTCCTGTGAGCGACAACGAGCACAGCGATTCCGGCCATCCACTCACTTGGGCCACCCTCTAACAATCGAACAACCAGAATTGCAACGAGGATTCCTCCAGGAAGAGCGTCTAGTCCTTCCCGCACTGACTCGGACGGCTCAACTCGGTCGAGTGCCCAGAATCCGCCAGCTTTGGTCACGTACGTGACGATACTCATCCCGAACACGACCGCGAACGCGGTCAGCGACACCTCACCGGACATTACGCGTCACCTCGGCAAGACTCGCAGCGAATCCCCCCGCCAAGATATACCAGCGGCCAGGCAAAACTGCATCAACGCTGACGGCAACGACGGCAGCTACAATCCACGGGGTGAGGGAATCTCGCCCCTCCCAGAAGCTGACCAGTAACGCGAGGAAAATCGCCGTCAGAACGAAACCCAGGCCGTAGGTTTCCGGGTTACCGATGCGGCTGCCAGCAACCGCGCCAATAGCGGTGCAGACAACCCAGAAAACCCAGATTGCCAATCCACTTCCTAATAGAAACGCTCCGCGTCCGTTGCCAGCACGGAGATCCTGAATCGTGAGTGCCCAGTTCTCGTCCGCCATGAAGAAGAGGCTCGTATACACCTGTCGAGACGATAGTCGCGTAAACCACGGGCGCAACGACGCACCCATCAGGAGGTAACGAAGGTTCACTACCAGCGTCGTTCCGACGACAGCTACGACGGGAATCGGCCAGTCCCATAGGCCGACTGCGATGAGTTGTGCTGCCCCTGCCAACACGGTCGCACTCATTACCACGGCAGTAAGAAGACTCAGGCCGGCCTCACGTGCGAGTACGCCAAACACGAGGCCGTAAGCACCGACTCCGAGCGCGACGGGAACGCATGTGACGAAGCCGGCCCGGACACCGTCCAGAGAAAACGCTACCCGTTCGGTCTCAGTCTCCGCTGACACGTCCTCATCGACAGCAGACGAATCACCACCTGATTCCGTGTTCGTTTGATCCATAGCTGATATTCACCACGTTACCGTTCATCAACTGGTGTCCACGACCGCTGTGTGTCACCGACGTAGTGAGACGTAGGCCGGATCAGCCGATTGTCACCTAACTGTTCTAGTGCGTGAGCCATCCAGCCACCGACCCGAGAGATGGCGAACGTGGTCGTGAAGAGGTCTTTCGGAATACCGACGCCATCGAGTAGGATTGCGGTGTAGAATTCGACGTTGGTCTCCAGCCGCCGATCAGGCATGTGTTCCGCTAATAGGTCAGTAGCGATGTCCTCGAACTCTTGAGCAGTGTCGAAGAAGTCAGCGTCGCCGTCCTCGGTGTAGAAGCGCTTCGCAGCTGATTCTAGTACGGCTGCCCGCGGGTCACGTGCACGATACACGCGGTGGCCGAATCCCATCAGCCGCTCTCCAGCGTCCAACGTTTCGCGGACATACCCTTCTGCGTCGCCTGTTTCATGCACTTCCCGAAGCATTTCCAGAACCGGCCCGGGTGCGCCCCCGTGGAGCGGTCCTTTGAGTGTTCCGACCGCAGCCGTCGCCGCTGAGACGAGATCCGATTCTGTAGAGACGACGACACGTGCGCTGAATGTGGACGCATTTAATCCGTGGTCGGCGACAGTATTGAGGTAGGTTTCGAGCCCGTCGATCTGGGCTTCGGACGGTTCCTCTCCTGTGAGCATATAGAGGTAGTTCGCTGTGTGTCCCAGGTCTTCTCGGGGAGTGACCGGTTCTTTCCCCTGGCGGTATCGCCAGTAAGTCGCCACAATAGTAGGGAAGACAGCGATCACTCGTCGGATGTCCTCAGTTGGATTTTGGTCTGCAACGCCGAGGTTTGCTGCGGCGACGCCCATCCGGAGGGCATCCATTGCTGGCTTCTCCTCTCGGCCCGCCCGTTGGAGAATGGCCTGAACTTCCTCGCTTATCTGGCGACGTGACGACAGTTCATCCCGGAGTTCGGCATATTCCGCCGAGGTCGGCAGCCGACCGTTCAGCAGGAGGAAGACTGTTTCCTCGTAGCGCGCATTACTGGCGAGTTCGTCTATAGGGAACCCTCGAATGGCGAGTTCTCCCTGTTCACCGTTGATTTGACTCAGGCTCGTTTCGGCAACAGCGATCCCTTCTAAACCGGGATTGAGTGAAGCGGTCATGTGTTTACCTCGTCGATTGCAGCGGATTCATCGGACAACTCGTCTCGATTATGCGCGCTTGTCCAATTCTGTTCGGGCCCCGCCGGGACGAATCCGGTTGGATTGATGTCGTCGTGACTGCGATAGTAGTGTGCCTTGACGTGGTTCATGTTACAGGTCTCGGGGACAGCTTCCGTCTGGTAGATGTCACGGGTGTAGTCCCAAAGGTGGTCGAAATCGATTAGGCGGCGGACATTACACTTGAAGTGAGTGTGGTAGACAGCGTCGAACCGATACAGCGTCGGAAAGAGGAACACGTCTGCAAGGGTGAGCTGATCACCGACGACGTATCGGCGGGTAGAGAGTGTTTCGTCCCACCGAGACATCGCATCAAAGAGTTCCTGCACAGCCTTTTCGTAGGCAGCCTGTGAGTCGGCGAACCCGGCCCGGTAGACACCACTGTTGATTGAGGTGTGGATATCCTCGATAGCGTCGTCGATATGCTCTCGAAGTGGCTCCGGGTAGAGATCTCTTGGCTTCGACGCGTAATCACTGAATTCGGTGGCGAGCATCCTCGCTATTGCCGCTGACTCCTCGTGGACGATAGTGTCGGTCGCCCGGTCGTAGAGGATGGGAACGGTCACTCGGCCAGTGTAGTCGGGGGAAGCCTCTTGGTAGACCTCATAGAGAGTGTCGTGGCCGTGCACCGAATCCGGGGTGCAATTCGCCTTCTCCGGGGCGAACTCCCAGCCCTGGTCGTGGCGGACAGGATCGACGATATCTACTGAGATAGCGTCTTCGAGGCCGAGGAGACGTCGGGTGAGCGCCGTCCTGTGCGCCCACGGGCAAGCCCGCGAGATGTAGAGGTGGTACCGACCTGCTTCTGCGGGATACTCGGCATCTTTGGAATTATCGATGTGGTTGTCGAAGGTGTCGTGAGTGTACTGGTCCCGCGTGGCATCAGGTTCCCACTCACCGTTGTGGAGCAGCCCCATCAGCTATCCCCTCCGTTATTCGAGTACCAGAAGAAGCCATTTCCGCGGGCTTCCCGGCGGACAGATCCGTCATCGACGAACGATTCTAGCACCTGTCGCGCTTTTCCATGGTCGAGCTCATACACTTCGGCGACTTCCCGCGTCGCAACGGGTTCGTATTCGACGATGAATTGTAGCACCGGTGGTGTGGGTGACTGTTCTAAGGTAGGATCAACAGTCTTCAGTGCGGCCACCAGCTCCTCGAACGACTGGAACCCGGATACCTGCTTTTCACCGGCTGGTCCCTCGATGTGATACGTCGGGAACGCCCGAACTCCCGCCTGGCGGGTTCGAGAAAGATCCTGCTCGAATGCTGCTTGAGCAGTTCCGTCATTCAGTGCCGTCGTGAACTC
>SDGW01000844.1_pt1 | contig 12718 bp, 9 predicted proteins | sample 2873831 | NCBI WGS metagenome assembly SDGW01 (sample SAMN08132700, study PRJNA421101) | hypersaline lake metagenome | isolation source: celular fraction 0.22 microns magnesium sulfate-rich crust from ephemeral... | place: Spain: Penahueca Lagoon, Toledo | collected 2011-07
TCTGTTGACCCGCCAATGCCACTAACATCCGCCGTCCCCGTGCGAGCCCACATCATCGACACCAACACACCGCTGCAATCCGGGCAAGATCTCGAGGCTACTATCGAGGTGTCGAATCCAAATAGCAAGCAACGTACGGGGACGGTGCGCCTCGTCGTCGGTGACGATCCCCAACAAGTCGACTCGCAAAAGGTGACACTGAAACCGGGATATCTGGAAGAGATAACCCTTGGCTATACAACTCCCGAGATAAATAACGACCAAACGTTCCCCATCCGCACCAAAGTTGGAGATACCACGACCAGTTCAGAGGAGGTCACTGTCCGCGCGGCACCCGATGAGAGGAACTCCCAATCCCAGCCAGACCCCCGCGTCACGATCACGGATGCCAACACTCCACTCACCTCTGGGAAGTATCTCGAGGCAACAATCCAAGTGAAGAACCCGCATGACCAACAATTGAACCCCAATATCCGACTCGTTGTGGGAACAGACCCCGAACAGGTCGACTCACAAACTATATCGCTACAACCGGGAGAGACGAAAACAATTACACTCGGCTATGAGACGCCAGTGATCAAGGTCGGGCAAAAATTCCCCATCTACGCGTATAGCGGCGACACCACAAATCCACAGCAACCCGGCGCTGACGGTCACGGAGTTCATGTCCGCGCAAACCTCGACAAAGCGTTCAACGACGACGAAGGATAACAGTGTGGTGACTTCACGCTCGCCCCCTAATGCACCGCGTCAGACGATTGCGAGGCCCCCGAACGACGATGCAGCCAGTACAGAACAATAAACACAAGCGTGAAGAATCCATTGAGGGCCGCCTTGTAATCCAATTCAATTGTGTTCTCAGCGATATCCACCCCCGCCCGCGGCGGAATTAGTCCGAGCCCGCCGAAGATAAGATGCGTGAGAATTCCCGATAGGACCGCTCCCACGAAAATAATCCCCGTAAGGATAAGTCCGAATCGCGGCCCGTAATACTCTCGATATGCGGCCGCAATGGGGGGAACGATTAGATCCGCGTAGATATAACTGAAAATGCCCCCAAACGGAAGCCCGCTCGCCCAGAGTACCGTCGCGAAGGGGACATTACCCACCGAACAGACGAACGTGGCAACGCCAATAATTGCGCCCACAATTGCAGCCCACACCAAACCGATGGGCATTCCAAGCGTCTCCTGTGCGAACAACCCCGCCCACAGACTCTCGGGAACAAAGCCCGCGATAAGCCCCGCAACGATAAACCCAACAGCAATCTCCTTCCAGAGCATCATCCACTCGGACCACTGCTTATCAGCCAACCGCTCCCATCCTTCGCGGGAAAATATCTGCTGTGTAATCGTCGACGGTTGCTCGTCCGGGTTGAAACTCTCCTTACACGAGGCCGAACAGAAGTAGTGTGTCGTCGTCCCGGTTGTAATCGTGTGCGAAGCTTCGTCCGGGGACAATTCCATCCCGCAGACGGGATCAACGACCGTCTCGTCGCCGTCGGCGGCGTTCTCCCGTGCGGTCTCGATGAGCGAGTCTGGCACCACGACGCGAAGTAGCACAGCCATGACTCCGATCAGGATTAATCCACCAACGTAGTTCGCGAGGACGAATTGCCAGCCGAGCAGGAGCCAAATCACGAATCCAAGTTCGATAACGAGGTTGGTTGCCGCAAACATGAACGCACCGAGCGCGGCAGGAGCGGACGCACCCTTTCGAAACAGATTCTTCGCCGTCGCAATCGCACTGTACGAACACGAGGACGAGATGAAGCCGAAAAACGCGGCGAGCCCGAGGTCGCGGGGACTACTGCCCTCAAACGTCGTTGCAATCCGCTCGTCCGAGACCCACGCTTCAACGCCTCCGGCGATTGCAAAACCGAGGACAAGTGCCCACCACGTAATCCACACCATTGTGAGGATCGTCTGCCCAGCCGTGGTCAGCCCGTCGGTCAGAAACGCGGCGGGGGGCTGTGTGGTTGTGAGCGCGCTTATTCCAATTAGTACCAGTGCAATCCCTGCGAGTACGAGATAGTCCCGTGTCTTCATATATAACATCATTAATCCTATGTCACTAAAAAACCTCTTCCGCCCGAACAAAGTTGATACACCCACTTCGATTGCAGAGAGAGAGTACGATTCGTGAGCTTTTGCCGTTGGCGAGGGGCGTAAACGACCACGGGTCGGGTGACCCGTGGTACTCTCGCTGCTAACTATAGATTTGTGAGAAGAGAGAGAGTACATTTCGCGAGCTTTTTGAGAAAGGGATGTGGGATTGGACAGAGGGGGAGGGAGAGTACAATTCGTGAGCTTTCTTCAGATGTACTAGACAGTCAGTTAGATAAGATGTTTCTGGGGGTGGGAGAGAGAGTACAATTCGTGAGCTTTCTCAGACAGCGAGAGGCGTCCAAGTATTCAAGGGGAGGACGTTCTTCTCCTCCCATGCCCAAACTGACCGTCTCACGCGGCCAAATCCGTGCGTCCGCTAGCCTTGTGTCACTCGTTTTCAATACGCTCTCGAATAGTGAGAACTTCTTCAGGGGAGAGTTCGAGCGAATAGGTGAAATATGATCCGCCAGACAGACCGTCGTTGTGCTCATTTCGAGCGAGGAATCCAAGCATCTCGAGATCACTCAGATGATTTTGCACACTCTTGAGCGTTGAGAGCGGATCGGTATCACGGGAGTGCGCCACGTGTTCATACGCCGTTTTGATCCGCTTTGACTTGGCGGGGGTATTGTCTTCGTGTTCGAGCCGAGCGACCGATTCAAGGATAAGTTGCGCGTGATCCGTCTGCTCGCGAATACGGTGTGTAATGCGTCCGCGCCGAACGGCTTCGCGAGCATCATCGATATGTTCCCCGGTGATCTTCGAAGCCCCGCGTTCCTCAGCGAGGTCGCCTCCTTCACGGAGCAAGTCGATGGCTTGGCGAGCACTTCCAGTATCGCGGGCTGCAACTGCCGAACACAATCTTACCGCCCCTTCGTCGTAGGCTCCGGGTTTCAGCGCCTTCTCTGCACGGGCAGTAAGGATCGTCTGTAACTCGGTTGCATCATACGGAGAAAACGAGATCTCTTTCTCCATCAGTGTTCCCTTGACCTTTGGGCTGAGTGTTTTGCGGAACGAGTAGTTGTTACTGATTCCGATGATACCGATCCGGGCGTTTGTCAAGTGCCCATTTGAACGGGCCCGAGGGAGTTCATACAGAATCGAGTCGACGTTTGTGAGGTGATCGATCTCATCAAGAACAAACAGGAACGTGCCCCCGATTCGGTTCATCTCAGAATAGAGTGCGTCAAGGGCATCGGAGATTCCGAGCCCGCGCTTCGGAAAGTCGTCGGTTTCCGGGGGATACAGATCGTTCACGAGTTTGCGCGTGATCGAAAACGCCGTTTCGTCATTACAGTTGAGGTCTCGCACGGTAAGGTCATCCGCTTCCTCGCGCTCCTGTACAGCGTTCTGGAGTTCGTCGAGGATATACGTCGTGACCGCGGATTTTCCGACGCCAGATTTCCCGTAGAGAAAGATGTTGGATGGATTGCGTCCGAACAGAACATCCTTGAGGGCATTGCGATATTCGCGGATCTCTTCATCACGCTCAAGGATTCGCTCTGGCTGGTACTCCTCGTCGAGGACTGTCGCATCGACAAAGATTGTCTCATCAATTCCATCGAACGGTCCTGACATGGCGTGAGGGGGCTTGCTCGCACCCACTCAATGAATCAACTTAATGATTTTCATTTCGTTTGTTTCGTCTGTTTCGTGGGCTTCTTTTATTTATACGAGGCGGGGAGAGGTCGTTTCGTGAGCTATCTCGTAAAACAGCGCCTCTCTGTTTGTCCTAGGCTGGGCTCCTCCATCCCAAGGTTTATCAACTAACGTTGCTGTCAGAGCAGGGCGGGTTCTTTGGACCAAGCCCCGTGGTAGTTCGACAGAAAGCTCGCGAAACGTACTCTCTCACTCTCCCCCGCGTTTCTCTTTCCCATCGGCCCGACAGAAAGCTCGCGAAACGTACTCTCTCTCTCTCACTCTTCACAGACCTGTACCCTCTCGCCAACGGCAAAAGCTCACGAAACGTACTCTCTCACTTGTGTCTGTTCGTTTGCTCGTTGGGGGCGAAGATGCAGTAGTGAAGGACTCGGATGCAATGTGTCAGTTCTCATACGAGCTATCAATTCCGCGGAGATGGATTATTGAGATGTCGTCCACACAATGTGCGTTGAACGCCATAATCTCTATAATCGTCTAGGTCAACCCCCGGGGGTTTGCTAGGTATTGGAGGTTACCGAACATCACAGTGCGAGATCACAAGAATTAAGTCATATACACGACAATTTCCCCATGGTTCCAGCACAACCTCGTAGGATTGAAATATTATACCCGATCTCATATTGGTTGGTGTAGTATGGCGTTCCAGCACAACCTCGTAGGATTGAAATCACCGTCTCGGTCCGTCCGCGCCAATTCTTGAGCGGTTCCAGCACAACCTCGTAGGATTGAAATTAATAGTAGTCCTCGCCCTGCGTGACCTCGGTCCCGGTTCCAGCACAACCTCGTAGGATTGAAATCTCGCATTCAGTACAGCGATACCAGCCCGGATTAGTTTCAGCACAACCCCACAGGATTGAAATATGGCAGACAGTGCACCGAGTCGGTTGTCGACATTATTTCCAGCACAACCCCATAGGAATGAATTCATATGGCGTGAATAGCGTTCGCCGTCCGCCTGTTTGAGCACGGCCGTACAGGTTGTTAAAATCAGGTCTCCATTTCTTCGCGGAGTCCGAGGGACTTATAGAATTCCGACCGTCGAGAGCAGCGAAATCGCCGATACCGCGGTAATCAGCGCCCCAAGTGGGAGCTTCCATTTCAACGTCTTTCGTTCTGCGATTAATGTGTCCTCATCTTGATTTGCAATGAAGAACACTGGCGTTCCATCCCCGTTACAGAGAATCGCCTCAACATCATCCTGATCGGCTAACGTGTGTAATTGCTCGGAGATCTGTTCCATGTCGGGCATCTCATCGACGGTGCCGCGGGGGTAGTCGCCGATCTCGTTCGCGTCGGGGAATATGGCTTCTCCGAACGCAAACAGCGTCTCCCCCGGTTGGATTGTGTTTTGCGTATATCGTCGTCGCCCCGATTTGAGCATCCCCGAATCCGGGACTGCCTCAACCCCCGCGTCGTTTCGGAACTCCGCAAGCCCGTCGGGCATCGAAGTTCCCGTTCCATCATGGTCGATTATGCGCCGCGTGTCATAGTCTCCGTCTTCGGGTTCAAGATCCAGCGTTGTGGAGTCGATGTCGTACGCGTTGACGAGTACTTTGCCAGTCCCGTCGTCGATGTAAAACGGCTTCGCGCGAATCCCGGTGGTCTCCGTGTTCCATCCCGGATCGTCGGGGTCGGGATACTCAATCGTATACTCGGTGAGGACACACTCTTCGCCAAACAATGTGGGACAGGTCCCCACTACCGGTTCGACTGTGCCTTCGATCTCGACTGGCCCCATTGCGAGTGAGTGAATTTCCGAAGTTGGGGTATCCTCGATCATCCGTCGCCGTCGGAAATTCAAGAACCCATCGTAGATAATTGCGAGTCCTATCAAGAGCCCAACGGCAGAAATAAATAGCATATCAAATGTAGACGAGCTAATCATCAGCCAGTCCCCCGCAGCCGAAAGAAGGTAGCCATCCCCAATCATTGGTCAAATGCGTCAGTGATATTAATGTCGGATACGTCGTCCCGCGCTTTGAACAATTCACGCTCCGTGTAGCCCAGTACGTTTGCCGCGACATTATATGGGATCTGGTTGATGCGTGTATTGTACTGGGTAGTCGCGTTATTGTAATACTCTCGTCGGTCGGCAATTTCCTCCTCGACATCACGGATCTCCGACTGCAATTGGTCAAACTGAGAATCCGCCTGTAGTTGTGGATAATCTTCGGCAACGGCGAACAGGCCGTCGAGCGCGCTCGTCAATTGCTCGTTGAGTGTCGCTTGTTCTTGGGGCGACTCCGCGTCTTGCATCTTCGTCCGAAGTTCGGTGATTTTGGCGAGCGTCCGCTCTTCATAGTCCATATACTTCTGCGTCGTGTCCACCAACTTCTCGAGTACATCCTGACGCTGTTGCAGTTTCACATCGATGTTTCGCCACGCCCGGTCGCACTGCTTGTTCAGACGGACCAGACGATTATACATGGTTACGGCATAGGTGATAATCCCGACTCCGATGATTGCGCCAGCGAGGCCGAGTATGAGAGAGAGCATATAGCCCAATTCTGAAAATAAGTATAATGGTCTTCGGTTGGGACGGGGTCGCTCGGAATCTCACTCGCGTTCGGCCGCAACATCTAAAGAAGGTAGCGAGAGTTCCACGGGTCACCCGACCCGTGGTCGTTTACTCGCGCCGTAGGTATTGCCGTGTTCATAACAGATAGTCGTCAGCGTATACTTGATATAGTGTATAGTTCGCCATTTCTGAGACTCGTATCTAATCTGGTAAAACATTAGTAAAAATTATTAACAACCTAGTTGCCGTAGCCGCACAGTATGAACACACGGCACCTCTGTGTCATTATTCTCTGCGGGGTGTTCCTCACCCCCGCGCCGGGAGTAACAGCCGTTAGTGGATCGACCCAGACGGCACACTCGGAGGCGGGTAGTCCAGCACTACGGGCTACTGCCGAAACGCCCGACGTGTATGTTCCCGATGATCCACGCCGTACGACGTTTGGGGACGAATACATCGGACTCGCAGTGCTCGATAGTTCGGGGGAGGTACTTGAAGGGAAATCCACAATCGACCCGGGGGAGACCCTGCGGGTTGAAATTCGGCTAGACGAACCGCCCGCGGATGACGCGGATTTCTATCTCGCCGTAAACTCGGAGGGAGAGGAACTACGATTACGCGAAGAATCCGAAATGGACAGGGGCTACAGCGAATTCGACGACCGATACCAATCGCATTACATCGGGATTGAGGTCCCGTATGCGGTCCTTGATAACTATCGGGATGAGCTATCAGGGGATCTGACTATAACGGTGAACAAAGCGGATGATAGTGATGGGTCGTTCCATTCCCGCCGCGTCCCCTACGTCGACCACTTTTCGCTCGGCACTGACAAGGGAGACTCGCCGTCTACTGGACCCGACGCCCCAGACCGAGACCGAACCCCGTCCAGAGAGTCGCCTGACGATGAGGGGCGGTTCTCGATGGAGATTAGCCCGACGTATCAGTCTGATTCGCCGGTCACGATAGGTGGAACGGTACATGTCGTGACGAACGTCACGAATATCGGTGGGGAGACAAAAACCGAAAATGTCAGTCTATTTGTCAACGAGTCGGGCGAATTCGTGGAAACGGGGACGCAGTCTGTGACATTAGATCCGGGAGAGTCGTTGCTCATGACGTTCACCCACGAGCTATCCGCGGTCTCCGAGGGGCAGACACTCGACGTTCGCGTTGCCACGGAGGACCCGAACGATCTGGCGACTGAGTATACGGTGTCGCTCTCGGCGACCGACATCGATTTAGCGGAGGAAAATCGAATCGATGAGCAGGACTTTAATGTGCAGTTTAGACCATGCAATTATATGACGATATACGGAGGAAACATTAACTCTACATATGGGCTTGTGCTCAGTATCAAATGGTACCCCTCGGACTCCAACCACGCAGAGACGCTGCAGTATCCCGTGAAAGAGCCGTATCCGATCCCCACCAATACGTCTCGGACTGTCGAAGAGTATCCCCAGTATATTAGCCCAGAAACTGGCGAGGGGAACCATCCAGTCGGAAATAGTGGGGAACTCCCCCGGCCCTACACTGGTGCAATAACATTTGACACTGATTACTACGACAAGATTGGTGTAGAACGGATGCGGGATGATCTGTTACTCGTAACCATCCCCGTTCCCGAGGGGGCGTCTGGCTCGGGAGAGTTCACGGCCCTCCACGTAAACACTGGTAACGAGGCATACACGATCAACAACCCGAACAATTGTTCCGCCCACACAGGGTAGCAAGCACGAAGATAATTCATGGACGTGATTCCGGCAGAGCCGCCGAGATAGTATAGCAATACCGCGACTTGACCTCCTCCACACGACTGAAGTCGTGGGATTCCTCCGTGGGCAACCGTTAGTGAACTACCCCCTACTCGTCGGTCGTGTCGTAGTCCACGCCGTCAAGCTCCTTGTGGGAGTAGCTCCCAGCTGAGGAGCTGATGGTCATTCCGCGCAGGCTGTGGCTCAGTTCGTCACAGTCCGCGCAGGCGAGCGTGAGGCGAGTGTCCTTGTTCGTGTACTGTCTGGACTGGTACGTGTGGATGTGCTTGTACGGCTCCTTACGACCGCCACACATCCGACAGCGCGCAAGTTCGTCGAACACCTCGCGCCCCTTGTCGGTCGCCGTCCAGCGTGCGTTCTTGTGTTTGTCATCGACATCGCTGGTATCGGTGCGTTCGACAAGACTCGTGTCCTTGGCGTCCCCGAGCAAGGTTCGCCAGTGCGCGAAGTTGTGGAACGCGCCGCTGGGGCGGCGGAGCCCTGTCCCCTTAACGCCACGCCCCATCCCGTGCGCGTCGATTTTGCCGCCGCGCCCGGTGGTAATCCCGTCGGGGATCTTGTCGGCGTCCTCATCGTCGTCGAGGTTCGTCCGCCGGTAGTTCGCATAGTAGAGAACATCACGGAGCATGCGGACGATGCGGTCGGGGCTGAACGTCTTGTGCGTATCCATGCGGGCGCGGACATCGTCGGGCAGGTCGGCCTCATCGGGCGACCAGACCTCGACATCCTCACAGTCGGGGCACACCTCGCCGAAGTGCGCGTGCGTGCTTGCGGCGGGAGCGTCGACCACGCCCCCGCAGTTACCGCACTCGACAGTCTGGATACCTTCGTCGCTGTCATAGGCCTTATCGCGCGCCGCGTTGAGTTCGCGTGTGAGGGACAGAGAGCGAACGATGTTGGCGATATCGCAGAGGTCAGTGTCCTCGCCGAGATCGGATTTCATGTCGTCCCAGTCCACATCGGGCTCATCGTCAAAGTCGTGGACGTAGGCCGCACTAAACGTGACGGGCTTCATGTAGTTGCTGTCCTGCACAGGAGCGTCGACGGAGACGCGTTCGACGGTAAACGGACAGTCAGGACAGTCGGCGGCTTCGATGTAGTTCCCGCCGTTGCTATCTTCATCGGTGGCGAGAGCAGCATCGCAGTGAGGACAGGACTGTGGAAGCCCGCGAGCCCACGAGAGGGACTCACCATGCGCGTCGTCCGCGTAGTCTTCAATCACTTTGTGGACGACGTGCCCCTCTTCGACGGTGGTGTCGAGCGTACGGGTATGACGCCCGGAAAACGTCATCTCATCAGACTCGACGTGGCGAAGAGAGTGATCGTCGTCGCCGACCGCATCGGTGATAAGCTCCTCGACAGTCGGTTTGTCGCCCGCGGTGTCCGTGGATGCGGAGGTCCCGTTGGGGGTGTCACCGTCGCCATCACCACCGCAGTATGGGGATTTGTCTTTGAACGCGGAGACGGCGGCCTCGTATTCGGCGCGGAATTCCTCGCGGAGTTCGGAGTCGTCGAGTTCGGCGACGAGGGGTGCGAGGTCTTCGATGTGAGTTTTAAGCGAGCGGAGTGTCCAGCCGTCAAACGCAGTGGGGTTAGGGGTCTGGGGTTCGGTCATAGTCGATCTCAGACAAGGGTTTGCTCACCCTGTCTACACTCAACGCTTCAACGGCATTTCCCTTAAGAATTACTGTATGAGAGTTATATGTCTCGGGGTATAGGGTAGGGGAGAAGATTGATGACTGACGCTGAGTTCAGCCCCGTAAAATATCTTCTACACGAGATTCACCATTGGTGTACTCCTCCACAATGGACCAAATGAGGTGGCGAACATTCTGGGACAGAGCCACTAACAATACGCCGTACACAGCCACGCCAACCGCCACTACACCCACGACCTGATACCATTCTTTCAACGGAACGACCAGCGTGAGCCCCTTTACAACGACAAACATTCCGAGAGCGCTCGCAACTTGCTGAGGGAATGGTCCCGGGAACCATGCCAATTCGTAGTATCGCTGTATGATAATCATTCCCGCTCCGAAGGAGACCAATTCCGCCACGATCATTCCAATTACGATACCAATCACTCCAACCTGTATCAGCAGCGGCACCCCTACGGCGAGCAACACGCACACAGAGAGCAGCGTTATATAGACGTCCAAATCTGGCCGATCTAACCCGCGCAGAACGCTTAACACAGGCCGAGTTCGAGTTCGTATAACTTGGAAGAGAGACAATCCAACGAGAATTAGGGCACCCTCTGCGAAGTTGGGGCCGTAGACGGTAACGATCAACCGCTGCGGAAATGCGAGTGCGCCGAAAAACATCGGAATCGAGAGGACACTCGTGTATCCAAGTGAGTTTGAGATATCTTCCAACGCTCCGTCGGTGTCTGCGCTCACTTTTGCCATAAGCCCACTTGAGGTGAGTGAAGCAACAAATGCCGCGGGCATTGTGAGGTTTCGAGCAACCTCGAAGACTCCCGCTGCCGCTGGAGCAAAAGCGGCTCCTATTATCAGAGTGAGAAGCTTGTTTTGGGAGAACGAGAGGAACGCTTTGAGGACGCTGAACCGCGCGAAGTCATAGAGTGAATAAAACGTGTCTCTCGTCGGCATACTTGGTCTGAGGCCGAGGTAGTGAAACGCAAGTCCGGCCGAAATACCCGTCGCGATAGTTAGTCCAACAACCATTCCAAACACACCCCACCCGAGCAACACTAAGCCAATCTGCGCGGGGATCGTCAGGAGCGAACGGAACGAGTCGAGCCACTGGTTTAACCCCACTCGAGCCTCCGCGGTCAGTAGCGTGGTGAGCGGACCATCCAGCCCCTTTACAAATAACAGTCCAAAGAACAGTATCCATGCGTACTGTAACCCCACGAAGTCCTGTACCGTTCCTCGGAACAAGAATAACCCGACTAGCGTCAACGCATAGAACACCGCCAAGAACGCAAGAAATGCACCGAAAACTGCATTCACGTCACTTTGCGGTTCGGACAGCCGTTTTTTCGCGGACGTGGCTACGCCCGTAATGGGGATCTGGACGCCAACCACCCCTGCAAGAATAATATAAAATGCCCCGTAGCCGTCAGCGCCAAGAACCCGAGCAAAGACGATACTTCCAAGGAATCCGATAGCCGTCAGAACTATCTTTGCTGTGAGCCCAGACAAAACCTCCGTTCCCAGTTTAGTGTTTTTTGGATTCATTCCCGAGCCTCGTATTCCTAAGCGTTCGCAATGAATCTGCCCTCAGTTATATTAATTTCGAAATCTGAAGTTCCTCGCGATGCCGACAGTTGTCCCCTGATTTGGGAACGTGTGGCGAACAGTGATGACGTGACTTCCTCCCACGACTTCAGTCGTGGGCTCTCTCCTGCGTTCTCTGTAGGCTCCATCAATTGTGGCCGAGTGGACAGATTCATATTGGTGTCCCTACAACAGACACACATGACTGACTTCGAGCTATCGTTACCGGGATCGCGACCGCGAGCCAGAGCCGCGTCGGCGTCGGAATGGATTCTCGCCGAAATGTACGAGCGCACGGACGCGCCGATGTATGTCAGCAAACTGGGCGCGCTCACGGTGGCGTTCGAGGCATACTATATTTCAGAGTTTGGTGAGCCCTATATTGATATCACCCTCAATTCGATTGACAAACCGTGCGAACCCGATATTGTTCAGGAAGGTTTGGTAGATGTGATAGACGCCCATCCAACGCGCACCGCGTATTGGCATGGGAGGCGGACAAAGAAAGTGTACGGCTGGCGTGCCGTTGACGAAGATGACCCCGACCCAGACGTACAACGCATGATAACGCAGTTGCTCGATGAGGGCGGGGAAACGCTATCCCCAACGGATCTCAAAGAGCAAATCCGCGAGTGGCGACCCCTTCCATGGGAGTAACCAAGCGGGTCTAGTCGTCCAGATAGAACTCCGCCGCGAAGACGATTGGTGGGCGTGTATTGACGGAGTGTCTTCCCGATGGGCAGTCGTGGGGCTCACAATATTTATGCTATTAGATTCATGAGTATACATATGGAAATTATATTCCTCCGCCATGGGGAGACTTATCAAAATAGAAAGAACATCGTTCAGGGTCATCAGGATACGAATCTCACGGCAAAGGGGAAGCGACAGGCCAAACGGCTCGGAGACGCGATTCGAGAACGTCGGGATGTCGACATGGTGTACACCTCAGACCTCGACCGCGCGATTCGAACGGCGGAATTGATGGATCTGGACGCACCTCACGAAACCGATGAGCGTCTTCGCGAACTCGATTTTGGCACGGTGAGTGGCGGCAATCTGTCGGAATTTATCGAGAACAACCCAGAGTATGACGATAGCCAACCCTACGCGTTGTGGACGCGGTTTCCGAAGGGGGAGAGCACGGCCGATGTGTACCATCGGGTGACAGACGCGCTTGACGATATCATCGAGCGACACGCCAACAACGAGACTATTGTGATCGTCGGTCACCACACGTCGGTAAGTACGGCTCTCTCGTACGCTCGGGGGAACGGCGTGGATCACACTCAAGAAATCGAGGTGCCGATTGGAACGGGATTCCACGCTATCGTGGACAATGGGGACTGGCTAGTGAAACAATGGCCGCAACCCGGAGACCTCGTTTGACCTCCTCCCACGGCTGAA
>SDGW01000845.1_pt1 | contig 12716 bp, 8 predicted proteins | sample 2873831 | NCBI WGS metagenome assembly SDGW01 (sample SAMN08132700, study PRJNA421101) | hypersaline lake metagenome | isolation source: celular fraction 0.22 microns magnesium sulfate-rich crust from ephemeral... | place: Spain: Penahueca Lagoon, Toledo | collected 2011-07
CCTGTTCACGTAGACATCGGAGACCTCGTTCGCGACGCTCGTGCACTGGTAGCTCCCGTCGTCGTTGACATCGACCATTGCTTCTCCTGAAGGACACGCGGATGTCTGGAAGAAGTTCTTCAGGCTGTTGCCGTTCATGTCTATGTCGTGGCTTCCCGTCGAGTTGCCGTTCTCAAGGACCTGTGAGAGGTTGCTGCTTGTCGGGCTTTCTGAGCCTCCGGAGCCGTCGTCCTGCATCCAGACCGTTCCGTGGACCTTGAGGTCCGAGCCGATGGAGACGTTTCCGTTCGAAGAAGTTATGTTGGAGTTGTCCACGACGATGTCTTTACCTCCTGTATTGTTACCCTGTGTTAGGACCTGTGAGATGTTCTGCGGGTCGGAAGTTGCTCCACAGCTTCCGTCGCCGAGGAGCGCCTCTCCAGGAGGACACTGTGTTCCTCCCACTCCTGTAAGTGTGTTACCTGTTAGATTAAGGTCTGAGCCAGTTATTTTCCACTGCTGGGCTCCGGTGTTAAGTGTAAAGCCGTGGTTGTTTCCATCGTCTCTTATGGAGAAGTCGTCGAGTACGAGACCGGTCCCGAGGCCGCCGTCGTTCAGCTTCAGCTCGGAAAGGTTGTATATGCTGTAGTCCGACATGTTGAAGTCGGTGTCAACCGGTTGTATCTGGCTGAGAGGATGCCTCGGCTCCATGGAGGCAGCTGAGGCTAGAGAAGCAAATAGAACGAGTGAAAATATGACTACGGTTTTCTTTCTCATAGCTTTCCGGGCGCCCTGATTAAAACTTCTGTAGATTGGATTTAAAGATTCCTGGAAACAGACAGCGAACTTCAGAGCCAAGATTCACTGAACATTCACGCCGCCCTTGACCTCACGGAACTCCGCTTCTTCAGCGTCGGCGTAGAAGTAGACTATCGAGTTCACGTCCACGACTTTTGATTCTCCGGGTTCGATCACGAAGCTCTCTATGTTCCTGTCAAACGTGAAGTTCAGCTCGTGCTCAGCATTATTGATGAAACGGACCCCATCCCTCTCCGATATCTCAGGTCTGAAAGGTTCCGCACCGTCCTCACTCACAGTTATATTCACTATTTCGCCTTCTATCACAGGTCCTTTTTCCGTACCTTGGTCGATAGAAGATGAGATGAACATCGCCGCGGAGAGAATTACTGCGATTACTAGAGGAACCATGAAATCCTTCCTGTGGCCCCTTACCTGTCCGGAGACCTTCTCTCCCTTCTCCTCGAACTTGTCCTTCAGTTCCTCGAGCTCTTCCTCTCTGTCTTTTAAGTTCCTCATGGAAACTGTTTGGAGAACGCTGGTTTAAAACGTGTCAGTTGCCGACGCTTACTCCTCCACCGTTCATGACCTGCTTCACCTGCTCCTGCGTGAGAGCGTAAGGGTAGATCCGGACGTCGTCCATCTTTCCGTCGTACCACCCCGGATAGCTGTCCTGGTAAGAACTACTGCTCATCTTGTAACCTAGCTGGCTGGCCGTAAGATCGTTGTTTTCCAGCGAGACTTTGCCTTCGTAGTTTCCATCCACGTAGAGTTTCCCGTCCCCGTTTTCGAAGACCAATGCCGCATGGAACCACTCTCTGCTCGTTATACGATTGGAAGATATACTGCCACCGCCGTTGTTGTTATCATTCGTTTCAAAGTCCAAGTATCCGTCTCCAAAACCTATGAACTGGTGAGTGGTATGACCCTTCTGCTTCACGAACATGACCTCATCGGATCTGTTCTCGGTAGGTTCGAAATCTTCTATGTAGAACCTACCCATTATAGTGGAAGAATCGCTGTCCAGAGTGAAAGGATCCAGATCAATATAATCGTCTTCACCATCGAACTCTATCGACTTCCCTATCTCGCCTTCTGGCAACTCTCTGTAACCGTATAGGTTGGCCTCTCCCTCATGGTTTGACGGCTCCCACTGCATCGCGGCGGGCGACGTACAGGAAACCCTTGCGCCGGCAGCTGTAAGGTTGAGATCGTTCGTCGTATCGAAGCCCATATATCCCGGATATGGAGGTGAGTTAGAGGTCGACTTCTCCATAACCTTCGTTCCATCCGAACGATAGACCGTGCATCTTCCAGCTTCTGCCAGGGTAAGGGTGAAGTAGAAGTCCTCTGTATTATCACCTGCTCCTTCTACTGGCTCCGGAAGATAGAAATCAGTCGCCAGATCATTATCTGAAACGCCGATATCAGTCTCTCCATTGTCCCCATCCGCACAACGTGAGCCTCCGAGAACTGATTTGTTGGCGACAGCATGCACCGAGACATCTCCGTCTTGGCTAGAACCTTCACCCCCGAGATTGGAATAAGCGCTGTAAGTGCCGTCCTTTATCTTGCTCCCTTCACTGTTGTACATCCGGACCTTCGTGTTGTCCTCCGCCACGAGAACATCCTCCATCATCCCGTAGAGCTCCCTTGAGGCCGGACGCATCATGTATGTATCGAGGTTGTTTCTGTCATAGGTAACAAGCACGGGGTTGTCTGAAGTGATAGTGTATACTGATCCCGTAGGCACATCAGTATTTATTTCAGTGTGTCCTCCAGCAGAAACCGATGCAGTGGCAACGGTCTGAGTGGAGTTCGATACAGTTACTGAAGCCGACTCCTCGGGAGCGACCACGTTGAACCACTCCGGATCACGGCAGTCCTCGTAGACAAACTTTGTTCCTTTGAACGATGCAGGGACCGGTCCGTCGGAACCTCCAGCCTGGAAGTGTGCCGAGAAAGGTTTCTCGCCTTCAACCGTATCCGTGACGCCGTAACAGCTAGAGGAAAACGTGTATACTTCTCCTCTCCCCAGTTCCTGCGAACAGCTTCCAGCTGTAACAGTGTTGCTGCGTCCATAGCTCACAACCCGGAGATCTACATCCGCATGGTACTCATTGACAATATAACGTTTCTCAGATGCAGGCCCAGCACTATTCCACGTACCGGCGTTTTCTCCCGCATCATCTTCTTGAACCCTGTAACCTTTGTCCAAACGCCACCAAGCCTCAGGACCTGCCATCTCGTCCTCCGAGGAACGATCACGACCTCGGGTGTATAGCTTCCAGATCTCTTTTTCGGAGATGGAACGATTGTAGACCCTTACTTCGTCTATCTTGGCCATCGCTTGATCGTACTTATCATATCTTTTCCCTATAGACACTACTGATTCGGCAGTGGTTTCAGATATAGGAGCGGTGCTTTTCAGATCTCCATCCAGATAGAACTTTGCGTGGGTCTCATTTACCACACCTGTCCAGTGCATCCATCTCCCCTTCGGAGGATTCTCGCCCGTAACATTAGCATCAGCTCCCAGAGCAGAGAAACCATACGTAGAACCATCATCGTCCCAGTATAAGGTACTATGATTGTTGCTCGAGCCATCCTGCAAATCCACGTATCTCTCCCAGCTGTTGCCCGCATTACCCGTTATGTAAATCCAGGCAGAAACCGCAAGTTCTTTCCTGCCCGAGGACAAGACAGTGTTGTTTATCTCAACATAGTCATCGTTGCCATCAAACTCCAAACATTGACCTCGTAGACACCTATGCGAACTTCTTTTAGCCGGCCCGTACAGTTCGCCGTGATTCGACTCCCCGGACTCGTCGACGGCGATCTCGCCGCTCATGCCGGAAGGACAGGAAACCGTATCGCTCTGACCGCAGGTTTCGACACGGTCGAAGCTCTGGTGGAGGACTAGGCCTTCCTTAAGATCATTGTTATCAGCAGAGTTTGAATCAAGGCCTGATATACCCTGTCTGTAAAGTTGGTTGGCTTTGGAGCCGGAAACAACGTAAGGATAGACTTTTACCTCGTCTATAGAACCGTTGAAAGCCCGATCATAAGTGTTACTCGCAGCACTCCCAACTATTAAGTTGTTGTTATCTCCTCCTAGATCATACGTACCTGAGTCCACCAGGTCTCCGTCCTTGTACAGCTTCAGAGACCCGTTGTCATAAGTTGCAAGAACATGCTGCCATTGATCCACCTCAATATTGGGACCGGAAGATATTATGTCTCTATCCGTGTTTTCCGTAGAGTACTCGTGGAAAACCAGTTCTTTGCCCTCCAAAATCATTCCTGCATCAAGGTTGTTTCCTTTCTCCGACCCTACTATGTTCTGCCAACTGTTGATCTCGTTGGGTTTAATCCAGGCCGAGAGAGTAAAAGAACTCATATTCTTGTAAACAAGATCCGAAGTTACTTCGTCCGCAGAGGTGCTATCGATACCGTCAAACTCCAGTGCTTTCCCCGAAACCCCATCAACACGTTTCGGACCATAGCTTTCGTTCGGACCCAGGACACCATGATTGCCGTTTCCGGAATAGTCCTCGACATGATCTCCTCCGTTCTCATCGAAACGCATGTCCAGCACCGCTCCCGATGCTGAGAGACCTTCAGTCTTCTCGATTATCTCTTGCTGGGATAAAGACCGGTTGAAGACCTTAAGCTGATCGTGTTTGGCTTCCACATATTCCTCATTACCTCCTTGAACCACAAATTTGTCGGAAGGTATATTCAGGCCTGAGACCGCTTCTTCATTGACTAGTTGACCGTCCAAATAGATCCGAATAGAGCTACCATTATATGTATACGCAAGGTGTTGCCATTCCCTCAATGAGAGCGCCTCAGCAGCGTTATGGTCATACGTCCTCCCATCATCAGAATAGAAGTAAGGTTTTAGATCCTTACTAACCTTTGCCGCAAAATTCTTCTGACTGCTACTGGAGGTAAATATGTGGCCATAGTTATCGGAAACTTCCGGATAATACCAGGACATTACCGTCCAGTCCGAAGCACTTAGGTTTATTTCGGATGTCTCCACCTTATCGTCAACTCCGTCAAAACTGTAGCAACGTCCGACCTTACAGCCCACAGCAGTCTCCTGAGAAGCACCGTTCAAGATACTTCCATGATTGTCATGACCGGAAGTATCGAGGACGTGTGTCGAGTTCTGGTGTTGGAAGCTCATGTCAAGGACTTTGGAAGAATCACTTTTCTCTGCATCCATACCGATTCTCCACGAACCGGAGTTGTAGAGAGAGCGTATCTTAGACTTATTCAAACCCTTAGAATAGATTTTAACTTCATCAATTCTTCCGTTATGAGGCCTGGCGCCTCCATAGGAATTTCCAATAGTGATCGTAGAGTCCAGTGAAGCAGAATTTGTACCTGTCGCATCTAAACTTCCATCCAAATACAAACTCCAATTATTTCCGTCTCTCGCTATTACTATATGTCTCCAACCCGTATTTCTAATGTCTGAACCAACTAGCACTTCCTCACCTCCCGCATATAACCTCATCTGATTATCCGCACTCCCATGCGTAGTAGCCAGATACATTATCAACGCTTCGCTACTGCTACTTGACTCAACGAACCCCATAGAGTTATCATCATCGTCAATTTTATCCGTAGTAACCCAACCACTGATTGTAAAATTCTCTTCAGGCAACACATCCCCTCCTTGAACGTAGTCATCGTCACCATCGAACTCCAATGCTTTCCCGTTGACTCCTTCTGTCCAGTTGGCTCCGGTGATGGTTCCGTCGTTGTTCCCTGCTGTGTCGTACGCTGTTCCTCCTGTTCCTGTGTCGAAGCGGTACTCTGCGACGAGTTCGTTGGAAGAGCTTTCGAAGAATCCTGTTGATGCGATGACCGCGCCGGATGCTGCGACCGCAATTATACATAAAGTCAGTACTTCGAGCGTTCTTTTCTCCAGCACGTCCGTGAATCCCATGGATGTTCTACATCAGTTTTTGTGGGAGGCTGTTTAAGAAAACACTCTGTTGAGGGTTCGCAGCGAACCTTTCGGAGTTACTCTATACCGTAGCTGCATCCCGTGAACTTTTCGATCTGTCCGACCTGATTCACTCCTTGAAGAGTCTCTCCGCCCGTGTAGAATGCCGGAACCCTGTTTATGCCTCTTGAGACGGCTTCCTGGAGAACCTGTCGATTGTTCACGTCCTCGAAAACCGTGGAGACTGTCTGTGCGCCTCCGAGAGCCTGGATCTGCAGCTGTGTCGCCTGCTGTGATGCGTTGCCGTACATGGTCACGTTTCTGTCTTCGAGGCATGAACTGAACTCTTTCCTGGCTTCCGTCGCCTTCCTTACCTCATCCAGGTCGACCATGTTCTGGGAGAGCTTTTCTCCATCCTTTGTCACGTAGTATGTCACCAGCTGGTTGCTGGAATCCTTCATATCTGCTCTGTAGAGACCGTTCTCCTCCTCGAAGTTGACAAGCTCGACGTCCTGTCCCGTGCTGTCTTCAAGCACCGTGACGACGTCCCTTGAGATTTCGTCTCTGTTCGTGTCGACCTCGAGCGCCGCGAACGTTCCCGAGATACCTATGATGAGTCCTGCTGTTAGAAGCAACGCGTTTCTCTGTCTGTCGGTAGGCTCGAAGTCCATACTAATTCAGTGTTACCCGGAACTTCTTTTTATTCTCTTTGTCCTGGTGCGTGTCTTTAAGTAGAATCCAGAGGTAAACATTTCCAGTATGCGGCAGCACTCAATCGTAATGATAATTTTAGTTCTCGTACCAGGAGCCGCTGCGAACCTCGACACAAGCATCGCCAAGGACTGTGACGGGGCAGAAACCTTGATATCGATGGCGACACCGGACGACACGTACAGCAACCCCGGACCTCCGAACATGTACGAGTGGAATGTCTGTGTCACCGGACTGGACAACGCGGAGATATCGGACAGCTGTGATATGAACACGGGTTTCTACCTCTCGAGCGAGAACAGGGCCGCCCACCTCTCCGCCTTCTCCGGATACAATAAACATGTGTGTACGGGACAGATGGAGACCCGTATCAGTTCGGGTCCTAAGAGGTCCGATGAGTCTTTCCTCTTCACCGTTTCCAACAAGTCGAACGGCCACGTCGCCGGAAAAGACGTCTTCAAGTACAACGTGTACGGATCTTATACTTCTCCGCAGAACGTAACCGTTTCGATGGATTTCAACCTGAGTTCTGACGACAGCGTCTACTTCGACGGGACAGAAGTGGAAAGTGAGAGAAGTTTTACCCCTCCCGCCGGCTTCCCATACATGGTCTCGGAGTCTGACACGTTCACTTCAGGGATCCTGACAACTACTTTCCTGGAGTCTGAGAGAAGTATCGATGAGGATAACGTTCTGAGCTTCACGACGGAGCCGGAGAAATCGTCGTTCTACGTACCGTTCTTCGCCGGGAACACGAGAGATATAGAGGAGCGGGAGGACATGATAATGGAAGGCATCTTCATGGACCAGCTGTCGCCAGGCTTCAGCAACGTGATACCTGAATCGCCTGTAGTAAGAGTTATCTACAGCCCCGAGAAAGAGCTTCGTTCGGACATGAGCCTGTACCCCGGAAGCTACAGCTTCAACATAACCAAAACCGGAGAAGACAGGGCATCTCTAAGGCGGTAACATGAAAGGACAGACCATCAACGTCGACTTCACGGTCGGGATGGGCCTCTTCCTGATCAGCGCTCTCTCAGGCGTACTGATAATGACGGAAAGCAGCACCGTCTCATCCTCCACCGACGGAATACAGAGCAAGATGTTCGACGTGAGGACAGGGATAGAGAATGATATCTATGTAGAAGGCGGAAAGTCTTCACTGGTCATAAGAACGCCTCAAGAGATAGAGAGCGTTCCCGTCGACCGAGGATACGTCTTCCCTGAAAACGCCTACCCTGGCTCCGGCGCGATGGACATACCCTCCGAAGTCGTGATAGAGGAAGATCGGGTCGTGACCGTGGCGGACCTGGAGAACGTGACGCATACACTGACCTACTTCGACCACAACAACTCCAACCTGACGTACAGTAACGATATAACCGCGGGCAGCGACATCTCCAACAGCAAAATAACGGTCTCACCGGGCGGTAACGGACTCGACTCGCTGAAAGTCGACGGGAACGAGGTACTGAAGAACGGGGCGGACCTGGACTCGACCGACCACACCGTAGAGGAGCACGAGATCCATGCGGAGACGCTCGGAGGCGATCTGAAAGTTTACAACGGCTCATCAGAGATCATAATCGAAACGGACAGCACCTTCGAGCTCCGGAACTTCACGGAGATCTACTGGCACGGGACAGGCACGGAAAGCCTCGGACCCGGAGACATGTACAGCGGAGAGACCGACGGTTTCGCGCTTTCCTCTGTCGATGGAGCCGCGGAAGACTTCGGGATCGCCTTCATGGGAGATCTGGACGCGGAAGTATCCAAACAGTCGGGAACGGTATCTGCAGAGGTGAACGCCTCGAGGATACGTGTAAGGCTTTTCAACTCGAGCATAGCCGCCGGCAGGAAGAGAGTGGAAGCCGATGCGGACGGACAGATCTTCTTCGGACCCTCGGAGAAAATCGAGGGCGTAACGTACGGAAGCCTCGAAGAACTAGGAAGTATGACCGAGGAAGAGTTCGAGGAAAAACTTGGTATCGGAAACTTCGGGTACAATATAACGCTCGGACCGCAGAACACTGTCTTCATAACCGATACAGAGCTGGCTGTGAGTTCGCAGAAAGACTGGAACACAGGCAGTTTTGAAGGCGCCTCCTCCGACAGGAACGACAACTCAGGAGACCTCGGAATCGGATACAGGAACGGAACACCTGAAGACAGGCTTGTAGGATACTGGAAGATGGATAAGAAGAACATTGTGGAAAACCCCGGATTTGAGAACGATGAAGTGGGCGAAGCCAGTCCAACCTCCTGGAGTTACCCTGCTTCGGACGGCTGGAACGTGACAGATAACTACACTGCTCCAGAAAGCGACGGAGAGAAATCATTTGGGGGAAGATGGCAGGACCAACCCGGTACATGGCCGGATGCGTATGTATATACCAATCAAACAGTTAAAGGAGGCGAAGAATACGTCTTCAGGACATGGATACGGTTGCAGGACTATTCTAACGCCAACTGGAATGGCCCGAAGACGGATCAACAGTACATCTACGAGGACGACGCCCGACCGCATATTTATTTCTATGACGACGCAGGCAGCCTATTAAAGGAGGAGGAAACACGGTGGATCGGCGATGCTTACAACAGAAATGTCGACTACATAGAGAAAAGTGGAGACTGGTTCAAAATTCTCAAGAACTATACTGCTCCTGAAAACGCGGCAAAAGCAAGACTCCAGATAGACGGAGGAGATAACAATGATGACTACGGCGATCCAGAGACTTCTCACGGCGGAAACGCAGGAATATGGGTCGACGACACCTCTCTAACCAGGAAGAAAGTCAAAGACCATTCAGGCAAGGGAAACGATGGGAGCACACATAATGGAATAAGCGCCGATGGAGGAATATTCGGAACCAACTCCTTCAAATTCAACGGAATTAATGACAGCGCTCCGCATGTCAAAGTCGCTCCGGAAAGTTCTGACGACCTAAACTTCAACAATGAGTCTTCCTTCACCTTCTCCGCATGGATAAAACCCGTCAACGGAGGTACGGAAGATGACACTTACTTTGTCGGAAGAGGACACACTGCCCACTCCTACGGTCTTTTCTACGACCCCACCAATGTGATAGGTTCTCGAGTTAGAGACGGAGAAGGAAACAGCGAAACAATAGCAGAAAGCTTGACCGCCCATGAATGGCATCATGCCGTAATGACCTATAAATCGGACAATCTAAGCCTCTATATTGATGGCAGACTCTCCGGTTCTTTAGACCCGGAAGTGAATAACTTTTCCACCTCCAGAGACCAGCTTATAGGAGGGGATGGAAGACCTTCAGGAACTAATTCCGGCTTTACAGGTTTCCAAGAAAAAGTTGACGAGGTACGCATCTACAACCGCTCCCTGTCGGAAGACGAGATCCGGCAGCTTTATTTCCACGGCGGAGACGGAGTGTTCGAGGGACGGTACAACTCTAGCAGGATCGACAACGGTGAGTCAAGAGACTGGCACAACCTAGAGATCAACGCCACGGTGCCTGGAGACAGTTCTCTGACAGCGACTTTCCAGGCCCTGGGACGTTTCGGAACAGTGTTTGACTCACAGACTTTCGAAGTTCAGAAGGGTAAGAGGAACTACAGTCTGAGCGTGGACGACACAGAGGACGGAAGGTTAGTCTTCGAGGGCTCCTCAACCGATGTAACGGAGAGCTGGGAGGTAAATGAGTTCAGAGTCTACTCGTCGGAGGGCAGGAAAAACACTGTGACAAGAGGCGAACCCATACCGGTGAACCAGAACGTCGTGGTCTCGGACCTAGGGACCGTACTCATCGACAGGGAGGGAAACACTTCCATGATGGATAGCAGGGTGGCTGTATGGAGATGAGAAGGAAGGGTTTCGTCTACACCCTGGAGTCAGTGATCGCCTCGACCCTGATAATATCGGTGATTATCACCGCCATACCCCAGACCAGCTCGGAGAACCCGTCGATGGTGCAGGAGAGAGCCTACAACGGCCTGGAGTCGCTGGAGATGGGAGGGAAGCTGGGAGAAAATCCTGACGCCGATGAAGTCGAGAAGAAGCTCGACCCTTACATACCGCCAGGGTTCAACTTCTCAGTCGAGCTTACCAAGCTGGAGAAGAACTCCGGCTCACTGACCGCTCCCGCCACCACAGATCTACAGGACAGGAACCGTTCAAGGCTTCTTCTCTGGATCGAACCTCAGACAAGTGTCAATGTCTCCCTGAACGAGACGACGCTGGTCGAAAACCTCAACACGGAGAAGTACGTCGAGTTCGACCCTAAAGACGGAGGAGAGCTCCGTATAGAAGGTTCAGGAGGTCTCAGGTACGTCCACCAGTGGACGAAGTTGGAGGGAACTGAAGTGGCAGGAGGTAACATCTACACCACGAACTTCCTCCGTAGAGGAAACAGTTCCCAGGAGGTGACCGTGAGGATATGGGAGGAGTGAGAAAAGGACAGACGTTCATCATAGGTGCCGTCATACTGGCCTCCCTGGTGATTATGGTGTACAGCTCCTACTCAGGTTTCTTCACACAGCCTTCGACGGATGAGACACAGAGGTTCTTCGAGAGAACGCTCCATGAACCAGGAGACACGTTCGACCGCGCATTGAAGGAGAACTACTCCGTTAAATACGTGGAGGAAGAGTTATACAGCTGGAACAGCTTCGTGGACAGACGCGCGAGAGAGAAAGGCATGGAGTACGGAGCGGTAAACCTGTTCGTCATACCGGAGAGAGGTAAGACTGTTCTCATCAACTACCAGGACTCAGCGCAGGAGGTGAACCTGACCGTCAACGGAGACACGCTGAGAACCGAGGTCGAACCCCTACAGAAGAAGGAGAAGAGCTTCTCCAGCAGCAGCGCCTCCATAAACCTCGAGATGAGAGACAAAGGTATCAACAGAAGCTTCGATGCCTACAACCCTCGTATCCTTACTTTTACAGAGATCTCCACCACTGATGAACGATGGAGAAACCACGTCCTGAAATAGGGTAACAATTTAAGCCCGGGTCTGAAAACTTGGTACAATGTCCAAAGGAGTCTCACAGATAGCCACGATGGCGCTCTACGTAGGTATATCAGTGACGGCTATATCGGGTTCGCTGACGGTCGGCCTTCCCGCCATAGAGAACATGCAGTCTGCCGCGTCGATAAGACAGGCCCAGAACTTCATGAACCGTCTAGACTCCAACGTCCAGCAGGTTGTGTCCGAGGGGGAGGGATCCACGCGTACGATGGACGTCAACTTTGACAGAGGGAAGCTCTACTTCGACAACGACACCAGCTCTCTCATATACGAGCTGAGAACCGATGCGGACGTTATATCACCACAGAGCTCCCGGAGGACAGGGAACATAATACTGAGCTCGAACGCTGACGTAGAAGTTTATCCTGCCGAGGTGAACTCTTCAGGAGTCTTCGAGGTCTCTGAAGAAGAGGCGAACTGCTGGATGATGGACAACGACCGCGTCCAGGCATGTATAAACAAGGTCGGAGGTCCTGACGACTACCAGCCCATCAACACGTCCGAACTTCTCAAACACTACAAGCTCGTGGACGGAGCGCAGAAAGAGCTGGAAGGAAACCTTACAGTCGAACTCAACGAAATCGAGTCAACCAGTTACGGAGAAGGCTACACGGAGCCGAGGAACACCGGCGACTTCATCGGAACAGGACAGGTGAAGGCGACGGTCGCGAGCGACTACGGATTCACCTACGACGTGATATTCAGGCTTCCGACAGGAGCAGACTTCCTGAAGATCGACGTGCAGAACTTCCGCTAGTAGGGTTACACCCTTACCATGCAACAACCCCTTCTGATGAAGCGATTCCAGAACCACTTATAAACAGGATCATGTTTTCGGCACCCGGTTGGATTATTAAGTTTTGGATTCTTCCGTACAACTATGTACTCTGATGAGATTCAGGAACTTCTTGGACAGGAGAACATCGAGGTAGGCGACGAGGTAAAAGTAAACGGTAGAGAAGGACGGCTTATGCCCAAACCCGAGTCAGGAAATCCTGAATCAGTAGTTCTAAAGCTCGAGAGCGGCTACAACATAGGAGTAAAGCCGGAAAGTATCGAACTGGTGGAGAAAAAAGAAGAAACAGAAGATAGCGAGACAGAAGTTCCGCGTTCAGACGACAGAAAAGACATACTTATACTTCACACAGGAGGAACCATCGCATCCAGAGTCTCCTACGAGGAAGGAGGAGTCAAGCCGGAGTTCGATGTCGAAGCACTGATAGAGATGTACCCCGAAGTGGCGGAAGAGGTCAACG
>SDGW01001572.1_pt1 | contig 12704 bp, 16 predicted proteins | sample 2873831 | NCBI WGS metagenome assembly SDGW01 (sample SAMN08132700, study PRJNA421101) | hypersaline lake metagenome | isolation source: celular fraction 0.22 microns magnesium sulfate-rich crust from ephemeral... | place: Spain: Penahueca Lagoon, Toledo | collected 2011-07
CTCAGCGAAATCCTCTCCGAATAGCATGGACGACCTCAGCGAAGTCAAGAGCCTCCCGCGTAGCGAGCGCGTGGAAATCCTCTTCGACTACCAGCCGTTCGACTACCAAGCCGAACTCCTCGATAAAGCCGAACAAGAACCACAGTTCCACGCCGCCCTCAAACCCGGCCGACAAGTCGGTAAATCCATGACCGGCGGCCACATCGCCGCCGACCGCGCCATCGCAGGCCACGACGTGATGATCCTCGCCCCCTTCGAGGACACCACCGAGGACATGATGGAGTCCTTCCGGAATGCGATGGAAACCGCCCGCGAGAAATTCCAGCAAGCCGGCTACGTCCTCGGCACCGAACACGAGAACAAGACCGACTGGAAGTTCACGGGCGGCGGCCGCTGTCGAGCGCGAACAGTCGGGACAGACGGGACGCAAGTCCGTGGGAAGAACCCAGACATAGTGTTGGTGGACGAAGCGGCGTACATCAAGGATAACATCTATGATGAGGTGATTGAGCCGTTCTTCCTCACCCACGACGAGTACGAATACTATCTGTTCAGCACGCCAGCAGGCAAGTCCGGGTATTTCTATGATGCAGTAGAGGGCGACAACAGCGAGGGCTGGTTCAGTCCGCATTGGCCGTCCACGATTAACCCCCTGAACGACGAGGAGTGGATCGAAGAGAAGCGTGAAGAGAAGGACTCGCTGAGTTTCGCCCAGGAGTACCTCGGCGAGTTCGTTGATGAGGGCGACAACCTCTTCCCATACGACGCTATCGAAGCCGTTCAAGGCCAGCCCGACCTCGGCGGGGAGCGGTGGCTTGGTGTGGACGTGGCCCGCGAGGGGAAAGACCGCACCGTCTACACTGAGATAGACTCGGAGGGCTGTGTGCGTGTTGTGGATAGCGAGCAGACGAGTACGCTGGATGGTGTGCTCGGCCGCATCAAAGACCTCCACCGCCAACACCAGTACGAAGCGATAGTTGTTGAGGAGAACAGTATTGGTGGTGGTGTCGTGGACTTCAGCGACCTTGACGCGCTCCAACCGTTCAAGTCGAGTACCAAAACCAAGCACGAGCTATACAAGCAGTTGCAGCGGGATGTAGAAAGCGAGAATATTGTTCTGCCGACGCACCGGAAGCTGATTGACGAACTCACGTCGTTGCAGTATGATTTCACCCAGCACGGCTACATGAAGGTCAGTCATCCGGACGGCGGTCACGACGACTTCCCCGACAGTTTGGCGTTCGCTAATTGGGGGCGGCAGAATGCGAATACGGTTCGGCGGCGGAGTGCGCGGGCGAGCGTTTCACATAACCAGGTCTAACCATGAGCAGAATACGGAACACTCTCGACACGCTCCAATCGTCACTCAGCCAGACGGTGGAGACAGTCACACGAAGCGCACGCATCGACATCTCCGGCGGCGACGTAGACGAGATCGACCCGCCCGAAGACATCGACCAATACGTCCAACAAGCCAAATCCACGGCCATCGTCCGGGCGAACCTCCGGCAGTTCACCCACGACGTCTGGGAACCCGGCTATAGGGTTGAAGGCCCCGACGAGACCGTGGCGTACTTCGAGGGTGAGAAAGACGAACTCGACGCATCTCCGCCCGAGGGCACGCCAGACGGCGGATTCCTCAACAACTGCTTCGTCTACGGCGGCGAAAAGCGCCAGGACTTCTACACAGGCGCGAAACAAGCAACGTGGGAGCGATGGGTGCGAGGGACTGTCCTCGTCGAGTACCTCAAAGCCGACCCCGAGAATCCCGAGAGCGAGATTACGGGGTTCTACCACATCCGCCCTGAGACCGTCCACCCGCAGGTCTACTCGAATACGAACATCCTCATCGAACCGAATGATACCGACGAAGACGGCGTTGAATTGACGCCACGAGGTGAGGCGGCAGCCTACATTCAATTCGACGACAACAGCATCCTCGGCCGTCGCCGGGGCGGGTTCGACAACGACTCAATCCCCCTGAGCCAGAACGACGTGCTGAAGCAGACGCTGGAACCCGACATTGGCGGGGATAACACGGATGCCGAGGGTGTGTTCGGCACGAGTGTTCTGGAGGCGATTGATGAGGATATTGCGGAGTACAAGCAAATCAAGCGCGACCGGGCGACGGCGATTCAACGGAAAGCCTACGGGATCTGGAGTGCGCAGTTCAAGCCCGAGACGATTGACCACTCACATGGCACGGAAATCATCGAGTGGAGCGATGATGCGATTAGTGAGACCGAGGCCGAGTTGAATAATATGGGGCCGAACTCGGTGATCACTACCGACGCCGGGTTTGAGATGAACAAGTTCGAGCCGGACGTCCCCGAGCTGAATCCGACACTCCAGCATTACGTGGATGATATTACGTCGGCGTTGCCCGCGCCGAAGTACATGATCGGCCACAGTGATGAGACGAACCGGGACGTAACCAGCGAGCAGAGCGATCCCTACGACGACCTCGTGAGTGAGGAGCGCCAGTATCAGGAGCAGTCGTGGACGCAAGCACTCAAGCTGGTTGCAGAACGGAAGGGCCTCCCAACAGAGGGCCTTCGGTTGCGGATTGAGCCGCCGCCGGAGGACAACCCGGTGAAAGCCTTAGAGTCGGATACGATTGAGGACTTGCTGACGTACATGAAAGCCCTGAACGAAGCCGCGGGGCCGAGTGGTGGTCCGGCTACGATTGTGGACCATGATACGTTGGTTGAGACGCTTGGGTTGCCGGATGATGCGAAGGTCGAGGACTTCGAGCTACCCGAGGAAACCAGCGAGGAGGATGAAGCGTTGTTTCGGGACGTGATGGAGATGAGTGAGGGTAGACCGGCGGACTAATGGCGACCAGAACCGATGTTCTCGCGTCGTACACGCGAGACAGTGGCTACGGCCCCACCCGAACCAAAACCACCACTCGACGCCTAGAACAGAGACTCAGGGGCGTCCTCCAACGCATCAACTCAGCCATCCGTCGCGGCATCGTCGAGCAAGACATCTTCGGCCTCACCGAACAATCAGACACCCTCGAAGTTGACGACCCCGGCCCCTTCCGGACGAGTTCCGGACCGACAACCCGCGCGAAGTTCGTCCAATGGCTCAAAACCCAGTTAGACTCGGAGTTCCTCACAGTCGTCGGCCGGAACCGCAACCAGTACATCCGCCGGGCCTACTCGGAGGGGATTCGACTTGCCACGAGCCAGCTCCGCGGGGACGTCGACCTCGCAACGGTAGACGTTGAGGAACTCGTCCAACAACGCCGGTTCGATACGGGCCTTCGGACGCTCTTCCGGCGCACGTACTCGAACTTAGAGAGCGTGACCGAGGACGTAACCACAGCCGTCCGTGATGAACTCCTCGAAGGATTCGAGAAGGGCGAGAACCCGACGAAGATAGCGCGACGGCTCACCGATAGGGTGGACAGTATTGGGAAGCATCGGGCGACGATGATAGCGCGCTCAGAAACCATCAACGCCCACACGGAAGGCTTCCTCGATAGGACGGAACAAGTCAGCGAAGACCTCCACCCTCACGGCCGTTGCAGTCTCCAAGTTGAATTGGGGGTTGACGAAGACGATCTCGCGCCACTCAGTGAGCGCGTGCCCGGCACCATAGTAACCTAGAACCATGACCGAAAGTGAGAGAGACCACTTCGAGAGCGGCATCGCAGTCCTCCAAGCGGACAACACCAGTGAGGACGTCCCACTACAGGAACCCTATCAAGTATCAGGGGTCGCACTCCCCGTCAACACCGTTGTCGAAGGCGGGCAGGGCGAACGCCACTACTACCCCGAAGAAGTCCTTCGAGATGCCGCGGACATGTTGTCTGGCGTGGATATAGTGAAGAACTTCCACGAACTCGACGGGCAAGCACCCGCCGACGACGTGATTGGGAAAGTCACGGACGCGGCCTACCGAGACGGCGTCGGCTTAGTGTACGAAGGAGAGATCACGGACAACGAAATCGCGCAGAAGGTCGGCCACGGCTACCTTGAAGTCTCCCCGTCGCTGGGGCGGGCGCTCGGCGACTATGACGACGGCATGGACGCACGCAAGGTCGAGCACCTTGCAGGGTTCCGCGACCTCGCGGTCGTAGCGAACGGCCAGCCGGGCGCGGACATCAAACTCGGCGAGAACGCCGCAATCACCGCACTCGGACGGGACGCACTGAGTCAGGTATTGGACGGAAACGAATCGGCGGAATCCGATGTGGACCCAGACGGCCGTGGTGGGCCGTCGAACGATGACCCCACCGGAGCGAGTTCTTCCGGCCGCGACACCACCAACGAGGCTACTACTATGAGTGATGGAGATACCCTGAGCGATGAGGAGAAGGCGATTCTCGCCGCCAGCAAGGGCGTGGACAACGCACGTGATGTGCTCCAGTCCTACGCGGCGGCGGAAGAGCCGACGATTACTGAACAAGATGAACTCGACGCCCTCCAGTCGGAGAAGCAGGCGCTTGAGGAGGACGTTGACGAACTCGCAGGCGTCTTCCGCGAGGTGCTCGCTGAGCAGAAGGACCTCAGCGAGGACGTTGTGAGTGACTTGAGCGTGGATGCGCTCACGTCCGAGTTCCGGAATGACGACGGTGAAATCGAGACGACGACCCTCAGTCAGACGCCGGAAACGGGCGAACCCGACACGCTCGAAGGCGGCGACGGGGTTGACTTCGACGCGCTCGACGGCGACACGCAGAGCGAGATTGAGAGTCTCGCTGCTCGCGCCGAGACGATGGAGTCGGTGGACCCCGACTACGCGGATGAACTCCGCGGGCAGGCGGCGGACCTTGCGGATGCAGAGAGTTTCGAAGACATCGAGGAGGAGATCTAAATGGTGAAGAAACCCGGACAGACGGTGTACGACGGGCGTACCGTAACGTTCGAAAGCGACGGATCGGTTAGCGCAGGCGATGCGGTGATGCTCAACAGTAGCGGACAAGTCACGCCCGCACTCGACGGCGACCTCATCGGCATCGTGTCGGATACGGTAGGCAGCCATAGCGCGGGCGACATGGTTGAGGTTCACGTGACCGGCATCGTTGTCGGGAATGTGGCCAGCGGGGTGACTGCTGGCTCTACCAGCGGCCTCACCGTTGGTGCGTCTGCGGACGGCGACAACGCTGGCGAACTGATTTCTGGCGGTGACGAAGCGCACGCCTTCAGTGACGAAGGCGGCGCGTTCAAGGGTGCGAGCCTAGACACGGGCTACGCTGCGGTTCACCTCGGGTGATTCTAAATGACGACTAACATTAACTACGACGGCGTGCCGACCGCGACCGACATGGAAGCAACGCTCCTCCCGGACCCGGACCAGATGTTCGCGTTCCGAAACGCATTCCGGGTGGACGAAGAAGCCCCGAACCGTGACGGGGACGCAGTAGAGTACCCCGCTATCGACGGCGACTTCGAGGGTGAACTCGTCGAGATCGGCGACGACGAGGAGCATCCGGAAGCGAAGCTCACCTACGACGGCGTGCAGGCCGCGTGGACTGAGTACGGCTTCAAGTTCCGCATCCGAGACAAGGACGTGAAGGACTCGAAAATCAATCTCGTCGCGGTGAACCAGCAGGAGATGACGCGCGAGGAGATGCGTCGGCTGGACGGCATCGCGGGCGCGGTTATCGAGAACAACCGGAACAGTGTCGAGATTGGTGCGTCCGGCACCGCCTTCAACTACGATGCGGCGGTGGACATGGAGACGGAACTGATTAACGCGGGCTACGATAGTGGCCGGTTCATGTGGTTCCTCTCCCCGCGTGCATGGGGGAGTCTGGCGAAGACGACTGAGTTCACGGGCGACACCGAAGAGTTCGCTAACGAACTGCGGAGCGAGGGCATCCGGCACGGTGAACTCCTCGGCTACCCCGCTCTCCGAACGAACACGGGGCTGCTCGGGCAGAACGAAGCCTACCTCGTGGACACGGGCATCTACGGATGGGAGAGTCCGCGTGACGAGTTCGACGTGAACCGTTGGCGGGACGAGGACGAACGGTGCTGGTTCTACGGCCTGAACGGCCGTATCGACTGGGTGCCGACCGAGAAGGACGCGGCTATCAAGGCTCTCGGCGGGGTCTAACACCCATGCCGTATGAGCTTTCGTGTAGCGCCCGCGGGTGGGGGAGTGTTGAGAATCCACTGAACGAGGGCGACCGCATCCGTATCGAGGATGGCGTGCTCTCGGTGGACGACGGAGAGGTTGCACGGGCGCTCGCTGACGAGTACGACCCGCTATCCATCACCACCGACTTGGAAGACGAGACTGCCGAGGAGTCGGAGGGCGAAGACCTCCCCGACCTGTCGGAAGATGAGTGGACAACCCTCGGGTCCGAGTACGACTTCGAGGACGTTGATGGTCGGAGTAGCGTGGAGAAGATTCAGTCCGCCTACACGGACCTCTCGGAGAGCGAGCAGTCGGACGCGCTCGCCGTGCTCGACGGCGAGTAACCACACACGTTTTTAGTACAATATGGCTAGTACAGCAAGCCCAGACGACGTGAAAGGCGTCATCGCCACAGACCTGTCGCTCTCCCGGATTCAGGACTACCTCGATGACGCAACCTACGAAGCGGGAAAGGCGAATCCCGGGTACTCCGAGTGGGATACCGAAGACAAGAAACAGTTAGAGAAGTATCTCGCCGCGCTCAAAATCAGGCTCTACGCGGACAAAGCCATCAAGAGCACGTCGCGGGAGACTGCGTCGGTGGACTACGAGGGCATGACGACCGCGGAGTTGAAGCGGGCGGTGGAACAGCGCGACCCGTCCGGGACGCTGGCTAGCCAGCGGGACACCTCGCGGTACGTCGGGTCAACATAACCTCGCTGTTTTTCATACATGGATATTGACCTCGACATTTCAGGCCACCGCCAGATACAGGAGGAGTTAGACGAGTTGGAGGATGATTGGAGCGACAGTCCGGAGTTCGTGATAGAGAACACCGCGGAGTACGCCCACTACCTCGAACTGGGTACTCGGTATATGCCGCCGTATCCGTACTTCGGACCAGCAATCAACGAATACATGGCTGACCCGAACGCTCTTGTCCGGAAGAACCAGGGTGTGGACTTGAGTAGTGCCGAGACAGTTGACGAACTGCTACTGCTTATTGTCACGTCGATTAACCAGCAGATTCAGGCGAACCTTCGAGCGGCCGCATCGAGCGGTCGGAGTCCGGGTGTACATCCCGAACATCCGAAGGTGCAGACCGGGAACTTGTTGAACAGCCAGAATTGGAGGCGGCTATGAGTAACCGAATTGCCGTTGACTTCGACAAAACCCTCACCGACCCAGATGGCGGCACGTACTTCACCGACGAACCAACCCTGCCGAACGAGGAAATGTGCGAGTGGGTTCGGGAACAGTACCAGAACGGCCACACAATCATCATCCACACGGCGCGGCCGTGGGACGTTGCGGGTCTCACGGCAGCGAAACTCACGGAATGGGGTGTTCCCTATCACGGTCTCCGCATGGAGAAAGGGTCGGCGGATGTGTATGTGGATGATAAAGCGGTGCCTCCGGAGGATGTGATTAATGCCGAGTAAGTGGAATCGAGTCCGCGGTAGTCTCGGCCGGGCGCACGACGACCTATTTGAAGATACGGAGTATCAAGCCGAGTTCTACAACCACTCGGGAGGGTCGTACAATCCCGACACCGGCCAAATCGAAGGCGACACCCGCTCGAAAATCGGGAGTACGACCGTCGAACTCGTCCCACCCGCGATGGACACGACGGTAGAAACAGACGGCACCTCGATGTCGTGGGACACGAGTATTCGTTCCTCGCTGACGGTGTACGAACTGCACGGCTACAGTATCGAGCGCGGGAGTGGAATGGTCATGTGTCGGTTGGTGGAGCAATAACCCATGCCAAGCAAACTCAGCGAACGGCCGGAGGAACTCGTCCGCCAATACCTCAGCGACCATCTCACCCCCAGCGAGATGCAGGGCTACAATCCCCAGCAGACCGACCCAACCGCCAGCGACTTCCTCCCCGTCACCTCGAACTGGAGCGATTGGGGCGACACCTATCCGAAGATTGTCGTGACTGAACGCGAAGGCCCACAGATACCCAACGCGGGAAGCACGAACACGAACAGCATTCAAGGCGACGGGAGTGGGAGCAACCAGCTCGCCACTCATAACATCACCGTGTCCTGCCAAGCCCTCGAAGGCGAAGACTACCAGAACGGTGTTGATGCAGAAGCCCTCGTCCATGACCTCTATCAAGAGGTGAAAGCCACCGGACAGAACAACGCCCCCGTAGCCCTCGCGTCGGGGGTGTGGATGGCGGTGCCAACACCGCCGACGTGGACTGAGAACGAGGACGAAACGGATTCGGGGAGTACGCGCACTTGGGTCCAAGGGCAAGGAACGGTCCCGGTGACGGTTCTCGACACCCCCTGAGTGGGCGGACGTGATGACCCCGCTGGGGCGAGCCTCTCCCAGCACGAGCCTCGGTTCTATTCATGTGGATTCAAACCAGTAACAGCTACCTGCAAGTCCTGAAATCCGACGCGACACTCGGCGAACGAGTGGAGTTCAACGAGAGTGGGACGGCGCAGGTATCACGGGAGGTTGGTGAGTCGATGATTGACCACTACGACAGCATCACCGAATACGATAACTCATGAGTCAAGTTGAATCAGCCCTACAGAACACGCGCATCGAATACGTCCCTGAAACCACCGTTGGCGTCCCGCCAACGGACCCCTCGTGGGAGACGCTGACGGACTACCTCAAAGACCTCACCGTCTCCCCCGACGGCAACCGCGAAGGCCAATCCGTCGTAGGGAGCGGCGACCTGAAGACGCACTTCCGGGGGCCTGAGGAGCACACGTTCACGACGGAGTACTACAAACAGCAAGCGTTCGTCGATAGCAACGATGACGCGGCGTATCCCGCGGGCGACCCAATCGTCTACGACTACCAGACAGCGTATCCGAGCTACACGTTCCAGTACCGGCGTGACGTCGCTTCGGGCGGGAACGACGGCGCGGGGTTCCGCGAGTACGTCGTAGCAGTCGGCGCACGGCCGACTGAGGTGAGCGACCCCGGCGACCCATCCGAGTCCGAACCCATCACGGAGTCCCTCAGCTGGGATGCTGAAAAGTCTCGTGCCTACGTCATCCATCAACCCTCGGCGAGTACGACGCTGGATGTGACGAACAACGGCAGCACGAGCGTTGACGTGACTATCGAGGACGAAGGCGCGAGCACCTCGGAGACTGTCACCGTAAGTGGAGGATCGACTGTCACCACCACCGCATCCTTCGGCGACATCGACGCAATCTGGGTGGAGTCCGAACCGGACGGCGACATCTCGGTGACTGACGGAAACGGCACAGACATCCTCGGCCAACCCCTCGCTGGAAGCACCACGGATGGTGTGGAGGGCGAGCGCGGCATCCCCGCACTCGGCGCAGGGTCGCATGGGTCCGCTATTGGAGTGGACCCCTCGAAGTACCTGTTCCTCGGCGTGGACACCCTGAACTGGCAGGGGAGCGCCCTCGCAGACCGCATCCACAGTCTGGACCTCACCGTCTCCCTAGAGACGAGTAAGGAAGCGCAGTCGGGGACTCGCCGGCAGGCTATCGACATCGGCCAACGCACCGTCACCGTGGACGCTGACGTGGCCGGCCCGCACAAGTCCGCGGACCTTATCGCCAACCAGTTCCGCAACGAGCAGGGAGACTTCCTGTACCAGTATCCGGACTGTGACGTCACCGTGAAGAACGCCTCGATTAGTGACGTGCCCGACCTCACGCGGAGCGCGGGCGACACGAACTACATCCCCTCCGTTAGCTTTGAGGGTGCAGAAGAAGGCGACACGAGCGCTATCACCGCAACCAACACCACCGCCTAATCATGACGCAAGAGAAAGACTACGGCGCAGACTACGCAACCCAGAAGGAAACCATCGAAGGCACCTGGCGCATCGACGGCCGCGAGTTCGCCCTCGAAACCGAGGACGTGACCAAGCGGACGCTCGACCTCCTCGGCGAGTACATGGCGCTCGCCCAACAGTACGAGGAAGGCGACGTACCCGAGGGCGCGGGCGACGACCTCGAGGATTTCCCGTGGGAGAGCGAGGGCGACGACCGCGACTTCATCGAATCCGTCGTGGACGAGAAACTCCACAAGCCCGACATCGACGTGGACGAGACGGTGTCGCGGAAACTCTCGGCGATTTTTGTGGGAATGTTCGAGGCGTGGCAGGAGGGCGAGACGGTGAAAGCGGCGCGCGAGGAGATGCCCGTTGAAGGGGGAAACTAGACCTCCCCGAGCGCGCCGAGGACGCCCTCAGTAAGAAAACGATTGTGGCGGAGTGGGGTATCAAGCCGTGGAATATTGACCGGCTATCGGCGCGCGATTTGCAGGACATCAAACTCGCGGAACACGCCGAACAGTACATCAAACAACAGCAACGCGAGCAGTCCGCGAACCCGGACAGCATTAGTCACGAGGAGTACGATGCCGCGGAATCGCGGCGGGATGCATTCCAATAATGGCAGCAATTAGCGACCTTTCGGTGAAGATCACGGCGAACACGGGGGATGCGGAGCGGTCGATAAACTCCGTTGAGGAACAGCTTGGTGACTTGAACGCGGAGGCTATCCAGACGGCCGCGGCGTTACAGCTGTTGCAGGGTGCGGCAGATGAAACCGCGGATGAACTAGACGACGTCGAGGATGAAGCCGACCAAACCTCTCGAAGCCTGCTCGGGCTCGCCAGTGCAGCCGCCACCGCAAAACTCTCGTTCGGAAGTCTGAGTGTGGCGACAGCGGGCGGCCTCGCGGTCTCGCTGGCGACGTTGGCGACGACGCTCGCGCCAGTCGCCGCAGGGTTCGTCGCGGTCACGGCGGGCGCTGGCGCGTTGCTTGGCGCGTTCGGCGCGCTCCTCGGCGCGGGACTGCTCGCATGGGGGCGGGACCTCGCCGACCAGATGGCGGGCGTCTCGTCGGCGACCGAGGCATTGGCGAAGGTTGCCGGACAACTCAGGGACCGACTGATACCGATAATTAAGCCACTTGGGGATGCGTTCGTGCCGCTGTTGCAGGATGCGGCGCTCGCTTTGCCGGTGGTCGTCGAGGAGATGGTCTCGGCGGTCGGGAGCACGGAAGAGTTCCGGCGGAGTCTCCGCGAGTTCGGGTACATCGCGGCGCGCGTGCTCCCCGCACTCACCGGGTTCATGTTCGACTTCGCCCGGAAAGCCCTGCCCGTGGCGCGCGACTTCTTCGGGTTCCTGCTCAACAACGGCCGGGGTGCGTTCCAGTCCATCATGGCGTCGGTCAGGGAGCTTGCGCCCGAGTTCAACGCGTTTCTCGACGCCCTCATCAAGGGTGCACCCGTCCTGTTGGAGTTCGGGACGAACGTTCTCGACGTACTCTTGCCGGCGCTGACGTCCATCGTGGAACTCTCGACTGGCTTCATGTCGTTCATCAACGGCCTCCCACCGGGACTGCGTGATGTGGCGACCGCAGGCCTGATTCTTGCGCCTGTGCTGACGTCGCTTGCGTTGAAGTTCGCAAGCCTCTACGCAACCCTCACGGGCGGCGGGGTGCTTGCGGCTATCAGTGGGAGTGGCGGTCTCGCTGGCGCGCTCACTGCGCTCACCGGCCCTGTCGGTATCGCTATCGCGGCGGTCGGACTCTTAGCGACCGCATGGGCGACCAACATGTTCGACATGCGGGAGAAGACGAAAGAAGCGGTTGGCGCTATCAACGAGGACCTCCGGCAACTCCCGAAGAATCCGATTGACACCGCTGTCTCCGCGTTCAAGGAGCAGGCGTCGTTCTACGCGAAGGGCGGGACAGCCACAGACTCGCGGTATAGCGTGACCGGCGAGCAAGACACGTCCGGCCGAGAGAGCGGCGAGCAGGCCGCGGACCAGACAACTGACGGCTACCTCCAGCAGCTGAAGAAACTTCAGTCGAAGGACTTCTCGAAGAGCTTCCTCAGCCCATCGAACTTCCAAACGCAGGGCGAACAAGCAGGGGCGGCGGCCGCACAAGGGTTCCAGCGAGGGTTGTCGAAGACGGAGATGCAGGCGGAAGTCATCGGCCAACAGCAGGAACTCGCTAGTCTCCGGTTGATGTTCAAGGAAGCCCAAAGCCTGCCGCGGAAGAAAGAGCTATTGGATAGGATACAGGCGATTCGGAATCCGCCGAATATGAACGAGTCGAAGCCGCATAACGCAATCCAGCGGCGGAACCTCGGCGCGAAACCATCCTCGAAGCCGTCGGCGATGGTATCGAGGGGTTCGCCGATTGTGCAGGCGGGCCAGACGTTCAACCAGAGCAGTACGCGAATCAAGAACGTCGGGCAGACGTTCAAGTCGGCAGTGGACAAGTTCTCGAAGGCTGTTGAGAACATGGAAGTAGTCGTCACCGTCGAGGACGGCGAGTTCGCGCAGGCTATCGACGCTCGGTTTGAACAGAACAGCCGGCAGACAGCACAACAGGCGCAGAACTATGGGGCGTACCAGCGATGAACGACATCCACGTCCATATCGGCGACATCGTGGCGGACGCGGTGGTCGGCGACATCCCCACGGTCCAGATCGGGGAGCCCGCGACGCTCCGGTTGTCGTTCCGCGAGAATACCCTGCCGAACGTCTTCGACAGCCCTCAGGAGCGCCACCGGAAGCTCTACGACCATGTTCGGTGGGCGAACTCGGCGACGATTCAAGTTGACCGTAGCTCCTCGGG
>SDGW01000846.1_pt1 | contig 12697 bp, 23 predicted proteins | sample 2873831 | NCBI WGS metagenome assembly SDGW01 (sample SAMN08132700, study PRJNA421101) | hypersaline lake metagenome | isolation source: celular fraction 0.22 microns magnesium sulfate-rich crust from ephemeral... | place: Spain: Penahueca Lagoon, Toledo | collected 2011-07
ATGTTTTACAATCAAAAGACAGATTCATACGATTGTGTGATTTGTGATGAATAATATTCTTTATGAAGAAGTACCGGGGGAGAAAATTGCAAAAGTTAAAAACCGATGTTATGATAATATTTATGAAATAAAAATAATTAAGGAACATAATATGCTTCCTTTTGAAAAAGGAATGAGAGTTGATGTTAATTTAGATCGATTGAGCAGGAAAGGATTCTTCATTGGTGGTTCAGGTGTATATGAAAAACGAACTCGAAAAATCTGTTCTGAGTGTAAAGAGGAAGCTTTTTATAATCAGAAGACCGACTCTTACGAGTGTGTGATCTGCAATGAGTGAAGCTTGGACGGAGAAATATCGCCCGCAGAAGTATAGTGAGATACAGGGCAACAATAAAGGTATTAAGAAAATCAAAGAGTGGGCTGAAGATTATAGCAAGGGTGACAAGCCTTTCCTTCTATATGGCGATCAGGGAACGGGTAAGACTACTCTTGCCCAAGTTGTTTCGAAAGAAAATGATTGGCCTTTCGAAGAAATCAATGCTTCTTCAGCGAGGAAGAAAGAAGATATACAGAAGTTTGCTTCACAGATTCGTAATCGACCAATTGATGCTGATTATAAATTAGTATTGATTGATGAAGCTGATGGTTTCGGAAAGGGGTCTTCGCTTGGTCCTCTGAAGAAAGTTTTGGATGATTCACCCAACCCGGTAATCATCACAGCTAATGAGAAATGGAAAGTCCCCGATTCGATTGAAAATAAGTGTCGCAATCAAAAATTCAAACTTGGAAAAAGCAGTAAGAAGGCTGCTATCCGTCGAATCAATGAACAGGAAGACATTGGCTTGAGCAAGCGAGAAATCGGAATCCTTGCTACCCGCGATGATCTTCGTTCGATTATTAATGACCTACAGCGATTTTCGGAAGGTAACGAAGAAATTGGATGGGATGATCGAGATACTGAAATTGGTATCTTCAAGGCTGTTGAAAATATTCGAAAGGGCAAGAAGTACACGGGTGAAACTACACCTCCAGAGCTAGTTCAGTGGCTTGATGAAAATCTCTCTGGACGATATGAAGGAGTGGAAGGCATGAGAGCGTATCAGGCGCTCGCTCATGCGGATCTTTGGTTGGAGAAGGCACAGTCCAGACAACAATATAAATGGTGGAAGCACGCCGGAGAACTTGCAGAACAGGTTGCTAATGTTCGACTCTCTGAACCATATGATGGATGGGTCAATACCAATTCTCCGAAAGCTTGGAGAAATTCTACTCCGAATCCCGATGGTGATAGTAAAGAAGCTGTTCTCTACCAAGAATTGAATAGAGACGAACTTAGTTATTCAATGAGTACGAACTTTGTTCAATTCAAGAATGATATTCTTCCTATTCTTCAAAACCATGAGGAAGAGAAGAAATTTAATCTAGTTTTAGATAATAATCTCTCTTCTAAAGCAATGAAAGCAATTGGTATTACGAAAAGTCAATATGAAGATTGGCTTGAAACGGATACTGATGTTGATCAAGAAAGCACTGATCAAACGGGTTTGTCTTCATTCGGCGAGGAAGAGGAAGACGATGATGAACAAGTAACGAGTCTTCTAGAATTATAAGTCGAAAGTCTTTTATCTATAAAGGCTGTAAGGTGGATGTATGTCTGAAAGCGATAGCAGTGAAGATGAAAGTTCTGAAAAGCCTTTCCAATTAGATCTTCATGCATCGAGTGCGTATAATCTTCAAACGATTCTTTCTTATGTGGCTGTGTCTCTCGATCAAGAGAATCCGGAATATGCTATGGCAGCACAAACTCTCCTGTACCGAGTCAATGATGAACTAATGTCAGATGAATTCAATGACTCTTTGGATGATGAAATTCAAGAGGCGCAAGATAAAACGCAAGAGATGATGGATCAAGAAATTGATTTGGGCAGTCTCGGTGGCACTTCTTCCCGTGGAGTCCACTGATTAATCAAAACACTTATAAACTTCGGTCAATTAATTAAACACAACACCGTTTATAAACGGATTCCTTCAACAATGAGCAATCTTCAAAAAGAAATCAACGTTATCAGAGGCGGTTGGGATTATGGAATTAAAGAGTATGGAATGAATGCTGGTACTCCGGTTGTACGTCTAAAAATCTCCAGTCATGATAATCATGCACAGACGATTCGATATATGAAGAGCCAATTCGAGCAACATGGTTGGGCTTCAAAGCTTCGATCCGGTTCTGCTCGAATGGTTATTGGAGGGACAGAACCTATCCATGATCGGAATACAGAGGCAGTGAATACTTTCCTTGATATTATCAAACCACGGTTTGTCGATTTTGAAGTGGATGAATTGAATCAGAAGCCCTCCCGCGATTTCGTTCGTGCTGCTGATTCTTTTTCGGTTTGGGTTCCTAGTGATCACGAATTCGATTACGAAGCCCTTGATTTTTATGCAAGTCAAGCTTCGTCTTATGGAAATGTTGATTTTATTTTCAAGGTTGGTACGGAGACTGATGAAGAATACATCAACGATATTTCCAACGAATTCGGACTGTACGATGGTTCTATCTACGCTTACCCGAAGGGTCGAAAGGTTCATACCGTAGCAGATAATATGAAGAAGTGCTGGAAGATAGCGAAGAGAAATAGATGGAACGTATCGCCACGGCAAGATATCCTTTACGAATATGAGCAAGAAGAAGCTAGCGACGGATGATGAAATAGAAAGATACGTCCGGCAAATGGTGGTTGGACCTGCAACTTCTGAAGAAGAAATAATGCAGGCTTATGAAGAATCGAAAGGGAAAGTTAAAGAAATAATTGAAACAGTAGCGGAAGAGTACGGCTTCGTGTATTGCGAAGATTGTGGAGAGAAGAAGTTTTCAACGGCAGATGGTAACATGATCTGCCTTGTTTGTAACAATGACTAGTAATTGGTCCAGTGAAAACTGGAGTTATTTCGAACCGGATACTGATGAATCGTTTGGTAAACCCAGATTGACTATTTCCGATTCTAATGAAGTTTTGGAAAAAAGTAAATTTAGAAGTGCGATGGTTGAAGATAAAAAAGAAAAATTCGATATTCACAATCAAGATGTTCTTCGGAAGTTGCAGTTCCTTTCAGAAGAATATGATAAACCACAAAAGGTTGGAAAAAAGATTGATAATGTCTTAGATTCTATTCTTGAAAGGGGGTTTTCTGTTGAATCTCTAAAATTGACCAAAGTTCTCGTTCAAAACGATTTGGACTCTGCCCAAAAAGATAAGATTTCGGTTATTTGTATTGATAATACTGTGATGATTGAGGAAGAGGGTGATACAAAAACAATGGAACAAAATACATTAGCTGATTTGGTTGATCTTTTCGAAGGGAGGAAACTTGGTGATAAACATGAAATGACTTTTGCGGCTGGAAAAAGAGAACCAATAGGTCATGTTTCAAAATCAGGTACGATATCTAATGGGTCGGTTATTTTTGATGGAAGCGATGATTCTTTAAAAATTAGTGATGTAAAATGGCGTATTAATAAATGAGCAAGACAGCCCGTATTCTTTTACAATGGACAGAGCCAGATGGTAGTGATAAAGCTTTGATCCATGTCGTCAATGAAGACCTTGATCCTTCGGAAGTTGATTACCAGTGGTTAGAACTATCCGAAAAGGACGATGATCAATGGAAGACTCTTCGTGATTTTTCTTATGTTGAACAATTCCAAGATTTTGGAATCCCTGAAGACCTTATCGATTAAATTATTAGTTTCCGGAACCCTTATTTGCGTTCAAGCGTTACTGTTCGCTTGTAAGGTGAAAAACTTTATCGATGATTCTCTCTGATGGAGATATTAGGTACGAACTTATTCACGGCGAATTGAATATTGAAAATCTTGGAAATCTTGATCGACAGATCCAACCTTGTAGCGTTGATATTCGACTTGGTGATTCTTATTCTGAATATGATTTCCCGGAAGGGCATGTGATCGATCCGGTTCAAGACGATATTGATAAACATACTCTGGAACATGAAATTCCCGAAGAAGGTTTAATCGTTGAACCGGGAGAAACTTACAACGTCAACAGCATGGAAGTAGTTGATCTTCCAAGCTATATTAAAGGACAATTGACGGGCCGTTCTTCTCTTGGTCGCCTTCATGTGAAAGTTCACCAAACTGCTGGTCTTTTTGATCCGGGTTTCCGAGGTACTGTTGTATTTGAGGTAGCTAATGAATTGGATTATGCTGTTCGTCTCCGACCGGGTATGCGAATCGGGCAGATGGAATTCCAATTGTTAGAATCGCCAGCAGAACGACCGTATGGCGAAGAACGTGGTTCCAAGTATCAAGGACAAGAAGGAGCTATTGGAAGCCGTATCCACGAAGATTTTGAATAAATGAGAAACCTTTGGATTGAAGGAATTATCGAAGAATATGAGAAGAAAGGATTTAGCCATGGGGAAATATATCACTATATAGAATCCAATGAACAACTTGATCTTTCGGATAATTCTATGGAGAGAATCCGTGATAGATTAGATTCTGTTTGTCCTTCATGTGAGCAAAATATGTTTTATAATCAGAAGGAAAGAGAATTTGTTTGTCCTATTTGTGAATGAATATGGAAACTTCTAAAGAGTTAATGCTTTTAAATACCATTAATGATTATCGGGAGAAAGGTTATTCTGATAGACAAATTTATGAATTATTAGTTTCTGGTTTTGAGACAATAGAGGAAAAAGAATATATTCAAGAAATAATTGATTGTTATTGTACCGATTGTGAACAAATTAAATTCAATTCTAAAAACGGATATTTTTGTCCAATGTGTGAACAATGAGTAATTATTCAAAAGGAAGTAATGGAGAATATGAATTGATCGATGCTTTTGAAGAATCCAATTTTCGAGCTATACGAGCGCCGGGTTCTGGAACAACAGAGAGGGAATCACCTGATTTAGTTGTTGGTAATGGAGAACAATATTATGCTTTTGAAGTTAAGAGGTGGAAAAGAGATGAATACAAATATGTAGAAAAACGAGAATTGGAAGAACTTTGGAATTGGGCTGAAGGTTTTGGAGCAAAACCATACCTTGCTGTTCGATTTAATTATGGTGATTTCGCTTTCTTTGAAAAAGAAGAACTACATGAAACAGAGAAAAATTACAGAGTCGATAGAGTTAAGGTTCCTGAAGCATTATCGATAGACGACCTTCGATGGGACTGAAACAGCAATTCAAAGAATCCGAGAAGGAAAAAGAAATCGAAATAACTATCGAAGAGCCTGTGATTTATCTTTCAGGTCCAATGGCTCATTCGCCTGATGGGGGAAGCGGGTGGAGAGATGAAATGATTGAAGATTATGGTGACAGTTTCGTTTTTGCTGATCCACGGAATTCTGTTGATCCATATAATAATGATGTGGAAATCATCAATCGTATGAGTGATTACGATCCCGATTCTGAAAAGAAACAGATTTTCGGTTCCCAAGTGGTCCAGAAAGACGAAGAAATGATTGATGATTGTGATGCACTTTTCGTTGGTCTTGAAGATGTGAAGGCGCGTGGGACTATCAGCGAAATCAATTATGCATACGAGCGTGCAATCCCTGTCTTCGTATGGGAAGTTGATGGACAAGAAGAATCCTGTTGGGTTTATGATCGTGCGGAGACTGTTAATGAAAACCGTGAATTTGTCGTGAATTCAATGGGGGTGTATCTTGAATAATGAAATTTTGGAGATTGGCTTTTATGGTTTTCTTTATGTTTGCTTTTATAAAGGAAGATCCATATGTTATGGCTTTTAGCGCACTTTTTGTTCTAACGATTTATCTTGATGAAATTATAGAGGTGATGAAAGATGAATAATTACAACGGAACGCTGGTTTCCATTGAAGGCATTGATAAAAGTGGCAAGAGTACTTTGATTGAGAACCTTCGAGAAGAGTATGAAGATGCTACGTTTACGCGAGAACCTTCAGATGGGTATTATGGAAAGCGCCTTCGGAAGATTATTGAAGATCCTTCTTCACCAAGAAATGGTCTTCCAGATTTCTTTATGTTTCTTGCTGACAGGGCTGATCATATTAATCAAGTAATCCGTCCTGATCTTCAACGTGGACGCACAGTGTTTTGTGATCGATATTATGATTCAACGTTGGCATATCAGAGTCATGAAATCCGTCGTGATATTATGTCCGGCGAAGATCCATTACTTTTCGGAAATAAAATGATGGATGATTGGGCTATCGAACCTGATCTTACAATTTATATTGATATCCCTGTTAAAACTGCTTTACGTCGGAAGAGTCTTGATGGTGATGAAGATTATCAGAAGTTCGAGGATAAAATGAATCTTGGTGAAGCGAGAGATAAATATCTTACTCTGGCTGAAGCATACTCTGATCGTTTTGTAGTTATCGATGGGAAACAACACCCCGATCAAGTTTTCGAAGAAGCTATGGAATCTATTGAAGAATGAAACTACATTTTGATCTGGAGGAAGGTGATGTAATTACCCTTAATGGTAATCATTATCGAGTTAAAGGATTCGAATATGAAGAAGGAAAAGAAGTAGCTGTTCTTGGGAGTAAGACACTTAATGAACGAAGAGAAACTAAAAGCGCCTTACAGAATATGATTCTTCTCTCTGGAGCTTTTCAACGGATCAAAGAAGATTACATCGGTGACGCTTAGATACCGGAAGCTATATTAGTACTGCGGAATAATTATTCTTCTACATGGGAGAAAGTGTTGTAGATCAAGCTTTCCCGTTCGATAGCTACAGAGAGAAGCAGTTTGAAACGCTCCAAGTAGCGTTTGATGCTCTCTTCTCTCAAGGCTTCAAGAACATCGTTATCGATGCTCCTACAGGTGTTGGGAAGAGTGCGATCAATGTTGCAATCGGGCGTCATGCAGATGATGCTTTTTACACGACGCCACAGAAGAAGCTTCGTGAACAGCTTCGAGAAGATGAAGTGCTTTCTGATCACCTTGCTGCCCTTCGCGCACGTAAGGATTATACATGTCGTGCTACAGGTGACAACTGTAAAGATTGTCATATCAACCAAGATCCGGAACAATCATGTGTTGAACAAGCTGGACAGTGTACGTATTGGAATAATAAAATGCGTACCATTAACGCTGAAATTGCTGTTCTTACGTTTTCCTATCTCATTGTGGATGGGAATATTCCAGCAGAGAATGAATCGGGAGAACAAATTTCTTTCGAGGATCAACGTGATGTTGTGGTTGTTGACGAGGGCCACGGCTTGGAAGATCAAGTTTCGTCGCTTCACGCTGGATTCAAAATTTCGCCCTTTAACCTCCCGTTTGACGTTTACGATGGATTGTTGAAGGATATCGATATTGATGAAGTAAGTCGGTACGGGGAAGTTGAAGACGAAATTGAAACTCTTGCTTCCCGCTGTGGGAATGTTGTTCGTGGTGTTCCTGAAGTGGAAATGGATACGCAGGAGAAAAATTGCAAGCGGATGTTGGACCGCATTAAGTGGCTTCTTTCCGACGTTAACGAATATGATAATGCATGGGTTTGTGAAGGTGAGTGGGAAAAATACAAAGGTCAATACTGCAAAACTCTGGAGTTGAAGCCTGTCAACGTTGCTGGATTTCTCAAAAATTTCGTTTGGTCGCGTGGAAAGAAACGTGTCATTTCCACAGCAACTATGCCATATCGTGGAAATCCTGATCTATGGCTTCACCGAATCGGCCTTGATCCAAATGAAACAAAGGTGATTCGTGTTGGTATGCCCTTCCCGCCTGAGCGTCGTCCCATCCATACTTCTGAAATGATTGGAAGTATGAGTAGCGGTGGTGATAAAGATTATTGGGACGAAATCATGGATACTCTCAACAAACTTGCAAAGCGCCATTCGGGGGAACGAGCTTTAGTGCATACTTCTTCATATTCCCGAGCCGAACGTGTGATGGATAGCATCCGGCAAGGTGATTATCCATATCTTGAAGAAAACGTGATCATGCACGAAGGCGAAAAAGATATGGAAGTGTTGATTGAAGATTGGCAATACTCCGATCACGATATTGTACTGTCACCGGCTATGACGGAGGGCGTTGACCTTGCTGGTGATATGTGTCGGTGGCAAGTGTTGTTGAAAGTCCCTTATCCGAATTATTCGGATGCAAGGGTCAATTACATGCTTGAAGAAACAGGAAGCGGATGGAGGTGGTATTACGAAACTACGGCCAACCGTATCATCCAGAGCGTGGGTCGGGCTGTTCGAAGCAAGGATGATCAGGCTGATTTCTACATCCTTGATGAAGATTTCAACAAGGTTCAGAATCGGGTTACTTTCCCCAACTGGTTCGAGGAAGCAATTGACATTTGTGACCCCGGTAGAAAAGGCCTGATGGACATATAACCAATAGTTTTCGAAAGTCTTTTATATTCTAAAGGACTAAAACTAATTGTTACCTATGTCAAAAGAAAAGGTTCAACGATTAGACGATTCTCACGCACAAAGGATTCGCGCTTTCTGGCAGGATCGAATTTTATCAGTAGAAGACGATGGTGTTTGGATCAGTGGAATGAATGCCAATTCTGGAGTTATTGCAAAGCGAATTAAAAAGGAATTGGAGAATTGCGGATATTCAACTGTTGGTCCTGTTGACGAAAACGGAGGATTGTTTGTTCAAGTTCGATAAATCTACGTATAGTTAATTACAACGTAGATTCTATGAACAATTACAGAAGGTTTTTATTCTTAGCAGCTTTAGCTAAAGTGTATGTCAACGCATTACTACGGCTTCCTTGATGGAAAAGAAATTTCTCTGGCTCAAACTGCCTCTGGTTGGAATCCTTTGCTCCATTGGCACAATGGTTATAGCTCATGCCCTTGTCATTGCGAAGAACATCATTATCGTAATTTCGATGAATTTGTTGATTTTGTTTGCCGAGATGATGTTCGGTTGGAAAATGAATATGGTGAACAGCTTGCTCCCTTTGAACTTATTGGAAAACTCCAGCGTTTTCAGATGAACAATGACAAAGAGCATCGTGAAATGACTGATAGAGATAGTATGATGATCGATGGATGGGAATTTTATGGCGGTAATTGGGAATAATGGGAAGATTTTATAAGTACGCTGGTTATATCGAAATGCAAGCTGTGGATCTAGATTGGTTGAGAAAATCAATTCCAGATCATGGGGTTATTGTTCAGGATTTCGAAAGAGCGGAATATGCAATAGCATTTCCGGAAAATCCTGATTTGGATAATCCAAGACCAACACTTTATTGTCGCACTGGTTCGATTAAACAACGGGATCAAGTGAAAGAATCTGAATTAATGCTTTCACTTCGAGACGAATCGATAATTTTGAAAGATAATTTTGGCTGTATGCATATTTGTTCACCCGATCATAATAATGAGTGAAGTAGAAACTATCACTGCTATTGCAGAAGCACTTGGCTTCGGAGTTGCATCGACGTTTACACTGTTTGGTCTTTTCATCCTTTACCTTATTTTCGGTAGTGAAACTAGTGAAGGATTTTCTTTCTTAACGCTAGTTCAAATTGCTTTCTTTTCTCTCACCATTGGACTTTCAGGTTTGTATTTTATTCTGGTTTGAACGGATTCTCCTTCTGAGTTGAAAATCGCCAGCTTTATACCTACACACGCGAAACAATAGTTTGCAAGCGGGCGTGTGACCCCTTGCATGAAGATCCATGAAGGATAACGTCTCCGTTGACGGGGAAATCGACGTTGGTTTTACCAGCTACTTCGATCCCGATAAACACGGACAGACCGTTGGTGGAACGACTGAAGATGATCTACACGATGAAGACACTGTGGCTATTCCCGGTCACATTGACCTTGATGATTTAAGTCCTCTCCAGCGAGATATCATCGAGGCTTTCTTCAGTAACCCTTCAGCTTCGAAATCAACCATTGAAGATATCTCTGGAGCTTCCGAAAGCTGGATTGACATGACCCTTGGTCAATGTGACGTTGATCCAGAGTGGGAAAAACGAGCCGAACTTCGTGGTGAAGAGATAGAAATCCGCGACAATTCTCCCGAATTGGATGCTCTTTATCATGACGAAGAGTGGCTTCGAAACGCCTACGTGAAGGCTGATCTCACTCAGGCTGATATTGAAGAGCTTTGTGATATTGCCAATGCCACTGTAAATAATTGGCTTAAGAAGTTCAACATCACGAAGCCCGATAAAGATTCGGAATATTACAATCCGAGTAAGCGTGAGAAATATAAGTGCGAAGAGTGGTTGGAGTACCAAATCGAAGGCAAGGAGCGTTCGGTTGAGGAAATTGCTTCCGAATGCGGAGTGTCTTCGGATCTGATCGAAGAAGCTGTAGAAAAGATCACTGAGACAGAAGAGAAGTGTGAAGTTGAATACACGGAAGAGTCTGTGGATGAAAATGCAAATCAAGAAATTGATTCTATTGGATTAGATATGAACGAAACTCAATTTGGTCACAATGAGAACGAGTTAGTTGAAGAGACTATTGAACGGCAGATTGATACGATGAAAGAATTCGTGGAAGGCGAAGAGGCTCAGACGGTTTTGAATCGACTCGAAACTGTTCTGGAAGAAGTGCGGTAAGGAATTCATTTTTCTTCATTTTCGACCGGATAGATATATCTGTTTTAGATATATAAATTCATAGACTGTCTTCGGACCGTGATGAACCACAAAGCTTTTAATACTAGGTTGATATGGAACTATCATGGAAGCTGAATTCCATGCAGAAGATAAGAGCGAAATCGAAGATGCACTCCAGAACGTTGTCGTTGGAGACGAAATTTCCATTACAACTGAACGTGGGTATGAAGAGCAAGCGAAGGTCCACCGGATCAACGGCGACAAACAGACTGCGCTCTTTGGAAATCCACAGACGGACTCTGCCCGTGTTCTGGACCTTCAGAATGGATGTGTGGCCCTGATCGGTTCTCAGTCTCAATGGATCGATATCACGTCTCTGGAGTTTTTCGGTCAGTGAACTTTCACGACTGAACACTTTACCGACACCCTTTTATGCGGCGAGTCATTATCGAAGAATACAATAATGGCTCAAACCGAAAGTATCCATATTAAGAAAGAGTTTTCTGTAACTGAAGAAGACATTGAAGAATTCGCTAGCGTTAGTGGTGATGCAAACCCGTTGCATCTAGATGAAGAATATGCTTCGGATACCTTTTTCGGACAGCGTATAGCTCATGGAATGCTTCCAGCGAGCTATATCAGTGCTGCCCTCTCCGAAATTGATGGAGTTGTAATCTACGTTTCGCAAAACCTTGATTTTTATACACCAGTTCATATTGGAGATGAATTGTCTGTAGAAATAGAAGAATTGGAGCAAGTTGGTGATGATCGTTTCATCCTCGAAACGGATGTATGGAATTCTGAAGGTGATGAAGTGATTGGCGGTCGAGCTACGGTTATTATCAAAGATGAAAAGTAGTAGTATTTGTTACAGGGGACGTGCTATGGGACACTGTTTCGATGTGACTACTGATGGTCATGTTAAGATTCATGATATTACCGAGCATACCCATCTAGATGATATCGGTTTGGTATACCAGATCGCGTTGATTCGATCCGGGCATAATGAACCACCATCTTCGGGGCTCGAAGGGTAGGGGTTACGGTCTTAGAATGCCTTCCCTCGAAACAAGGTAAGGAAAGATATAAGGTCATAGGTGTATTATCTACAATCGTTGGCGGAACGGCCGCCAACCGTTATAGTTGGGAAAGCTTGGGAGCTTCCCTTCCTTCCGGAAGAGGGTCTTATGGGATGGACCCTCTTCCAATCCTTCATGGATTGACGGTCACACGCTTGGGGCTTCTCGCCCCATTTCGATAAGTTCTTATAGTCTTAACTCCTACGATGATTTGCCGGGAATGTCATGCCCGGCTGTGTTAGTAGATTGGTTAGCGCATTCGTGCGTTCTGTCCCTGAAGGTGTTCACCACCTTCGCATTTTATCGAAAGGTTGAAGTTCGTTGGAAAACTATTATTCTTCGAAATGGTAGAATTGAACGAAGCTTCGCTACCCGAATTGTTCGAAGAATATCGATATCGATTAGATCATCTTGCTGAAGAAATCTATGAAGAAGCTCCAGAAGAAGGAACACTTAATGGATATGATTGGTGTGAGGAAAATAATATTCCACAGAAAGTTTTCGCCGATGCTGTAGAGCAATCATATCCGAAATTGGAAAGTGGCGTTTCGCCAATGGTTCCATGGAGAGGGCCGGGGGAAGTATGAAAGAAATTTGCGATTCTTGTGGGATTGAAAAAATCGGTGGAGTGTGTTTGACGAAATGGTGTGAGAATCGTGACGAATCGGTTGATCAAATGCTGGAAGAAGTGGTCTAGCGTTTAAGATACGAAAGATTATATCAGATAACGAAACCATGACACAAGACGACAGTGACGCGCTTGACGCGCTCAAAACGATTCGTGACGAGGCGGACAAGGCTGCCGAAGAAAGTCTCGAGCGTGATGAATCCGCGTATGAGGCTTACGAGCGTATGGCGGGACGGGCACAGCACTTCATAGACAAGATCGACGGGTACTGAGCAGAACACTACGGATTAGTACGGTAAGCAAGCCTAATCTATGGACTTGAACAAAATTATCTGTCGTTTGTTCGGACACCAGTGGAAGTATTACCCAATGTACGATATTGATGAAGAAACATACCACTGTTCCTGTT
>SDGW01000847.1_pt1 | contig 12694 bp, 8 predicted proteins | sample 2873831 | NCBI WGS metagenome assembly SDGW01 (sample SAMN08132700, study PRJNA421101) | hypersaline lake metagenome | isolation source: celular fraction 0.22 microns magnesium sulfate-rich crust from ephemeral... | place: Spain: Penahueca Lagoon, Toledo | collected 2011-07
GTTGCCGACGCTGACGGCGAAGAAGGCGGCCGCGACCAGCGACGCCGTCAGGTCGATACCGGGGAAGGCCGCGAAGACGACCAGCGCCGTCAGGACGTCGACGACCCAGATGACGAGGCTCCCGACGCCGACGCGCAGGAAGGCGCCGCGGTCGCTCACGACCCGCTCGACCTCGCCCACGATCTGCTCGACCACGCCGGCGGCGTAGTCGGCGTACGAGTCGTTGCTCACCGCCGTGACCGCCCGTCGGACGAAGTTGCCGTCGCGACGGGCGTTGACGACGATCACGCCCACGGCGAGGACCGCCACCGCGCCGACGGCGGCGGCCACCCGCATCGCTGTCATCGCCGCCGCCTTCGGGTAGATCGTCTCGCCGCCGACGTCGACGGGCGGGACGTCCGCCGCGATGGCCTCGGCGATCTGTTCGGTCCCGCCGGTCGCCACCAGCCCGACGAGGACGCTGCCGGCCAGCACCGTGATCGCGAGCAGGTCGAACACGCGCTCGATCGCCAGGGACGCGAAGCCCGTCGGGTACGGGACCGATCGCCTGGCCTTGACGACGTACGCGCGGACCCCGTCGCCCAGCCGGGCGGGGAAGACGAGGTTCCCGGTCTGGCTGATGAAGACGGCGCCCGTCAGGAACCACGTGTCGCTGTCGTGCCCGAGCCGATCGAGGATGTCCCGGTAGCGCAGGCCACGCAGCGGCCACGAGAGGAGGTAGACGACCCCCGAGAGCGCGACGAACCGGCGGTCGGCCGCCGCTATCGACTCGAAGACGGCGGAGACGTCGAACACGACCGTGACCGCCAGCACCAGCGCGGCGATCACGAGCAGCGATCCGGCGGTCATGCTGACCCTGCGGTCGATCCGCGGGCCGACCGACAGCTGCCACCACGTCCGGACGATCTGGCTGCCCATGCCGAACACGTCCCGGACGAGGTCGACCTTGGTGTCGCCCTTGGGCTCCCAGTCGACGGGGAACTCCCTGACGCGGTAGCCCGCGCGCTGGGCGCGGACGAGCATCTCGGTGTCCCAGAACCAGTGCTCGTCCTCGACGTCGTCAGACAGCGACTCGAACGCCGCCCGCGAGAACGCCTTGAAGCCGCACTGGTGGTCGCGGAGGTCCGACCGCAGGACCAGGCGGACGAGCGTGTTGAACCCGAGGCTCGGGACGCCGCGCTTGGCGGGGCGGTCCGCCGGGTTCTCCGGCATCCAGCGCGAGCCCGTGGCGACGTCGTACTCGCCCGACTGGATCGACTCGACGAGCTCCTCGAGGTGTCGCATGTCCGTCGCGAGGTCGGTGTCGAAGTAGACCAGCGTCGACCCCTCGGCCCGGCGGAAGGCGTACTCCAGTGCGCCCCCGCGGCCGAGGCGCTCGTCGCTGTGGACGTGGCGGACGCGCTCGTCCTCGCCCGCGAGGCGGTCGGCGATCTCCGGCGTCCGGTCGTCGCAGCCGTCCTCGGCGACGATGACCTCGAAGCGTCCGTCCGGCAGGAAGGAGGCGAGCGTCGACAGCGTCACCTCGACGGTCTCCTCCAGCGTCTCCTCCTCGTTGTACGCCGGGAGAACGACGCTCACCTCGACGTCTGTCATCCCGTCGTTCTCCGGGTGCGATGAAAAAGTACCTTCCGTTCGTCCGCCCGGGCGCCCGCGCCGGGCCTCACATCATCGTCGCCGAGGCGCCCGGGGGCTGCTCGTCGGAGACGGCGGCCTCGAAGATGCGCTTCCCGCAGCCCTCGCAGGTGACCACGGCGACCTCCTGGGCGCTGCAGCAGGACTCGGCGGTGTCGGTGCCGAAGGTCACCGGCGACTCGCAGCTGGGACACGTCTCGAGGAACAGCCGGAGCCCCTGGAGCATCCGGCCCCGGCGCATCGTCGAGTAGCGATCCCACTCGTCGAGCCGCTCGGCCAGCAGCAGGCCGGCGGCGACGTCCGCGACGTATGCCGCGTCCGACTCCCAGCTGCCGACGTGATACCCCTCGGCGTGGACCTCGAAGGCGGCGTCGTGCTCCGTGTACTCCACGTCGACGTCCTCGTCGACGTCGAGCAGGCGCTCCCGCCCGGCGTCGCTCTCGCGGACCTCGACGATCTTGTCGGTCCAGACGGCCTCGAACTCGTCGGTCAGGCAGAAGTCGGCGCCGCCGCGGCACTCCTCGAGCGCACCGGCCCGCAGCAGGACCTGTTCGGTGTTCTCGACTGTGAGTCCGTCGTCGTCGTCGTCGTTGCCCGCCGCGTCGCAGACCCGGGCCGCCGACTTGCCGAACAGCTTCAGCAGCCACGGCGGGAAGTACTTCTTCGTCAACGTCGGCGTCCCCGGGACGAGGTACCCCCGGAGGTCGATCGACGCGGCCGATACGAGCAGCACGGCCGCGGCCGCGCCGACACCCGCTGTCGGCCCGGCGGCGACGCCCACCCCAGCGCCGACCCCGACGGCCGCGGCGATGGCGATGAGCGTGTTGAACGCCGTGCACGGCAGGCACCTGTTCTTCCCAGTGTACTCCGGTCGTCGCAGTCGGTCCAGTGTCGTCTGTACGTAATCCATTGCTACCCCACCACTGGCGGCTGTGTTATTGCTTGAACATACTCAACCTTTGGTTGCAGACGACTCCTGTCGCAACGAGCGGCGTGAAGGTTTATTATTACCCGTACCGTGCCGGATACCAATGGGGGACACAATGCGCGTCAGTACCGTAGCGGTGGCGACGCTCGTCATCGCGTCACTCGGCGCCTTTGCAATGCAGGGTGTGGGGGCACAGACGACCGGCGGGCCGACGCTCGTGATCGAAGACGGACAGGTGGGGGCCGGCGAGCAGACGAGGGTGGGCGTGAACCTCACGTCGCTACCGAACGGGCTGGCCGGCTTCGAGTTCGCGCTGGCCGTCGACGGAGAGGGGGCGAAGGTAACCGGAGCCAGCGTCAACGAGCGGATGCAGCTCTCCGAGACCAACGTCACCGGCGACGGTAGCGGGGTCCGGTTCGTCGGCGTCGACCTCAACGACGAGTTCGAGGCGGGCGACGGCGAGGTGCAGCTCGCGACGGTGACGGTCCAGGGCGAGAGCCGCGGCGAGGTCGAGATCGGCCTCGACGAGGGCGCGTTCGACAGCGACGCCGGGGGCCGGATCAATCCCGCAGTCGAGTCCGGGACCGTCAGCATCGGTCCCGCCAGCTCGCTCCAGCAGACCGCGATGACGACCGCCATCTCGGTCGTCGTGTTCGGCCTCCTGCTGCTCGCGGGGTACGGGTTCCTGCAGATCGTCCGATGACCGGCGGACTGGCCCGTCATCGGGCCTCGTCGACTTTCTCGACCGCACGCGCGTCCCGTTTGTGATTCTGTAGTACTCTTCTCAATTTATGCTGATTTGGCTTTATACAAGGTCATATAAGCAACATTTTTTATGCAATGAAGTCAATTGTGGCAGTGGGTACCTCAGTGTGGGGCAACACGCTGGGGGGGAAGAATGAAGGAAGGTAATTACGATCGCGCAGATGGGAGTGCATCGGGCGACAATCAGCCTGGCGGGGGACGAACATCACGTCGGGACTTCCTGAAGGTGACCGCGGGCGCCGGCGCCGTCGCGACGGGCGCCGTCGGCACGGCCGCCGCACAGGGGAGTACGCTCGTCGTCAACGACTTCGAGGGCGATCCGTCATGTCCCGACCGGAACGACCTCGAGAACTGGACGGGCGCCGGGTCGTTCGCCAACGGCGGCGGCGGCACCGGCGAGGTCAGTGACGGCGCGCTGCGGCTCGAGTACGACAACGCCGGCTGGTTCGGCACGAACGTCAACCAGGACGTCGGCGACTACTCGCGTCTCGAGTTCGTCGTCCGGGGCGACGCCGGCGGCGAGGAGAGCCACTTCACCGTCAACGTCGGTGGCACCCAGACGCTGCTGTCCGAGCTGACCGACGACTCGATCGGGACGGAGTTCTCGACGGTCGCGGTCGACCTCGACGACCTCGGAGTGAGCGGCTCTGTCAGCGCCATCCGGCTCAACTTCTGGCAGCAGAACTCCGGCGCTATCGAGATCGACACGATCCGGTTCGCGTCGGGCTCGACCTCGACGCCGCCGCCGACCGAGACGGACGACGGAGAGACCGAGACTGACGACGGAACCGACGTCGAGGGCCAGACGGTGTCGGTCGATCTGGCCGACGACGCCATCGAGACCGACGGTTCGACCGAGGCCGACGTCGTCCTCTCGGAGGCGCCGGACGGCGTCTCCGGGTTCGACCTGACGGTCTCGGTCTCGGATACCGAGGTCGCGACGATCGACGCTGTCGACCTCGACAGCACCGAGTTCTCGTCCGTGGGTGACTCCACGAGCGTGTCCTCGGACGGTTCGTCGGCGACCGTCGAGGCCGCCGACCTCAGCCAGTCCGTCGCCGACGGCGCGACGGACGTGACGCTGGCGACGGTCACGCTCGCCGGCGAGGCCGAGGGCGACGCCGAGGTCTCCGTCGACGTCTCCGTCAACGTCGACCGCCTGGACGACAACGACGGCAACGACATCCCCGTCGACACCCAGGGCACGTCGCTGTCGGTCGGATCCGGCGGGGGCGGCGACGACGAAGACGACGAGGAGGACAACACCGGCGAACAGACCGTATCGGTCGAGCTGGCCGACGAAGCCATCGAGGCCGACGACACGACCGAGGCCGAGGTCGTCCTCGGCGAGGCTCCCAACGGCGTCTCCGGGTACGACCTCTCCGTCGGTCTCTCTGATACCGACGTCGCGGAGATCGACTCGGTCAGCCTCGAGAGCACCGAGTTCCAGACGGTCGGCGACTCGCAGAGCGTGGCCGACGACGGTTCCTCGGCGACGGTCGAGGCGGCCGACCTCAGCGAGGCCGTCCAGTCCGGCGCCGCGGACGTCTCCCTGGCGACGGTCACGCTGACCGGCGAGGCCGACGTCTCGGTGAGCGTCGACCGGCTGGACAACGACGACGGCGACGACGTCTCGGTCTCGACCGAGAGCGCGACGCTGTCGGTCGGGCCGGACACCGGCGGCGACGGGCCGGCGGTGTCGGTCGACCTGTCCAGCGAGTCGATCCCCGCGGACGGCACGACGGAGGCCGCACTCACGCTCGCGGAGGCGCCCGACGGCGTCTCCGGGTTCAGCCTGTCGGCCGACGTCTCGAACACCGACGTCGCGACTATCGAGGAGATCACCTCCGGCTCAGAGTTCACCTCGCCCGGTGAGTCGACGAGCGTGTCCTCGGACGGCTCGTCGGCGACCGTGTCGGGCGCCGACCTCAGCGAGTCCGTCCAGAGCGGCGCCACCAACGTGCAGCTGGCGACGGTCACGCTGGCGACCCACGAGAAGGGCGAGACGGTCGTCGACGTGTCCGTCGAGTCGATGGACGACGACGACGGCGACGCGATGGACATCGGCGCCGGCCGGGCGACGCTGAGCGTCGGCGAGACCGGTACCGGCGGTGGCGTCGACCCCGTCAACGGGGTCATGCCGCAGGACATCGATGGCGACGGTCTCTACGAGGACCTGAACGGCAACGGTCAGGTCGAGTTCACCGACGTCATCAAGTTCTACTACCAGCGCAACGACCCGGCGATCCAGAACAACACCGACGCCTACGACTTCAACGGGAACGGTCGGATCGACCTCGACGACGTGGTCACGCTGTTCCGGGACATGGCCGAGAACAGTAGCTGAGAACAGTAACGGAGCCCGTCCGGGAGGCTGAGAGCGGTTCGGGGCGGTCTGTCCCGTGCCGCGCTCGGGTGGGGGGTATCGCTCGCAGATCAAAGCGTGCGAGGACGCACGCGCGATGGGGGGTTGGACGCAGGTGAGACAGCGTCGGGTCAGTCCAGCACACAGGCGACACTAATGACGAACGACGACTTCAACGCGGATGCACAGAGCGATAAGAAGGTCGCGTCCGACGGTTCGGGCACGACGCGCCGGACCGTCCTGAAGGGCGCGACGGCGACGGCGGCCGGGCTCACGCTCGGCTCGTCGATGGTCGGGAACTCGATGGCCCAAGCCGGCCAGGGGGTTCCGACGCCCAAGCTCGAGCGCGAGGGTAACAAGCTGGTCGACGAGTGCGGCAACGAGGTCGTCCTCCGCGGGGTCAACATCGTCGATCCCGCCCGTGCGAACCGGGGATGGCGCGGCGCCACGGCCGACGAGATGATCGAGATGGCCACGGCCAACACCGACTGGCCGAACACGGTCATCCGGCTGCCGATGCAGCCCCAGGACATCAGCGCCGCGCCCGACCGCAGCGGCGGCAACGAGTCCCACCACATCCACGGCGACAACTGGGGGCCGGCCCTGCCGGTCGCGTTCACCAAGGAGGAGCTCGACACGTACCTCGAGCGGTTCGTTGACCCGCTGGTCGACATGGCCGCCAAGCGCGGCTTCTACATCCAGATGGACTACCACCGCCACTACCCGATCTTCCACCAGGCCCAGTACGAGGACGAGGTCAGCGAGTGGCAGCGGTGTGGCAACGAGACCTTCGAGCACGACTACGGCATGTGCGGCGAGCGCGGCGTGCTCTGGCACGGCGCCGACCAGGTCGACGAGATCCAGAGCCTCGACGGTTCGCCCGACGACGCGTACTTCGAGACCCAGTCCTCGGAGGTCAACAACTCCAACGCGGCGAACGTCGCCGAGGCGTTCGACGAGGAGATGACGATGTTCTGGGACGTCGTCGCCGAGCGCTACGCCGACGAGCCCCACGTCATCTTCGAGCCGTACAACGAGCCGACCGCGCCCGGCATCTGGGGCCCCGCCGAGGGCGGCTGTGGCTACGCCAAGCAGATCCCGCTGTGGGAGACCTTCCGTCAGGACTTCGCGGCGCCCATCATGGAGCAGGTCCGCGAGCACGCGCCGGACAAGCTCATGCTCATGGGCCTGCCCGGCTGGTGTCAGGCCACGCAGGCGCTGCACTGGGGCGGGCTCGACGAGGAAGGCTTCGACAACGTGGCGGCCGTCTGGCACAACTACGCCGGTCACAGCGCCAGCAAGCAGAAGAACTGGCTCAACGACACGGACTACGGCGGAGACGCGTGTAACGGCTGGGAGCCCGAGGAGTCCCAGGGCCTCCAGAACGCCATGGACGTCCACCACATCCACGTCACCGAGTTCGGCTGGCAGGACCCCGGCTACACCGAGGACAACATCGAGGGGTCGGTCAACATCAGCAAGTGGCTCCGCGGCTCCACCACCGGGCAGGGCTCCACCGAGGCCTACGGGAAGCCCTTCCTGGAGGCGATGGAGACCGACGAGCGCATCAGCTGGGTCGCGTGGTGTGCCGACGCCCGCTGGCTGCCCGCGATGTTCCAGACCGACTTCCCGATCAACGAGACGACCTTCGACCTCGAGAACGGTAGCTGGTACGAGACCCCCGAGTCCGAGTACCCGATCAACTGCGAGGAGCTGCCCTGCGACTGGAAGCTCTGGGACAACCCCAACATGGGCGTCTACGTGAAGCAGACCCTCGCCGAGAAGGCCGAGGACAACCTGCCCTTCGATCTGGTGGAGACAACTGGTGGCACCGACAACAACGACGACCAGGACGACAACGACCAGACCGGCGGGCCGACCTACCCCGAGGGCGCGACCGACCCGGACGGCGACGGCTACTACGAGGACCTCAACGGCAACGGCGAGACCGACTACTCCGACGTCGTCGAGTACTTCAACAACATGGAGAACGAGCAGTTCCAGAGCAACGCCGAGTACTACGACTACAACGGCAACGGCGGAATCGACTACGCCGACCTCGTCGAACTGTTCAACGAGATCTGATCGGCCCTCGCCGATCAGCTACTGACGATCGAGTTACCGTCTGAAATCGCCCACACGCGGCGGGCCCGATGCCTGCCCCCTTCGTTCTCCGGCGGCCTCTTCCGCACGCCGCCGTTTGCGCTGCCCTGCACGGCGACGCGTAAACCCAGTCGTATCGCGTGTACGTTCAGCGTCGCGACGGGATGCGACGGGCAGCGGCGTCAGTCCGCGCCTTCGGAGGAGCGAGCGACGGCGAACCGCTCGAGGTCGACGCCGACCTCGGCGACCGACTCGTGGGGTCGGTCGACGACGATGTCGCCGGCGGTGCTCGCCCCGACGCCCGGGATCGCCGTGAGCTCGTCCATCGAGGCGGCGTTGAGGTCGAGCGGGTAGGGGACGCCGGTCACGGAGCGGTAGCCGTGGTCGGTGACGGCGACGTCGATGGTCCGACCGAGTTCGCGCTCGCCCGGAATCGCGACGAGCAGCGGGTAGGTGCCCAGCTGGCGACCGAAGGTCTTGCCGTCCTGATGGTACTCCAGCGTGACGTCCGGGAGGACGGTGCCCGGCGGCGCCAGCCGCTGGAGCATCGGATTGTCGATCTCCTCGCGGACCTCGCGCTTGTACTGCTTGAATAACTTCTTGTGGTCGTGGGCGATCTCGGCGCCGGTGTCGGCCATGTCGGTGCCCTCGAAGGCCATGACCTGGCGGATGTTCACCCGGCGGAGCATGTACCCCTCGTCGTAGACGCGCTGGAGGAACTCGCGGTTGTGCTCGAAGGTCTCCCGGCGCTCGCCCTTGAGGCCGTGGACGAGGTTGATGCCCGGGAGCAGTTTGGGGAGGCGGTCCGCGGCGTCGTCGCCCCAGCTCGGCCCGCTGCCGGGTTCCTCGCCGGGACGCCACCCGCCCTCCTCGTTGACGATCTTCACGGCCTCGAAGCACTCCTCGGCGGTGACGTTGAGGTTGTTCTCCTCCTGGACGACCGGATCGGCCGACTCCAGGCCGAAGGCGGCGGTGTCGCCGGGCGTGTTGTGCTCGGCGATGATCCGGATCCCTTCGCGGGCCTTCTCGGGCCACTTCACCACGGTGATGGGGTTCATGTTGTCGAGGTGCAGTGTCTCCAGGTCGGGCGCCACCTCGTGGATGCCGCCGTACAGCTCCCGGAGCGCGTCGGGGTTGGGCGCCTCGCCGTCGCCGCCGTAGGCGAGGATGTCGGCCTGGCGGCCCAGGCGGAAGTTCGACACGCCGTGGTCGGACAGGGCGTCGACCTCGTCGACGACGCTCTCGGGCGGCCGGAAGTCCGGGTCGCCGTACATCGGCTCCGTGCAGAACGAACACCGGTAGGGACAGCCCCGCGAGGTTTCCAGTTCGGCGAGGATGTAGTCGGGGTGGTTCGGGTGCTGTTCGACGATAAAGGCGCCCTGCCGGGCCCAGCGGGTCTCCTCTGGGACGCCGCGGTAGCGGTCCTCGAAGCCCTCCAGGCCGTTGTCGACTAGGTCGTAGGCGGCGGCCTCGACGTCGGCCATCGCGAGGAAGTCGAAGTCGAGGTCGTCCCGTTCGGTCTCGCTGGCGCCCTCGTTGGCCTCGCCGACGCCGAAGCGGACGGGGCCGCCCATCATCGAGGTGCCGTCGGCGGTCCAGGCCAGCCGGCGGACCTCGTCGGGCTCGGCGGGCGTGCCGCCGACGTACTTGCCGGGGACGGTCATCCCGCCGACGTAGATCATGAGGTCGGCCGCCTCGACGTCCGCCCAGCGGTCGGTGTCGTCGCGGAGCGCGTCGATGGTGTGGTAGGTGATCCGCTCGCGCGGGACGCCGGCGTCGACGAGCGCGCCGGCGGTGTAGCGCGGGTACGTCGAGATATACGGCGGGACCCCGAAGTGGGCCGGCTCGTCGACGTAACCGTCGACGATAGTCACGTCCAGCTCGGCGGGGTCTGCGGTCATGGGCGCGGGTAGTCGCCCGACGCGTAAAACCGTGTCTGGTTCGGACAGTCCGGTCGAGCCGTCGAACCGCCGGTCAATCGGGTGAAAGCTTTTTACGGTCGACCGCTCTATCGGGAGTGTGACTTACGATACCGTCGTGTTCGACAACGACGGTGTCCTCGTCGGGCGAACGGACTTCGACGTGCTCCGGGAGGCGACCCGGAAGACGTTCGAGCAGTTCGACGTAACCGACCCGGACGCCGACCACGTCGACGACATGACCGTCGGGGCGACCCCCGAACAGGTCGACAGCATCTGCGAGACGTACGACCTCGATCCCGAGACGTTCTGGCGGGAACGCGACGCCACGATGTCGCGCGCCCAGCAGGAGGAGGCCCGCGCTGGCCGGAAGGCGCTGTACGACGACGTCCACGAGCTCGCCGACCTGGACGTCGCGCGAGGCATCGTCAGCTCGAACCAGCACGAGACCGTCGACTTCCTCGTCGATCACCACGAGGTTTCCCACCTGTTCGACACGTACTACGGCCGCGAACCGATCATCGAGAGCCTCGACCGCCGCAAGCCGGATCCGCACTACCTGGAGCGGGCGCTGTCGGACCTGGACGCCGACTCCGCGCTGTTCGTCGGCGACAACGAGTCCGACATCTGGGCCGCCGAGAACGCCGGCATCGACTCGGCGTTCATCCGCCGGCCCCACCGCACGGACTGGGAGCTGAACTGCTGGCCGACCTGGGACATCGACTCGCTGGACGACCTGCACGACATCTGTAGCGCGTGATCGGTCGCCGGTAGGTGAATCGCCCCGTCAGCGGGCCCCGGTAGTCGCGACGCTACGCGGGCCGGCCGCGTCGAGCGCCGCGGTCTCCGTGAACGTCGCCGAGACGTTCGACCGGTCGAAGTCCTGGTACTGGACCCGCACCCGGACGTCCGCGTCCGTCTCGTTCGCTATCGCCCGGTAGAAGGTATTGGGTAGGCCGCTGTAGGACCGCTCGCTGGTCCGGCTGAGCGTGACCGTCACGGTGGTGGGATCGGAGAACGGGCCGGCGGCGGCGTACTCGGTGGCGATCGAGGTCACCTCGAGCTCGCGGTACTCGCCGTCCTCGAGAACCTCCGTCACGGCGCTGTTGACCGACCGCTCGAAGGCGAACTGCTGGTAGGAGCCGTAGCCGACGGCGACGACGACGAGGACGACGGCCACGGTCGTCGCGGCGAGGACGGCCACCTCGCGGGCCGACGACAGGTCGAAGAAGCCCTCGTCGACCTCGTCGGGGCGATAGCCGAGGTAGGTCAGCATGGTGACCGCGCCGATGTTGACCGCGACGATGGTCACGAGCAGCAGGACGAGCGAGCCCAGGCCGACGACGGGCACGTCCCAGGCGAACCCGATGCCGGACGCCGCTGCCGTCGGGATCAGCGCCGCGGCGATCATCACGCCGACGATGCTGACCTGCCCCTTCGTCGCGAGGCCGAAGGCGCCGGCCGCGCCGGAGGCCAGACCGACGACCACGGCCAGCATCCCCGGCGAGAAGCGACCTGAGATCACCTCGATGGTGACGATGTCCAACGCCATCGGGACCGCGAAGAAGTGCTTCGCGAGGAGGCTGAACAGGAACGCGCCGACGACGGCGACGCCGAGGCCGAGCCCCTGCATGTGGAGGCTGTCCAGCACCATCCCGCGGTCGTCGCGGACGGCGCCGACGCTGGCGGTCAGCATGGGGCTGACGATCGGCGCGAGCACCATCGACCCGACCACGATGGCGGGCGACCCCAGGAGCAGGCCGGCGGTCGCGATGACGGTCGACAGGACCATCATCCACAGGTACGAGCGGGTGTTCAGCCGGAGGTCCTTGGCCTTCGAGCGGAGCGTCTCCGGCGCGATCCGGTTGGGCGTCTTGGCCCACTCGTCCTGGACGTCGTCGACGCCATCGAAGGTCGCGTACTCCGTCTCGACGGAGACGGTGAACGTCTCCGTGTCGAACCCCCGCTCTTCCATGTCGTCCAGCACGTACTCGACGGCGTCGGCGGGCAGGACGAAGGAGATGATCGCCCGGTCGCCGCCGTCGACCAGCCCGTTCGTGACCGTGTACCCGAGATCCCTGTCCTCGAGGACCTCGACCATATCGTCTCGCTGGTCCTCGGGGATGGCGATCTGGATGAGCCGCATGGCCGGGGTAGGGCGTCGCGGCGGAAAAATGATAGCTCCGTCGACACTATCGGGTGAGTCCGTCCGGCCGCGACGTCCGGTCGCAGACACCGGTGCACGGACGGCCTCGCCACCGGTCCGTCCCGGCTTATAAATGGTTGGGCGACCAAGCGTTCGAACGATGACTGTCGACGGCGCCACCCACAGGACCGCGGTACCGCAGGCACACCGAGTCGAGACCTCCCGGGGGATCTGACGATGCTCAAGAAACTGGGCAAGTCGATCGGCGACGCCGTCTTTGAGAACCTCGGCCGGGCCGCGGGGCGCGTCCAGGAGCGGACGCCGCTGCCGGTCGACCTGCTGGAGAGCGACGAGGCCTACCTGGCCGTGTTCGACGCGCCGGGCGCGTCGGCCGGCGACGTCCGCGTCCAGTACGAGGACGGTCGGATCGAGGTCCGCCTCGATCGCTTCCGGTCGTTCCGCGACGACTTCGACCTGCGATATCCCGGGCGCGGGCTCTCCCTCGAGGGCAGCGTCGACCTGCCGGAGGACGCCCGCGTGGCCCCCGACGCGGCGGCGGCCACGCTCCGGGAGAACGGTACGCTGGAGGTCCGCGTACCGAAGCGGGCGGAGACCGAACCGGTCGACGAGACGGTCGAGGAAGTCGACGAGCGCGAGGAAGCGGGCGAGGAGGTCGACGAGACGAGCGACGAGGAGTAGGCCGCTTCGCTCGGTCTGCGATTTCTCCCGCTGGTCGGAATCTCGCGGCTCGCGTGTCGTTCGCTCCGTTCGCTCCCGCTCGCTCTGGCCGAGGCCTCGCTTCGCTCGGCCTCGCGGCTCGCGTGTCGTTCGCTCCG
>SDGW01000849.1_pt1 | contig 12683 bp, 8 predicted proteins | sample 2873831 | NCBI WGS metagenome assembly SDGW01 (sample SAMN08132700, study PRJNA421101) | hypersaline lake metagenome | isolation source: celular fraction 0.22 microns magnesium sulfate-rich crust from ephemeral... | place: Spain: Penahueca Lagoon, Toledo | collected 2011-07
ATTTCCTTTTCTAGGTCCTGTCGGCGCTCTTCGAGAGACTCTCGCTTGCTCTTCAGTTCTCCCTTGCGTTCGTTCGCCTCGTTGATCTCCTCGATGATTGGCTGGATCGCTTCTTTCTCGGGTGCACGGTTGAGCTGCTTTTGCACATCGTTGAGTTCTCGAACCGTGTTCTCCAGCTCAGAGGTGAGTGATTCGATCCGCCCAGGGACCTCATTTACCGCTCGATCGACTGCGGAGTACATCCGCTGCCGCTGTCGCTCCGAGAAAGAAGATGCGAGATACTGTTCCTCAGTATCCTCAACTGCTTTATTTAGGAGCTCGGACTGTAGTCGGGAAATGAGTTCCTTCGTCTCCTCTTCGGATAAGTCGGTTCCCGAAGTAAGATTCTGATTTCCGGTTGCGATGTCCCCGAGCTCATTAACGACCTGCTCACGAGCCGCAGCAGAGTGCTGTCTCTCGGTTTCCTCCTGCAACCTTTCGCGGACGTTTTGGCATAGGTCTGGAACTAGAGAAAACGCAAAGTCTCCCATAACCTCTTCGCGAATCTGGTCCTCAATCCTCTCCTCCTCAGATTCTAAACGTGCCCGACGGCTTTTCAGTTCATCCCGCTGCTGGGCAAACGTCCCACCTTCTTGAGCGAGTTCCTCTTCGAGCTGAGACACCTTCTGCTCTATCTCGGTCTCTTCCTCGTTGAGCTCCTGTAGGTTAAGCTGAACTTCTTCAAGCTCGTCCTTCTTTTTATCGATTGCCTCAGATATCTCTTCCAGCTCATCCTGCAACTCGGACTTTCCATCCTGGTCGAGTTTGTTCGTGAGATAGAGGGAAAGGTCCGCTTCTAGCCGCTCTACCAGGTCGAGGCCGAGGAGAGAGAGAAGCGAGTCTCCGAATCCCGAATTTTCTTCGATCGCTGTCGCAAGTTCTTGGACCTTCTCACCATCAAAGAAGAACAGCTGAGAGACCCCTGGAGGAATGAGTTCCTTGAGGAAATCTTGCCACTGGTCACTCTCGAGGTCGTCTAATTCTTCGCCATTTCGTTCTACAGTCAGATCTTCGGTAATACTCTTTCCGCGGTCACGCCAAGAGCGCTCCACAGTGTAAGTGTCGCGCTCCCCCATGTTCGCGTACTCGAACTGAACCTCGATACTCGCTGTATCGGATTTCCCATCCACGCCATCGTGAAGCGAGTTCCGGATCTTCTCTTCGTACTCGCCCGAACTCGTTCGTCGTCCGAGCGCACTCTGTCCGTGGAGACACAGCTGTACCGACTCAAAGAAGGTCGTTTTCCCTGCTCCGTTTTTCCCGCCGAACAGGATGACTGGTGAGTCGGGTGTGGTCCGCAGATCAAATTCGTGACTATCGCGGTAGGGACCGAAATTAGTGATCGTGATTCGATTGAGCTTCATTTTAGGTCACAGTTCTTCGTAGGCCACGTCGTAGATCCAGCGCTCTTCGTCCTCTCCTTCGAACTCTTCGAGAATCTCGTCTGTGGAGCGCCAATCCTCTTTGAATACGCTATCGATCTTGCTGTAGATCGAGGATCGTCGTTTCATGCCGTGGTGTTGTAGCTCGGTGTCGACCAGCTTCTTGATCAGCTGGGGCGGAAGATCGTGCTCCTGGGATACTTCCTGTAGGACTCTCTCTTCCTCCTCACTGAACGAACCCCGGTCGTCAGAGACCCAGTCGAGTTCGTCGTCGAGCACTTCGTTATAGATCGTCGGGACTGCATCTTCCCAGTCGGACTCTTCCGTACGCCAGATGTTTCGAATCGCCTTGAGCTCAGACTCTCGGATTAACTCAAGATACTCCATATCGTCATCACGGCGCTCGTTGACTTCTTTCTGCGTTTCGAGCAAACGTCGGAGCAGGTCTTTGCGGAACTCGAACTTGTATGCTCGAGGGATGATTTCGTCATTCGAGCCGTTGTCTTTCCGCTTCACGTTACCCCACCGACGGCCCTTCATTTCGCGATAAGTTGGTTTGGCGTCCGGATCCTGCGTACTCTTCAGCATGTCACGGAACTCGAGCAGGGGTTCCATCCACTCGCTTCCCGCATCAACCATGTTCTCCATTGCCTTGTCTTCTGACACGACCGTGCAGGTCCAGCAGCCGAACCGGCTATTCCCACAGGAGGGGGTAGAGGTATCGATTACCATCGGACATTCGTCGTCGGCTTCTTGATACAGGGCAGCCAGGTCCCGATTGTTCTTCCCCCAAGGACAGTCAACCTGAAGCAGGTAGTCCCAAACGTCGTCTACAAGGAAATCCTCAATGGGTGTGTAGACAAATGCGCTCGCAAACTTCGAGTGGCGGCTAAGAACGGATCCCTCGATGCTGTGCAGATCCATTACTTGTTCTCGAGTAGCACTTTCGGATTTTCTTGCACCAAGAACAACAACCGCCTCACCGTGTTCCGAAACGGTATCCTGGATGAATTGATCTGCGGGGTCAATCTTGAGACGGTCGGTGCACCATCGGAAATTCTGGTTCGGTGCTGGATACCCACGACCAATCAGATTCACCCAGAACGAATCGTCGACATCGGGGTAGACCTTCTGTGCTTCGAAAGGAAGCCCCTGTTCCTCGGCGTATCTGTCGACGTTCTCTAGTGTCGAAGTGATGTGGTTAACGATCTTGGGGGTCTCAACAAGCGTGTCGCTAGAAATGACGTAAACTGTCTTATCCAGTTGGTCCTCGTCTAAATCACTGAGAGCATACCAGATCAGCTGTAGAGCTGTCGTCGAGTCTTTACCCCCACTATAGCCGATTACCCATGGTCGATCATCTCTGAGATAGGTTTCTCGGATCTCATCGTGGATTTCCTCGAGATCTCGTTCGTCGAAGACGGAGGTCTTGCCACCTGAGTTAGGCTCAGAGGTCTTCGAATCTCCATTGCTTGGATCGTCTGTACTGGACCCCATAGTATACCAAAATAGGGCACCTCCGGACACTTAAACGCATGCTCTGATCAGCCCACGGCCTGACTCTGCTAGGAGATTGCCAAAAGATGTGTTTCTAAACTTCCTGTAACGTATCGTGATATTGTTCAAGGAACTTGTCGAACTCGGCAGGGGCTGGTAATCTGTTTTCTAAGAGCTTATGACCTTGTTCAGCATAACAATTTAGCAACGTCTTTCCGTAGGAACTCAGGCGCGTTGGATCTGTTGAATCCAATATTTCCAGCATGAGATGACGAATTTCGGTTTCCTCTCTTTTTGGAATGTTTTGCCGTTCTATCTCTGCCATTATTAGCGCAGCATAGATCTCATATTTTTGGTCATCATAGTCCGAGATAACGGAATCGACAAATGGCTCATCCGTCGGCTCTTCATCTGTGCGAACTCTATCCCTAGCCTTGATTCCGACCATTGCAGCGAGATAGTATTTATCCCACATACTACCGAATTCGCCCGTTGAACTGTTCTTCTCGATCTTATCGAAATAATCTCGAGCGGATGAACTAAGTCTGAAGGACATCTGTCACTCTGCCTCCGCCTGCCTTTCTTCCTCTTCAGATGTGAACTCCATAAAGAAGTCCCTATCTGTATGTTTTCTCACTTTACCTGGCGTTCCGGTTTTATGTACGGTGTAGTATTGGATATCCGGTGTTCCATCGAACTCCCGCGGTTCTAAATTCTGAACGAAACCCTCTTTTTCTGTCGAGATGACGAAAGCTACAAGCTGGTCAAATAATCCAGAGACAATCCTAGCCACTTCACGCCGAACCTTATGATCAAGACTGACTGCTGGACTGTCGATTACGAATGGCATGTCCACTTGTGAGTCTTCAAATAAGGTAGAGAGATATGCGTACGCAACTGAGAGAGATTGGCCTTCCGACGACCCGCTCTTCCCACGTAGTTTGATCGAATCATCGATCGATTCAATCTGAACCTCAGATAGCCCAAGAATCTGTTTCAAGCGATCATTTGTCTGTTCAATCTGGCGACTCTTGAGCTCGTACAAGCTACGATCGATAAATTCGTCGAATATCTCTTCGAGCTTCTCAGATTGTTTGCTGAATTTGACAGTGTCGCTGGCTTCCTGAACCTTTTCTTCGTACTTATTCACTTCTCGCTTTGCCTCAGGGATGTTTTCCTTCCAATCGAGGCCAAACCGCTCGCGCTGACCCTTATCATCTGTCGTCAATAGCTCCACCATGTCCTGCTTTTCATCGCGACTGCTTTTTTCGGACTCTATCTGCTCAGTGATTTCCTGCTTACGTGTCTCGAGTTCAGGGTCGTCCAAGTCAAGTTGGTCTTGTTCCATCTCACTACGCTTGAGTTCTTCACGGGTGGCAGATAGTTCCTCGAACCGCGTTTCGAAGTCTTCTACCTCTGCCGTGTTTCGGAGTTGCTCTTTCAGAGTGTTGAGAACACCAATATCTTCATCAGACAGATATTCATCGGCATTTTTTCTAATTTCTTCTCGATGTTCTTCATCCAGTTCTCGCCCACAGATGCACGTATCTCCCTCAGATAACTCATTGAAGAATTCCTCAGACGTTGCCTTTGGTAGTCTTAGAATAGTCATATGCTCTAACAATTCGGCGAAGTCCTGATTGAATTTGGCCGATAGCTTGCTGGGCCTTCGCATGTCATCTAAAACGTTACCTGCACTACTCTGTAAATCGGTTCGAAGCCTCTGGATGTCCTCCTCAAGCTGCTTATACCGTTCCAGTGCTTCCCGGTCCTGCCCAATAATTTCCTCTCGTTCCTGCTTCAACTCTTCTATCGTTGTATTATGCTCCTTTATTTCCTGTTTGAGCTCGTCACGCTGATTTTCGAGATCACGGAGCCTATCACGCCTCGAATTGAGGCGTGTTTGAACCTGTTTAAGTCCTTGTTCGGTTTTCGCTCCTTTGCTGTCCTGACGTTTTTCCACTATGCGTTCAATCCGGTCTCGCTGTACCTCTATTCTATCTAGACGACTGACTATCTTGAGCGCATTTTCAGCTTTGTCTTCGCCAGTTTCAATGAAATCATCAGTGAGCTCGCCATTAAATACGAATAGATCGACGAAATCTTCGGTGATGGCATCCTCAATTTCTATAGGAAGGAAATGGCCTGCCTCAGTTCCGCCCCCTTCCCGCTTTGGGTATGAATGACGGTATCGGACTGAGCCCATCTCGTAATCAAGCTCCATATGGAGCCGAAACCGCATAGAGTCGGTCGCAAAAGCCATAGAGAATTCACCCTCAGATGGGTTATATTCAGGCGAATGCTCCGGGCCTGGCGCATAATCTCTTACCTGCTCCTCTTCCAACTCCGTTCCAAGGAGGAGGTGTCGAATTAACCCCATCGTAGTGGTTTTCCCGGTACCGTTCGGCATCTGAACTAGCGAGATGTTATGAGTCTCGTTACTACCTTCCCTCGTGAAGTCGAGGTGGAGGTTTCCAAATTCTCGAATGTTTTCGTACCGTATCTCCTCAATTCTAAATTTCATCTTTTTCTTCCTCAGACAGAGTGACGCTTTCGATTAACCTCTCGAGGTCGGTGTCTTCCGCCTTGCCTTTCATTGCATTTTGACAGAATCCTATGAACCGTTGTTCGAAGCTCTTGTCCTGGTCATATTCTTCGAGAACACTAGATGCGATCTCTTCTTGTGAAAATTGATCTGCCATGAATTATTCCTCCTGGGTTACAGTGCTTAGTTGCGTTAACCAATCGTATCTGTCCTTATCGGGGGGTTTCATATCATCTGAGCCATTTTCAGAATCTTCGATTGATTCTTTTTCAATATCACTTCCGACGACAAAGTCCAAGATATTAGCCTTTTTGCTCGGGTTGGACGGGTCCTTTCTCAATGCTCTCCCAATCCGCTGAACCGTTGTTCCTCTAGATCGGGGGGCAGTACACAAAATGATATTTTTAACAGATTGTATGTCGATTCCCTCAGAGATGGCTTTGCTCGTCACAAGGGTAGAGAGTTGACCCTTGGAAAACGACTCCAGATTGGACTCATCATCCTCACCATAATAAGTGTGGAAATTGTCGACATAATCGAATATAATTTCCTGCACTTTATGGCCGAAATCCTTCGTCTCAGCAAAAATGATACAGTTCTCTAGAATTTCGGGGTTCTTGTCAAGATACTCTCGTAGAACAGGAAGCTTCTGATGTGATTCTTTCCGAACTCTGGATAGCATGATGTACAACCGACTTTGGGGTATGGTGGGGTTCTCTCTTTTCAGAGCAGCAAACTTTCCAAAGGCCTGTTTTTGTTCCTTTTTATCATCTTCCGACAATTCGTACTTGAGAGGCGTATAATCAAATTCGCAGAGTATCCCTCGACGGATTGCCGATTCCAATCCAAATTCAAATACTACAGGACCAACTTCCTCTTTTAAGAATTCGTTACGATCGGGGTCATATGGGTCAAATGGCGTCGCACTTAACCCGAGCCGGTACGGAAACGTCGACAGCTTTCCACCCAATTGTTGTTGTTTTGTGTCAGACCCCATATTATGAACTTCATCGCAAATGAGAAGGGCACTACCTAGCTTTCCTTTGGTATCTCCATCGATAGCGTCGCTTAGATTTTCATACGAAGTCAGAAGGATATCAACGCACTCACTTTCAGAGGCAAGGAAATTTCCTAATTCTTTTTCACCCCCGTATTGGCGGTACAGGAACATCTCATTATAAGAGAAGTGCTCAAGGAGAGTTTCCCGCCACTGGTTGAGAAGGTCATTTCCGTAGGTCGCAACAACGAGGTTCTCAATCTCACCATCACGAAGTAACTTATCGAGAATTTTTAACGAGGTTCTTGTTTTTCCCGTCCCTGTTGCCATATCTAGGATACCCGCACCTTCCTCAATGAACGCAGATACTGCTTCTTCTTGATGTCGCCAACGGTTCGGACTTGTTAATTTTGTTTTTTCTCCCGGGTCTTTGTACGGCCGTTCGTCAGACCGGAGCTCCACAATGTCCAAACTAACGCTATCTGGGAGGTTGAAGCATTTTACACCTGGTTTCTGATTGTTCCAAAGGTCATCAAATCGCTGCTCGTGTTGCTCAATCCGGCTAGCATCCACATCGGATCTCCAGGAAGTGAAAATGGAATTGGCCTCGTAGTTTGTAAGGCTCTTTTGGCTGTCATTTTGAGAGCCATGGAAGGCTACCTTATCCCCATGCCTATCAGTGAGGATCCCCCACTTGTCGTGGAAATCACCCGAAAGGATATCCTGCGGAACGGCAATCTTAATCTGTAATAATCCATCAGCAATTAGCCAGGCGAGAGTATTCTGAGTGTTTTCTTTTAAATTCGTTTCAAGATCCTCGACCAACGCCTCCATTTGAGAATGAAGCTTTGGATCGCGTTGAGCGGCATCACCCCGCTTAATTGCCTCCCAGTCGTCAGCGGCCATCTTTGGACTAATAATCCATTTAGCTGTCCCTCCATTTTCCGCAAAACTTGCTAGCCCCGAAGCTGCCGCTTCGAACCAACTACTAGTAAAGTATCCCACTGCACGTTTGTACTCAGTTGCAACCGCGAGACTAGGAGTATAGAAGTCCTTTATTAAGTCATTTGTAGCGGTCTCGAATAGCAGTGGATAGTCAATCTCTTTTAGACGAGTGACATCTCCGTCCATTCTAGTAATTCATTATTCTCTAATGAGGTTAATCTACCGCTGGACCCTATTTATCCTCACCATACAACCTCTTCTTTTTCAACTTATCAACGATCTCGTTATTATTGCTGCGTCCCCCAGAATTGGTTGACTCTCCCTGGTGACTGTCCTGTATGAGTGACTCCGCTTCATCAGTTGCCCGGATATATGAATCGTGGTCTCGGTAATAGTACTCCGAAAGATGCGATTCTAAATATCGATGAACTTCACTGCCGCCATCGGCATCCCATTTTTCGATCAAATCTGAATTTTTGGTCGGTTGCAACTGAACTATATCATGTAGACGATGGAGCTCCATATCAGTGAGATTACTTTTCGTGGTAGTCGTTTCTTCCAGTTTTGTTGTTTGTGCGACACTTCCCGCGGCATCAAATGCGGATTCTACATCGGGGTTTGCTCTACGACACGCTTCATCCCAACTGTCAAAGTAATCTGTTACCAACGAAGAGGAAATACGACCATGAGTATTCATATCGGTCGTGGAAGGGCGGTCGCCGAGGTTCTCCCAAACCCGTTCTACCTCTTTCAGGATTTGCGATTTCCTGTCAATTTCTGCTTTCTCGAGCGCTTCATCCCATGAACCAAACGCATCCGTATATTCGCCTATCGTATACTCCCCATTCTGTTGAACATCAGGGGCTTTCAATAGGCCATCAATTTCTTTGGAGAGTCGCTTGAGATCTTCAATAAGTGCATCCCTTTTCGATGCCGTAATACTTGTACGACTTTCCCGTTCCTCGATGCTCAATTCGCTCGAATTCAGTCTGTCTAAAGCGTCACTCCACGAGCCGAAGAAGTTCGAGTACATTGATGAACTGTAGCGACTGTGTTCCGCCATATCACTTGTCTTCGGGCGCCTTCCAAGTACCTCTATCACCCGTTTGAGTTCCTCCAGCAGTTTGCGCTCCTTATTAATTCCCGCTTCTTGGAGAGCATCATCCCAGGAGCCAAACCTTTCAGTATACGTATAGCTACTGTACGAGCCTCTATCATTCATATCACCATATTTGGGAAATGTATCTAGCTTCTCATCTAGGGCACGGAGTTCATCAAGTAGCTCTTTATCGGGAGGCTGACGCCGTTTACTGCCCTCACCACTGTTTTTAGAATTTCTATTAACCGCTGAATTTTTCCCAGCTTCGTTTTTTATCTTTTTACTACCTCCATCGTCGTCTCCATCTCCTTCGTCGAGCCCCGCCGCACTCAGTGTATCTGACCATGATCCAAAATACTCTGTATACAATGCAGAAGAAAACTCAGCATGTTCAGCAAAGTCGACGGTCGATGGAACCCGGCCAAGTTTATTTGCAACACGTCGCAACTCGTCTAATAGGGCCTCTCGTTTATTATACCCTGCTACTGCGAGTGCTTCATCAAGGCTACCAAATTCCGAGGTGAAATCATGCTGTGTATATTCTGTCTGGTCACGTATCTCGTGTGCTAACGGAATTCTATCAAGATCCTCATGAAGTTCTTGGAGGGCCTCAACCATCGCTTGCCTTTTTCTAGTCGACTGATCGCCGCCGTCTGCGGAGATAGCATCACTACCTGTATCATTTCCTCCGTCAGCTTTGATTTCTGGGTCGCGGTGGTTCCCCGTCGGGCTCCCGGCTCGGTTGTCGTCACTGAACTCAAACACTTCATCAGAGTTACTGTTGGTATTTGAATCCGTTTGCACTGACCCGTCCGCTTTGGAGGTTTTTCCAGCCAATGAAGGGTCCGGATGGGCAATTTCGATATCCCTGACAAGTTCCTCCCACTCATGGAGCGAAATGCCGAGGGACTCTGGAGGACTTAGTGGTGCACCTCCACATATGTCCGAGTTAATCAAATGTGACACAAATGTCGTACGAGAGTTCTCTACCTTCATATTACAGGTAGGACACGATATGCGGGTCTGAGCATTTACCCCACCAAGCCATCCTATTGTTCCATTGGCTGATTGGCTCTTGTCCACCTTACTGGTTGGATCTGATTCGGGGACGGCCGTGTCCGTTGCAGTTTCACCTCCAGATTTCCCGGAGATGGATTGGAGAAAAAATATGGCAATTATTGTAATAGCAGCAAACGACAAGGCTGCGATCTCGAATATCATGGGACCATGCCAGAGTTGCTTGCTAATGAACTCTTCGTGGGATATTCAAAGAATGTTACCATGGGTATCCAGCGACTGATTTACAAGCGTTCATTTAACAAATCTCTTAAGCTGTTTATATCTGGGTTTAGTTGTCCCTCTGGTTTGTAATCAGCGAGTGTTCTCAACGGGTGGAACTTGGGAGGAGGATGGTGGGTTCAATTCTCGTCTTTGGCATTACTCTTTGAGAACCCAAGCGATTACGGCGCCACGTTGATGATGAGGATGACGGAGGCCTGCAAACTCGGCTACCTCGACGGCACGGGCATCAAGGTCGTACCAAAAATCGAGGTCTTGAACAAACTTTCTGGCAACGTTGTCGGCTGTCATCTCGTCGTAGGTCTCGTCTTCCTCCTCGTAGTAAACCGCCAGTATCCCGCCTGGATGCTCAAACCCAGACTGACGTAGCTTCCGAGCGTCGGTGAGCATCGAAGACGAGGTCTCCTCCGGGAATGGAGTGAACAGGCGAGCGTAGCTCTGTGGGTCAATACTGCCGTTGTCGTAGCGAAATCGGGCCAGTTTCGCCTCAACAGGGATTCTGACATTACCGTCGTCGACGACGAGGTCGCAGCGCTGACTATTGGCAGGATAGTGCTCCTCGGAGTTGACTGAATATGTGCGCTTACCTCCGGTTTCCTCTCGAAGAGCATCGAGCTGATTTTCTTCCTCAAAGGGACCGATCCCTGCGGCCCAGCGGTCGTGGTCTAAGCGATCGTCAACGATAGGAACGGCGGCAGCGAATTCCTGAGCGAGCTGACTCAAGAGACTCACATCCGGTTTATTCATACTCAATTATCACATTCCATGGAGGAGAGTTTGCCCATTCGCGACGGTCGACCATTCCATCCCCGGTTGTGCCACCGAATTAGTATGTAGAATAGCGTCCGGTCTCGGGCTCAGATTAGCCGCGTCAGTCTTCCAGACCAAGCACCCTGCGATAGTGCGGATGGATCCAGCGAGCTTCTCATGGTGCGCGTCGTCCCACGAGGCTGCGTCGCCGAGGAAGCGCCACACAGAATCGACGTTGGCCTCGCGAATGCCGAGCTTGTCGAAGGAGTAGCCCTTCAGCGAGCGACCGGTGCTGGAGTAGTAGACGGCGCGCAATGGTGGTCATCGATGAGGCCGACTAGGTCCTTCCCGTCGCTCTCCATCCGGAGCAGCGCCTGGGTCATCCGGTCGGCGTGCTCGAAGTCGTGGTGGAGGGCGAGCTCGTCGTATAGATCGTCGTAGACCTGCTTCCGGCTGGGGCCGGCTGGTGTGGTCTCCATGGTCTGAGAGTAGGGGAGGCGTGAGAAACGGGTGAGCCATGGGCGGGGTGGAAGTGAAAGAGGACGTATCCGCTGGGTAGAATGTATCGCCACTGCCTCTTGGCGTGGTTTCGCTGAAGACACGATATTCACGGGAATATACAAGTAGTTTGCAAAATATCTCCGAAATGAATGGCTGTCACCAGTTCCGTCTCCATCGACGAATCTGAAGAGACCGTCACTATCGAGTCGCTACGCATCTCCGACCAGGAGGTCGTCGACTTCCTAGCGGACTACGACGACGGCGAGCAGGACGAAGTCGTCTCCGAGGCGCTCTCAATCGGCGTCAAAGCGATGCAGCTGATGGACACGTCTCAGGACGTGGAGTACGTCGAGCGACGCCTTGGCGACCTCGAGGATGAACTCACAGACGAAGTCGAGTCGTTTCAGGAAGAGATCGAAGAGACCGTCGGCGACGACGGGACCCTCCCGAAGACTCTCGAGGACTACCTCGGAGAGGACGGTACTCTGGAGCAGCGTATCGAGTCCGCTTTCGACGAGGACGGTCCGTTCACGCAGCGGCTGGACGAGGAACTGGGCGAAGACGGCGAGCGGTTCCAGAAAGCCCTCGACCCGGACCGCGATGGGACGCCGATGAACCGGCTGGAAAAGCATCTGATGGAGGAGATTCAGGACATCCGAGAGAAAGTCGTCGAGCAGGAGACCGAAGAGGAGCTTCGGCAGCGTACGTACCTCAAAGGCGGCGACTTCGAGGATACCGTGGAGGGCGTTCTGGAGGATATCGTGTATCAAACGCCTAACAACGTGGAGTTCACTGGTGACACCACTGGGGACATGGGCCGCGACGTCGGAGACTTTGTCGTCGGTCTCACCGAGACGGACCAAGACATCGTCGCCGAGGCGAAGACGGAGAACTACTCGACGCAGAGCATCAAGGATGAGATGGAGGAGGCGATTCAGAACCGGGACGCTGACTACGGTGTTTTCGTTACCGACACCCTCGAAAATCTCCCGCAAACGAAGACTGGGTGGTTCCACGAGTATTCCGACCAGAACACCGTCGTTGTGGCGATGAGTGAAACCGACGAAACAGAGATCGAGCCGGGGTACCTCCGAATCGCGTTCAATTGGGCTCGGATGCGGGCGATTCAGAACTACGCCGAGGTCGACGACGGCGTCGACGCCGAGATGCTACAGTCCGAGGTCTCTGAGATCGAGAGCGAAATCGACCGGTTCCAGACGATCAGGGGGCAGTGTACAGAGATCAAGAAGTCCCGCGAAAGCATCGAAGAGACGCTCAGGGAAATCGAAGAAGACGTGAAGAAACGACTCACCGAGATAGAAGCAGAGTTGGTGAAGAAGTAGTAAATATTGAAATTTCTACTGGTGAGGCCCATCCTCATCGTCGAAGGACGTCGAGGATGAATCGACATCGTCCCGAGAAACCTCTGCGGCGATTTGTTGTAGGGAGTCAGCAGGTTCGTCCGCTTCGGGATCGCGTGGGTCAGCGACCTCCAGAATCCGGTCACGGTCAGAATCAGCAATCTCCGTGAAGTTGAACCCCTCTTGGCCGCAGTAGCCCATCTCCTGCGAGAGTTGGTCGTCCTCTAGCTCCCGTTGGATCCGGTCGTAGGAGATGTTCGGCTCCAAC
>SDGW01000850.1_pt1 | contig 12679 bp, 14 predicted proteins | sample 2873831 | NCBI WGS metagenome assembly SDGW01 (sample SAMN08132700, study PRJNA421101) | hypersaline lake metagenome | isolation source: celular fraction 0.22 microns magnesium sulfate-rich crust from ephemeral... | place: Spain: Penahueca Lagoon, Toledo | collected 2011-07
GCGGCGGACGACGCGACGGCCGAGGGGAGCGCCGCCGGTCGGTCCGTCGAGGCCGTCGCTCCGGATCGCCGCGAGCCCTACGACGGGGCGCGCCGGGCCGTCGGCGAGCGACTGGCCCGAGCCCGGCGGGAGATCCCCCACGCGACCCACCACGACACCGCCGTCGTCCCCGGTCTGGTGCAGGCCCGCGAGCGCCTGCGGCCGCTGGCCGAGGAGCGCGACGTGGCCCTGACCGACATGCCGTTCCTGCTGACGGCCGTCGCTGCGGCGCTGCGGGACCACCCGATCCTCAACGCCAAGTTCGACGCCGAGGGCGAGGAGATCGTCTACGAGGGCGTCCGCAACGTCGGCGTGGCCGCGGCGACGGACGCCGACCGGACCGTCCCGGTCGTCGAGGACGTCGAGGGGAAGGGGCTGCTGGCGCTGGCCGCGGAACTCGAGGAGCTGACGGCGCGCGCCAACGAGGGGACCCTCGACGCGGCCGAGACCGAGACGGCGACGTTCACCGTGACCGACGCCGGCGACGAGCACGCCGACCCCGTCATCAGAGCGCCACAGACGGCCGTTCTGGCCGTGGGCGAACTGCGGGAGCGGCCCGTCGCGGTCAGCGGCCTCCCCGACGGCGTCGACCTCGACCGCGAGCCGGAGAGCGGCGTCGTCGCCGCGCCGACGCTCCCGCTCTCGCTGGCCGTCGACCGCCGCGTCGTCGACGCCGCCGAGGCGGCGCGGTTCCTCGACGCGCTGACGGGTTATCTCGCCGATCCGACACGACTGTTACTGGAATAACGGAGACAGATCTGGAGACACAGCCACTTTTCACGCCGCCGTCCGACGCTCCGGATATGACTGCCGAAGACGGACGGACGGAGACGGAACTGCTGATCGTGGGCGGCGGGCCGGGCGGCTACGTCGCCGCCATCCGCGCCGCCCAGCTGGGCGTCGACACGACGCTGGTCGAGAAGGACGCGTTCGGCGGGACCTGCCTCAACTACGGCTGCATCCCCTCGAAGGCGCTGATCTCCGGCGCCGACGTGGCCCACGAGGCCGGCGACGCCGAGCACATGGGCATATACGCCGACCCCGCCGTCGACCTGGCCGGGATGGTCGAGTGGAAGGACGGCATCGTCACCCGGCTGACCCGCGGCGTCGAGTCGCTCTGCAAGAGCGAGGGCGTCGACCTGATCGAGGGGACGGCGACGTTCACCGGCGAGCACGCGGCCCGGGTCGACCGCGGCGAGGGCGAGCCGGTCGAGGTCGAGTTCGAGCACGCGATCGTCGCGACCGGGAGCCGGCCGATCACGGTGCCGGGCTTCGAGTTCGACGGCGAGCGGGTCCTCTCCTCGAAGGACGCACTCGCCCTGGAGTCGGTGCCGGACCGCCTGCTGGTCGTCGGCGCGGGCTACATCGGGATGGAGCTGTCGACGGTCTACGCGAAGCTCGGGGCCGACGTGACCGTCGTCGAGATGCTCGACGAGGCGCTGCCCATCTACGAGGACGACGTGGCCCGGCTGGTCCGCAAGCGGACCGAGGATCTCGGCGTGGACTTCCGCTTCGGCGAGGCCGCCCAGGAGTGGGAGGAGACCGACGACGGCATGGTCGTCTACACGGAGGGCGAGGACGGCGAGCGGACGGCCTTCGAGGCCGACCGGACGCTGGTCGCGGTCGGCCGGCAGGCCGTCACCGACGGGGTCGGGCTCGACGCGCTGGGGTTGGAGCCGAACGAGGACGGCTTCCTCGAGACGGACGACCGGGCCCGCACCGACCTGGAGCACGTCTTCGCCGTCGGCGACGTGACCGGCGAGCCGATGCTCGCGCACGCGGCGATGGCCGAGGGGGAGGTGGCCGCCGAGGTCGTCGCCGGCGAGCCGGCGGCGCTGGACCACCAGGCGATCCCCGCCGCGGTGTTCACTGACCCCGAGGTCGCCACCGTCGGCATGACCGAGGCCGAGGCCGAGGAGGCCGGCTTCGACCCCCTCGTCGGCGAGATGCCGCTGCGGGCCAGCGGCCGGGCGATGACGCTCGACGAGCGCGACGGGTTCGTCCGCGTCGTCGCCGACGCCGAGACGGAGTTCCTGCTGGGCGCACAGGTCGTCGCGCCCGAGGCCTCCGAGCTGATCGCCGAACTGGCGCTGGCCGTCGAGATGAGCGCGACCCTCGAGGACGTGGCCGGCACGATCCACACCCACCCGACGCTCTCCGAGGCCGTCCGCGAGGCCGTCCTCGACGCGACCGGCGACGCCGTCCACACGCAGTGACCGTGACCGGGGGACGCGTGCAGTGACCGGGGCCGGTCACGTGCGGTAACGGGTGCATTCTCGTCGGGCCGCGCGCAAGCGCGCCCCACGGCGTCGCGGCCCGGATCGACCGTCGAGGTACTTCCGAATAGTTACGACTAGCCGTGACAGTGGCCTTCAGGTTGGGATCGTCTTCACGCCAGAACGATCCCACTTTGCCCGATAGAACGGCCCTAACTGCCGTTCATAGGCAAAGCTTATATTCCGAGTTCGGCGATGCCGGTGACAGAACGCGACATGGCGACCGACCATTCGGACGATCCGACGGCTGTGGGGAAGCGCGCGACGGCGGACGAACGGGAACGGGGACGGAGCACGCACTTCGACTGGCCGGCGACCCGAAAGCTGGCGTTACTCGGCGGTATCCTGTCCCTGCTCGCGGCGACGCTTCCGATGTACTGGCTCTATCCCGCGTCGACGGCGAGCGCGCTACCGGGGACCGATCCGGCGGCGGCGACGCCGACGGTCGCGACGCTGGCCGCGCTGGGCGGGGGACTGGTCGTCCTGGCAGTCGTCGTCGTCGCAGGCGCGACGCTGTACCGCCTCGAGCGAGGCCCGCTGACCCAGCGGGAGGCCCTGGCCGTCCACGTCGCCGAGGACGCCGCCACCTACATCGGGTTCGTCACCGGCGGCGTCGCGACGGCCGTCGCGGTCGCGCTGTTCGCGCTCGGTCTGGGCGGCGCCGGCGTGGTCGAGACCTACACGTCGGTGACCGGCGGCCACGATCCGTTCGCGCGATCCGCGTACGACGTGACCGTGCTGCACGCGGCCGCGCTGGGCTTCTGGGGCGCGGTCGCCGCCGTCACCGCCCGCTGGCACGTCCGGCGGCGCCAGCGGACGCCCCCGCGGCGTCGCTGATCCATCCGTAGCCCGGCAGTCGGCGCTCCCGCGTCGGCGACCGGGTATCTTTTCATCGCGACCGCAGTACCGGGAGGTATGACGACGCTCACGCTGGGGCCCGAGGGGACCTACTCCCACCGGGCCGCCCGGGCGGTGGCCGACGACGACGACATCGAGTTCCGGGAGTCGGTCACGGCTATCGTCGAGGCCGTCGCCGACGGCGAGTACGACCACGGCGTCGTGGCCGTCGAGAACAGCATCGAGGGCTCCGTCACCGAGAGCCTGGACGCCTTCGCGGACCACGAGGTCGCGGTCGTCCGGGAGATCATCACGCCGATCCGCCACGCGCTGCTGGCCCAGGGCGAGGAGTTCGAGGTCGTCGCCAGCCACGCCCAGGCGCTCGCGCAGTGTCGCTCGTACCTCGAGGAGCACTACCCCGACGCCGACCTGGAGGCGGTCGCCTCGACGGCCCGGGGCGTCGAGCGGGCCCGCGAGGACCCACGCTTCGCCGGCATCGGCCACCCCGGCAACGCGGACGAGGAACTGCGGGTGCTCGCCGAGGACATCCAGGACCAGTCCTCCAACGCGACCCGCTTCGTCGTCGTCGCGCCGCTCGAGGAGCGCTCCGAGGCCGGCTCGAAGTCCTCCTTTATCGTCTACCCCGACGTCGACTACCCCGGCCTCCTGCTGGAGCTGCTCGAACCCTTCGCCGACCGGGACATCAACCTCACCCGCGTCGAGTCCCGCCCCAGCGGGGAGCGCCTGGGCGACTACGTCTTCCACATCGACGTCGCCGCCGGCCTCTACGAGGAGCGCACGCAGGCGGCGCTGGAAGACATCGAGGACATCGCCGAGAAGGGCTGGGTCCGCCGCCTGGGCTCGTACGACTCCGAGACCGTCCTCGAGTAGCGGCGGCGTCCGCGCCCGACCTCGGTAGCCGATTCTGTCCTCGCCCGCCAGACAATATAAGACGGACCGGTGCGTAGCTGTTGGTGTCATGACGAGACCGAACCCGTTCGACGAGATAGAGCGAGCGTTCGACACGCTCGGTGAGGGCTTCGGGACGGACCTGACCGGCATCGCGGTCGACGTCGTCGACGAGGGCGACGCGTTCGTCGTCCGCGCCGACCTGCCGGGCTACGACAGCGACGACATCGACGTCACCCTCCAGAACCGGCGACTGACCGTCCAGGCGGAGCGCGAGACGGAGGCGGAGGCCGGCGACGAGACGTTCGTCACGCGCGAGCGGCGCCGCCAGAGCGCCAGCCGGACTGTCCAGCTCCCCGACCCCGTCGAACCGGACGCCACCGCCAGCTACGACCGGGGCGTGCTGACCGTCCGCCTGGAGAAGCAGGGGGGCGCCGAGGGCACCGACATCCCCGTGAACTGACGCGACGTCGCCGCCGGCCGACGATCGGGGCGATCGCTCCCGCTCACGCGGGAGGTTTTTTGTACGCAGGCGTCACTCTCCGGGTATGCGCGAGGTGGAGGTGACGAAGTTCGTGTCGGCCCGGCCCGACGAGGTCAGGCGCGCGCTCACCCCGGAGGCCCTCGTCGAGGCCGAGGGCACGTTCGCCGTCTCGGCCGTCGAGGAGACCGACGAGGGGACCGTGGTCACGGCGTCGGGGCCGGGGATGGCCGTGCCGCTCCAGTTCGAGTCCCGCGAGGACGGGCTGGCCTACACCGCCGAGGGCGAGGTCGGCCCGTTCGACCATCTCGAGACGGCCGTGACGGTGGCCCCGAAGAACGAGGGGTCGGAGGTCACCGCGCGCTCGACCGTCTCGCTGAACGCGCCGCTGCCCTTTGCCGACCGGATCGCCGCCTGGAAGCGCCGCGGCGAGCTGGAGCGCGCCGTCGAGGCGCTGGCCGACGAGGCGCTCTGACGGCGGCCAGCGGCCGGCCGCCGCGGTGCGTGTGCGAACCCCACGCACGGCCGCCACGGGATTTGTATCGGTAGCGCCGGAACTGACGACCACTATGGGACTCATCAGCACAGTCAGGGAGGCCCTAGCGTCGGGCCCGGCGGCGAAGTCACAGCCCGACGACGGGCCGGAGGGCGCGTACTGGTGCGACGACTGCGGCGTGCGGATCCGCGACGTCGACCTGGACGGCGAACCGACCTGTCCGGACTGCGGCGAGGAGATGCACTTCGAGCGCGCGTCGGGCCGGAACTGCGCCTGTTAGGGTTCTCGAACCACCGTCGTCTCGCCCTGCTCGTCCGGGAACGCGCCCGACAGCGCGTCGGCCGCGTCCCACTCCTCGTCGGTGACCAGGGCGTCGTCCAGCCGTTCCCTGAGGGCCGCCTCGTCGTAGTCGGTCCCGATGAACACCAGCTCCGTCCGGCGGTCGCCGTGCTCGTCGTGCCACTCCAGGTCCGGCCGGTTCGACCGGTAGAGGTCCCGCTCGACCTCCGGGAGGCTGGCGATCCAGGGACCCTGGCCCTCGGTCCGGATCGACGGCCCGGCGTGGCCGATCACGACGCGCGTCTCGTTGCCGGCGACCCAGGCGGTCCCCTTCGAGCGGACGACGCCCGCCGGGAGGTCCCGCAGGGCCTCGGCGAACCGCTCGGGGTGGAAGGGTCGCCGCTGGCGGTAGACGAAGGAGGTGACGCCGTACACCTCGTCGGGGTGGCTGTGACCGGCGTGGTCGTGGCCGTTGTCGGCCTCGTGGTCTGTATCCGCGTCTTCGAGCGCCCGCTTCCACCCCGGCAGGTCGCGCATGCGCTCGGCGTCGAACAGGTCGCGGTCGAACAGCCGGTCGGGGTCGACCCGCGAGAACTCCGTCCGGATCGTCTCCGCGTCCGGCCGGAGCGCGCCGACCAGCTCCTCGGCCTCGTCGAGTTCGGCGTCGCTGCAGCGGTCGGCCTTGTTCAGCAGGACGATATTGGCGAGTTCGACCTGCTCGACCAGCAGGTCCGAGAGGGGGCGGTCGCCCGCCTCGCCGCGGCGCTCGGGCTCGCCGCCCTCGCCCGCGAAGGCGTCGAGGAACTGCGGCGTGTCGAGGACGGTGACCAGCGCGTCCACCTCGTACAGCGCGGCCACGCGCGACTCCGTCGTGAACAGCCGCGCGACGGGGCCGGGCTCGGAGATGCCGGAGGCCTCGACGACGAGGTGGTCGAACTCCCGGTCGCGGGCCAACCTGACCACCGCCGTCTCCAGGTCGTCCTGCAGTTCACAGCAGATGCAGCCGTTCGAAAGCTCCGTGACGCCGCCGCTGACGTCGAGGTCCGACCCCTCCGCGACGAGTTCGGCGTCGACGTTGACCTCGCCCATGTCGTTGACGAGGACGGCGAGGTCCCGCTCGCCCGCGTTCGCGAGCAGGTGGTTCAACAGGGTCGTCTTCCCGGCGCCGAGGCTCCCCGAGAGGAGGGTGACCGGAATCGACTCGCTCATGGGCAGCCCTTTCGCGGCGGCGGACTTGAAACCGCGCCCCGCGTGCGGGCGGCGGGCACGGGCGGCGGTGCGGTCGGGCGCGCGGCGAGACCGCCTCGCTCGTGCGTCCCGCCCGGACGACCGTGACATACTTTACCAGCGGGCGACGCATACGGACCACGATGGAGCTGGCCGACCGCATCGAACGGGCCAAGCGCGCGCTGCGCGAGTGGGCCCGCGGGCTGTACCACGGGATGATCAGCCACCCCGCCTACGAGAAGATCGAGAAGGAGGCCGAGGACCTCGAGGACGCGTTCATGCTGGCGTGTTTCCCCGACGCCTTCGGCATCCCGTCGCCGGTGTCGTACTACACGGCGGAGCTGCTCCCGTTCATCGAGGACGAGTTCGAGGCCTGGGAGCGCCGGCTGTGGGACCGGGAGACGCTGATCGAACGCAAGGGCCAGCAGTACCACTTCTGATGGAGCCGTTCGTCTTCTTCGGCGGCAAGGGCGGGGTCGGCAAGACGACCGTCTCCTGTGCCTACGGGCTGAAGTGCGCCCGCGCGGGCCGGGAGACGCTGGTCGTCTCGACGGACCCGGCCCACTCCGTCTCCGACGTGTTCGACCAGCAGTTCGGCGACGACCCGGCGCCGGTCGAGGGCGTCGACGGCCTCCACGCGATGGAGATCGACCCCGACGAGGAGGTCCAGCGCCACCTGAACGGCATCCGGTCGGACCTCTCCGAGCAGGTGTCGGCGGCGATGGTCAACGAGATCAACCAGCAGCTGGAGATGGCCCACCGGACGCCCGGCGCCTACGAGTCGGCGCTGTTCGACCGCTTCGTCGACGTGATGCGCAACGCCGACCCGTACGACCGGGTCGTGTTCGACACCTCGCCGACCGGCAGTACGCTCCGCCTGCTGGGACTGCCGGAGTTCCTCGAGGGGTGGATCGAGCGGCTGATGCACAAGCGCGAGCAGAGCATCGACCTGTTCGAGAAGGCCGCCATCGGGAACAACGAGCCCCGGCGCGTGATGGACGGCGACCCCGTCCTCGCGCGCCTGCGGGAGCGCAAGGAGTTCTTCGAGTTCGCCGGCGGGGCGCTCCGGGAAGACGCCGCGTTCTTCCTCGTGCTCAATCCCGACCAGCTGTCGGTCAACGAGACCGGGCGGGCCATCGACGAGCTGCGCGAGAAGGACCTCGCGGTCCGCGGGCTAATCGCCAACAGGCTGACGCCCGAACCAGATCCGGACGAGGACGGCCGCGGCGCCCGCTACCTCAGGGACCGCGTCGAGACCGAGCGCGAGCGGCTCGGGCAGGTCCGCGAGGAGTTCGAGCCGCCGCTGGTCGCCGAGATCGAGAGCCGGACGGCGGAGGTGCGCGGCGACCTGCTCGGCGACGTCGCCGACGAGCTGGCCGTCGAGACCGACGTCGAACGCCCCTCGTTCGTCTGACCCCGCGACCGGCCCGTCCGCGGTCGGTGACGGGGACCGATCCGGCACCGTTGCCGGTGGAGCCCGGGACGCAGCCACACGGAACTGGTACGAGAGCGTTCATTTCTTCCGGAGCAGAAATATCGACAGACAATGATGATTGATAACAATCGTTAAGTTCGTCTTCGTCTCTGCTAGTAATGAGCCATGACGCAGGTGATCTGGATCGTACTGGCGGTGTTGACAACGTTCACGGTCGGGTACGTGGGATACTCGCGGTACCTGACGCAGTTCCTCGAACTCGACGACTCGAACGAGACGCCGGCGCACAAATACGAGGACGGGCAGGAGTACGTGCCGTCGAAGAAACCAGTTCTGTTGGGGCATCACTTCTCGAGTATCGCCGGCGGCGCACCGATCGTCGGTCCGATCACGGCGGGCGCCATCTGGGGCTGGCTGCCCGCGCTGGCGTGGATCGCCATCGGGAACCCGCTGATGGGGGCCGTCCACGACTTCGTCTCCCTGTCGGGCTCGCTCCGGCACGAGGGGAAGTCGATCGGGTACATCATCGGCGAGTACGTCGGCGAGAGCGGCAAGAACATGCTGCTGTGGTTCGCGTTCCTGACGATCATCCTCGTCGTCGCCGTGTTCGCGCTCGTCGTGGGCATCGTGTTCAACGCCTATCCCGAGGCCGTGACGGCGTCGTTCATCTACATCGCGCTGGCGCTGGCGTTCGGCGTGTACCTCTACCAGTTCAACGGACCGTTCATCCCGGGGACGGTGGTGTTCGTCGCCGGCGTCTTCGCAGGCGTCTGGGCCGGGATCCAGTTCCCGGTCGCGCTGTTCGAGCCGACGGCGGAGCGGACAGCCGATATCGGCGTCTACGTGCTGTTCAGCGGCGACGGGTCGTGGGTCCCCGGCGCCGGTGCGCTGGGCGGTAACACCGCGGCCTGGATCCCAGTGATCCTGGCCTACGCCGGCGTCGCGAGCGCCCTCCCGGTGTGGGTGCTCCTCCAGCCGCGCGACTACCTGTCGTCGTTCCTGCTGTACACCGGCGTCGGCGGTGCGCTGCTGGCGATCATCGTCGGCACGCTGCTCGGCACGTCCGCCGAGCCGCTGACCATCGACTCGTCGCTCGGCGTCTTCAACGGCTTCTGGGGCGTCGAGGGCGCCGGCCTCGCGCCGCTGTTCCCGCTGCTCTTTATCACCATCGCCTGCGGGACCATCAGCGGGTTCCACTCGCTGGTCTCCTCGGGCACGACCGCGAAGCAGCTCGACCAGGAGTCCGACGCCCGCCTGATCGGTTACGGCGGGATGCTCGGCGAGGGTCTGCTCGCGGCCGTCGCGCTGTCGACGCTCGCGGTGGCCGGCTTCGCCGATCCGGCCGGCGGCATCGGCGCCGCACTGCCGAACTTCGCGACCGGCGGCGGCGTCATCCTCACCAGCCTCGGTATCCCGCAGGTCTACGGCGGTCCGTTCATGGCGCTGGTGCTGGTGAGCTTCCTGCTCACCTCGACCGACACCGCCGTCCGCCTGGGTCGGTACATGATGGAGGAGATCGTCGGCCTCCAGGCCGGCGAGACCGCATCCGGGTTCGACGTCGGCGGCGGTCTCCGCTCGACGCTGGGCGAGATCGCCCGCGGACGCTACACGAACCCGCTGGTCCAGATCGTTCCGGCGTACCTGATGGTCGTCTCCGGCCAGTGGGTCGTGCTGTGGGCCCTGTTCGGCGGCGCCAACCAGCTGCTGGCCGCGCTGGCGCTACTGACCGGAACCGTCTGGCTCGCCAACTGGGACGACAACAAGCAGCTGTACTCCACCGGCGTCCCGATGGCCATCATGGTGACGATCACCGTGCTCGGCCTGTCCTGGCTGGCGTTCTACGAGAACCTCTACGTGAACGTCCTCCAGGGCGGCGCCAGCGGGGCCGGCCTCGTGTCGGCCATCGTCCAGATGCTCCTCGCGCTGGTGCTCATCGGACTGGCGCTCGCGCTGGTCAAGAAGGGCTACGACAACGTCTCGCGGGTCCGCGACCGGGCCGGCGGCGCTACGGTTGAACCGAGCGACGACTGAAACTATCCGCCGTCCGTCCTTTCTTCTGCGTCGCGCGCGACCTCGCCGAACGGCGGGGCCGCGACCGACGCCATCGCCGTCACCGAGTCCGCACCTGCGCGAACCCGGAGCCGGCGGAGGTCGATCGTCCCGCCGTCGGTCGGCGTCGCAGTCGCCGTCTCCACGGCGGCCTCGGTCCCGAGCATCGTCGCCGACCCCGTCTCGCTCCACTGCCCGACGTCCTCGACCGACAGCTCCGTCGCGAGTTCGACCTCGCAGGTCGCGGCGAGCGCCGTCACCGGATCCCGGATCACCTCCGGGTTCTCGACCACGCGGAGCGCGGGCGCGGTCACGAGACCGAACCGGCCGCCCTCGTCCTCGTAGATCCGGCGGTAGACCGTCGCGATCACGTCCTGTCGGTTGGTGATCGCCACGTCGCCGGAGAACTCCACGGTCACCGTCGGCTCGATCGTCGCCTCGGTCGCCACCGTCTCCTCGTAGCCGGCCGACTCCGGGAGGACGGCCGGCACGCTCGCCGCTCCCTCCACGGGCTCGCCCTCCTCGGGGAGGACGTTACAGCCGGCCAGCGTGCCCGTGGCGGCGACCACGAACGCCCGTCGCGTGCCTCGCATTACCACACCGCGGGTCCGTCGCGGGCAAAAACGTTCCGCGGACGTGCCCGACCCGCTCCCGACCGCGGGCGCCGGTCACCGCCAGAACCGCTTCGCGACCTTCGAGAGGAACCCCTCGTCGGGCTCCGAGACGTCCTCCCAGAGCCGGAACGCCTCGACCACGTCGGCGGCCTCCCCGGCGACGACTTCCTGCCGGCCCGGGACGACCACGCCCAGGTTCACCTCGTAGTGGCCGTAGTAGCCGAACTTCAGCAGCGTCCGCTCGCGCTGGCCGTCGACGTACTCGCGGACGTCGTCGGGGAGCTCGTCGGCGACGAGGACGAACGTGAAGTCCGTCCGGTAGTGCTCCTCGTTGCCGTCGACGCGCTCGTCGGCCAGGTCGTGACCTAGTTCGACCAGCCGCTCCAGCCCCGCGACCGTCGGCCGGTCGACCCGGCGGGCGTAGAGGTACTCCTCGGACTCGTGGTCGCCGTAGGACAGCGCCGGGTGGAAGAACTGCTTCTGGTTCAGCACCCGCATCTCGCCGTACAGGTCCCAGGTCTCACCCCGGAGGGGATGGTCCCGCTCCAGGTCGTAGTTGTACATCAGCCGGTCGCTCACCCGGTCGAGGTAGGGGTCGTCCCAGTCGGGCACGTTCTCGACGATCTCGTCGGGCAGGTCCGACTTCGGCACCGCGGCGTCGGCCGGGTCCTCCCAGTCCTCGGCGCCGTAGTCGGTCGCCGGCTCGTCGCTCTCGCTCATGAGTGCTGTCGATCACCGCCGTTCGCCGCGCGCGTGCCCCGTCCTCGCATGTCCGTTGGAAACTGCGGGGACGAAATAAGCCCGTCGGTGGTTTCGGCCCCCGCCGGGGCCATCCCACCGTGGGCGACCCGGCGGCTGGCGGAGACCGGTCTGCCTGTTCCCGCCTGCGGATGGTTTTTAGTACCGCGAGCGCGTACGTCACTAACAATGGCGAAAGACACGGAGGCCTGCGGCCGCTGTTCCATGACCGTCGTCGTCGACGCGGCCGACGACGAGGACGAGGAGGGCCGCGACCCCTTCGGGGAGGACCGGATCGAGGTCGACGAGCGCGAGATGCAGCGCGCCTCCCCTGACGCCTGGGTCTCGCGCCTCTCCGCGCGGATCGACGACGCGGTGACGCGCCTCGCCTGGGGTCGGTGACGACGGCCCGCGCCGGCAACTCCTGTCAGCCGGGTGTCGCCATCGCTTTCCCGTAGCCCGCAGTATATTAGGCTGGATCCCCGACTGACTACTGTATGGCGTCCGCACTGTTCGTCGTCAGCGAAGAAGGGTACTGGGGAGAGGAATGTATCGAGCCGCTCACGACGCTGAGCGACGCCGGCGTCGACGTCACGGTGGCCACGCCGACGGGCGACCCGCCGGTGATCGACGAGCGCTCGGTCGATCCCGACAGCGTCGGCGAGGAGACCGCCGAACGCGTCCGCGAGGTCCACGAGAGCGACGAGCGGCTCAACGACCCCGAGCCGCTCGCCGACGTCTCCGCCGAGGGCCACGACGCCGTCGTGTTCCCCGGCGGCCACGGCACCGAGTGGGACGTCAACCAGGACCACCACGCCCGGCGGCTGCTCCGGGACGCGGTCGAGGGCGACGCCCTCGCGCTGGTCGTCTGCCACGCCGTCGGCATCCTCGCCTTCACCCGCGACTCCGGCGGGGACCTGCTGGTCGAGGGCCGCGAGGTGACCGGCTTCCCCAACGAGTGGGAGGAGGGCATCGTCGACGAGCGCGACCTGATGCCCGACGGCCGCAAGCTCCCCTACTGGGTCGAGGACGAGGTGATTGCGGCCGGCGGCGACTGGGACGCCGAGCTCGACCAGGACACGTCGGTCACGGTCGACGGCAGCCTGCTCACCGCCCGCGGCCCCGAGTCCTCGGCCGCCGCGGCGCAGACGCTGCTCGAGGAACTCGGACTCGAACGCGAGGCCTGAGCACAGCGAAGAACCTCGGTAGAGCGAGCGGGAGCGACGTCAGGAGCGACACGCGAGCCGCGAGGCCTAGAGAACCGCCTCGACGGCCGCGATCGCGCCGTAACTGACAGCG
>SDGW01000851.1_pt1 | contig 12672 bp, 13 predicted proteins | sample 2873831 | NCBI WGS metagenome assembly SDGW01 (sample SAMN08132700, study PRJNA421101) | hypersaline lake metagenome | isolation source: celular fraction 0.22 microns magnesium sulfate-rich crust from ephemeral... | place: Spain: Penahueca Lagoon, Toledo | collected 2011-07
GTCGAGCCTCCTGAGTCGTGGGGGCAAGACGATTGGGATGACGCTCTTGAGAAACTTGATAATCTTAGCATGGCGTCGGATACGGTACTTCCTCCTGGAAGTAGTCTGTCCGTTGCTGAAGGTGTTAGTGAGTTTGACCCTACTTCGACGTACGAGGTTTTGGTTAAATCCATCTGTGCTGGCACTGTCTTCACGAAAAGTGTTCTTCAAGGCACACAGTCTGGCACAGTTAGTGGCTCTGAGACAGACGTGAAAGGTTATTTCAACGGTGTGAACAATATTCGCCATCAACGCACTGAGTCGAAGTTCCGTGAGGCAGTACAACTTGTTTCGAAATACGACCAAGAGACTGTGCCTCGCGTAGCAGACGTTACAGGCTTCGACATCAACTGGGGGCCATTGTTCAAACCAAGCGACATTGAGCAGGCGGAAGGCATGGTGTCTTTTGTAACTGCCGTTACAAATGGCATCAAGAATTATATTCTCACCCCAGAGCAAGCCCAAGGCATCCTTCAGGAAGGATGGGCGCGCTTCGACACCGATGTTGATCTCGAAGAGTTGGACGAAGACGACTACGACATGCTCGACCGCATCAACATGAACGAAGCGGGACAAGGCCGAATGGACAACGAAGAGGGTGAGATGCCTCGACAGAACCCCCAGATGAAGAATGGTGGGGGACAGCCTGAAGGACAGACCCGTGAGTCGTCACAGCCTGACCGCTCTACCACGGACAGCCTTGACGAGTTGAGCGATGAAGAACTACTTGCTGAACTGCAACGACGACAGGAGTAATGTATGCAGGATAGACATTTTTTCACAGATACTTCTACGGCTACGTTAGAGTATGCTGGCGATGGCGACATAACGGTTGACGGGTTCGACCCATCGAATGCTGAAACAGTCACACTGGATACACCGTGGTCGGAGTTTTTCGATACATCGGAGTTTGTCCAGTTTAACGCGACGGTTGCACAACCTATCGTCCAACCCTACGTCTATAATGGGCGTCTCGTCAAATTCAAGAAAGACGAACAAGAGTTAAAACAGGCGCAACCCCAGATTGATAATCTGCCGTGGACGATGGGACATCCCGAGAACAATCGGGTGACAACGGCAGACGAAATCCGAGGGTTCTGGAGTGACCCGCGATGGAATGATGGACAGCAAGCAACGGTGAACATTCCTGCGAATGACACTGAAGCCATTCGGTTCGCTGTCGAGAACGATGAAGTGAGTGTTGGCTTCAACGGCGACATCGAGTGGATGGAAGACGACGATGTTGGTCATGACGGCGTGCAACGTAGCATGGCCTACGACCACATTGCGAGCGTTGAGAATGGCCGTTGTCCGCCCGAGAAGGGTTGTGGCCTTCACGCTGATGGCGTGGATTCTGACGGCACTCACGGTCATATGACGGATGGGTTCGTAGCAACCGTTCAAACACAGGAAACTGACGAACCCGACGATTCCGACGATTGGAGTGTCGGGGATTGGGTGACGTTCACGACGAACGGCGAACGTCACCACGGTCGGCTTTCCTATGTAGATTCGGAGCGTGCTTTGGTGAAGAAATATGACACGGATGAAGAAACTCTGTCCGACGACGCTACCACCGTTGCCACCGCCTCACTAAAAAACTGGGTTGGCCCATACGCCGACTCGTGTCCTGGCGATACGTGTACTTGCGGCTGTCATTTACATACAGATACAGAAACAACCATGACGAACCTCGAAGAACTACTGGCTGATAACGACATTACTGCTGAACAGGTCCTCGACCACTTCGCGGATTCGCGCGGCGAATCCGCCGCAGAGTCGGCTTTTGCCGACGCATTCGATATCGAGCAGAAACAAGACCCCACTGAATTCTATGACGGGGAACCCGACGAAGAAGACCTTGCCGACGATTTCGACGCTGTTGAAACCCTCGTAGATGAGCGAGACCTCCTCAAAGACGAGAAGGAATCGCTCGAAGCAGAAGTTGAAGATCTTAATGATTCTCTTTCCAAGTATCAACGGGGTGAGTACGAGGAGAAGGTTGACACTCTCACCGATATGACCGACAAGTGGTCTGAAGATGAATTGATGGAGAAGTTCGACGAAGACGAATGGACTGCTGACGACGTTGACGAGAAGATCGAACTTGTTGAAGATATTAAAGGCGACACGACTACTGTCGGTGATTCCAAGGACGAAGAGGGTTCTGAGGAAGATACAATCACTGACAGTGGTTTGGAGACGACGAGTAGTGGGAAAGTCGATCTTCGCTCTGCAACTAAGTAATTAGGAGGTATCATATATGAGTCTACAATATGTTGATAAGCGAACCAGTTCGCTAACTAAGTCTGCTGTTGATAGCAGTCAGGTGCTTACCGAGGGTGAACTTGTTGTTCAAAATAGTGATAATACTATTTCTCGCCTCGACCCTGCAACTGACACACTGCCAAACGGCATTATCGTCCATGATCCTCGTGGTGACTCTATCGTTGAACACGACGAGGATTATGTCGCGTATGAAGACCTATGGAAGTATGATGGGTCGGAAGGTGATGAAGCCTACTGGCAACCTCTTGGCGACGTAGACCGCATTATGCCCCGTTCCATCACTGACACGACAGACTCGAACGGCAACACGCCACCCGAACCGTCGTTCGGTAAAGGGAACACTCTCGGCATCATGATTGGCCCGTCTGGTGAGACCCGTGTTGTCCCTTCGGGATACACGTATGACGTGGATGATGACGGAACTGTTGAAACATTCAGTGAAAGTGGAGATGGTGATTTCATTGCTATTGGCAGAATGCATCAGTATCCGCAAGAACTCCGCATCACCGACGCATACGACGAACGTGTGAACATCCGTCTTGACTCGGATGTTTTCTCGCCTTGAACGATAGCGTAGTTTTCCAGTAACTTTCCGATTTTCCGTAGTGATATATTATGCCTGTTAGCACGCAACAGAAGCAAGAGGAACAGAAACTCGCAATGCCCCGAGACGACCACGAAATGTGGACTCGGGAAGACTTCGACCAGAAGCGCCTTCGATATGAATTCGCAGGCGTTCAAGACATCGCCATCGACCAAGACGAAATCAAGACTGAAGACATCGAAGTCCTTGACCCGCGAACGCTTGAGATGCCCGTTGGCCCCTCGGGAGCATTCGACGACCTTGGGTTCAGCGGTGGTCTCGAAGAAATCGTCGTGGACGGCCAAGAATGGGAGACGTGGGTGTACAACCACGGGTTCACGTGGCATCCCGACATGGACGACGTGGAGTCTGTTGGCCGTCAGCAGCGACACGCAGAAGAGATGTTCCATTATCTCGGGGACCTAAACTTCTTCCTCGGCATCGACGCCGACAACGACGGCACTGTTGAGTACCCGTCGATGTTCCAGTGGATTCGCAGCAACATCGACTCGTCCCGTGTCTTCGACTGTGAAGACTACGATGGAGACGCTGAAGGATCTCAAAGCACTGACTACTCTGACGTACCTGAAGACCTGCTTCGCGGTGAAGCGATGCAGGCATGTGCTGAAGACTTCGGCGGGTCGGTCCTCGACATGAACAACGGATGGGACTTGATGGTTGGTGCCCCTACCGCAATCAATCAATTCCAAGGGTTCTCGGTTGGCGCAACCCAGAGCCAGCAGCGCGGTCCGACGTTCTGGGAGCGTCTTCAGGACGCCGACACTGTTCAGGATGCATTCAATCTTCCCTACAAGCTCCAGCCTGACTACATTCCTCGTTCCGCTCGTGATGAACTGCCTGACGTGATGCGGTACGATCTTGTGGACCAGAATACTGCTGTCAACCCGACTGGTCAGGCGGAGATTGGGTATGATGAAGTCTTCCTCATTCCTGACATGGATGTCTTCATGAACGAGTATGTGGACCTTCGAGAGTCCGCAAGCCCGAAACATTATGGTCCGAACAAGCAACGTGGTGGTGAACGTGCCCACGACTACAAGTGGCGGTACGGTCACAAGTGGGACCCGAAGGGTGAGTACCCTGACGCGACTGACATTGTGCATCTGAAAAACGTTAGTGAACTGTTTGGTAAGAACAACTGATAGGTGGCACGGATGTCCGTGTCATCTCTTCTTAACGTCGGTGGTGCTACTCTCGCCACACTGATTATTGTTTATGAGTTGTATGCTCCGAAAGTGCTTGGGCGAGACACGATGCTGTCGCCGATTATTCACGATGTCCCCGAACAAGTAGATTCCCTTGCCGAAGAACAATCCGAACTCCGTGAAGACGTAAACAACGTTGAAAACCAACTCAATAACGTTCAAGACCAACAAGGGAAACTCACTGACGTAACAGTTGCTCAATCCCATATGCTGAATGGGTACGAAGGAGACATGGACGTCCACCGTGTTGAAGACAGACTGTTGGAGGACGAAGAAAGCCCAAGGGGCTATCTCGAAGATGATGTAGAGGAACACGACGATGACGAATAATGCACCGTGGGATATTACCGACGACGAGGAGTTGAAATCTGCTGTTCGTGATGAAACTCAGTATACCGAAAAACAACTTCCCACAGATAACTCTGATGGACCAGATTTAAACGGCCTTGTCGATAGCGCCAAACGAGTGTTAGCGTTGAAAGCAGGTGTCACATCGTTCTATAATGACCGTGGGGTTTCCGTTGCCCTCCTCGGTGTTACTTGCGCGAAAGCAAAAGGCGCAGTCGAGAACAGCCCTGTGCAAGTAAAGAATGTTGCAGGGGATGATGTGACGTTCCGAGTGAGTGACGGTGGGAGTCTACAGTTAGCCGAATACGAGGAGATGACCCGTCTCGGACTGTCGGAATCACAGACGGCAGATGATGGGCCGACAAGCCTCGGTATGACACGCACATTCCTCTCAGATTCGTCTTCACGGTGATAGCCTATGGATGCACTGTCGTACATCCAGAGCGATATAGAAGAGCAGTCTGTGGCGTGTGACGTACTTCGTGATGACGGTGGTGGCTACAATGGGGGTAACTACTCGAAAGTAGACACCATTGATGTCGCCATACATTCACCGTCCTCGTCAAGTGAGGTTGTCGTGGAGGGGAGTGGTGAAGAAACCTCACTCACAGGAAAGGTTGTCCCTGACTATGACTCGAATGGAAATCTACTCTCTCACGTACAAGTGAACGACCGTCTTCGCCCACAAGAACACTCTGGAAAACTCTACGAAGTACGTGTCAAAGACGGGGTTCCGAACGAATTAAACCCCGACATTTGGCGTCTCGGATTGGAACACGCCAATTCTTCTAACTAAATGCTATGTCTGATGTCGCCGAACGTGGTTCGGCTCGTAGCACATTCTTCAGTAAACAATGAGCGACTTCGGTGACATGGCAAAACGGGTGGGGCGTCTCTCCGACAAGCTCGAAGAAGAACACGAACGAGCAACGAAAGAGTCGATGGGGACGATACAGACTGAAGTCCAGAACGAGATACGTGCAAACGATTCTGTTGCACGGCAAGTTCTCGTCAGTGATGTCCGTGAGAACCGATACACGTCCTCGAAGATGGTTGCTCGCTCTGTGAACGTTCCTGAATGGGCGAAATATCTCGAACATGGGACTGGACCGAAAGCCCGTGAAGACACACAACCTGACCACGAACAGTACAAAGCCCCTGACCCACTGCCACCATTCGACCCGATACTGACGTGGGTGATTGCGAAAAACCTCACCTCAGAAGAATACGACTCGAAAACGGCGCTTGCAGAAGCCATCATGCAGTCCATCGGGGAAGAGGGGACATATCCCCATCCGTTCCTTCGGCCTGTTTGGTATGGTGCTCGCGGCTATCAGAACGTGGTTCAAGCAAATAAGAATGCGATGACGAGAGCGTTACGTCGAATGTAAATTCTTACAGGAAGTATAATATATGCGTGAATCAGATGTTATCAACTGGCTGTTCGACGAAACCAGTACTTTCCTCTCCAACTCATCACTGGTGAGTGTTTCTGCCCCATCCGACCACGTGGATGAAGCACAGACGCATAACGGACAAATCTATCCGTTCATCGGCGTGCGTCAGATAGCCAGTAACCCTGACACCGCAGGGATTGGCAACGACACACTCAAAGTAGACTCCTTCTCCTATGGCACAGACGGTGTTCTTCAATCCATCACGTATCGGAAAGACGTTACCCTCCGAGCTGAGTTGGTCCCAACAGTTGATGAAAATCCGAAACTCCGTGATGATCTCAGTGAAGACATTAGCGATCATTTCTCACTTATCGCTGAAAAACTGAACACGGTCAAAGACACCACGCCCGATGATATGGAGGATGTTTCTGTTGATGAATCCACTACTGAAGGTCGTTCGGACGATTTCGTGATGGCTGACGGTATACCTGTTGAAATTGAGTATTCACGGTATCTTGTTGATAACGATCCGCCTGTGGCTGATACCGTGAACCTCGATATTAATGTTGGAGACTCGGTGTCTGCTGACGCATTCGATGAAACATTCTGACAACATTTTCGCTGTACAGTAGCAAATTAATACACCTTCACTACATACATGGATAAAACATATAACGCACTTGAAGGCGACTTGACCATTAGCGGGTCGGGTCTTGCCACACGAACTGGCGCAACGAACGCTGTCGCAATCGTCGGGGGATACGATAACGATAATGCTTCTGACGATGTAACGGCAGGCGAATCAACGCTTATTGACGATCCAACTGGCGCAGACCAGACGTTCGGTGTTTCCGAAATCTCTCGGAACGCACCCGTCGTGTCTGCAAACGGTGTTGGGACCATCTATGGCATCCCTGTCCCTGAAACGTCTGAAACGGAGTCGTTCACAGCAACACAGTCGATGTCGCTGTCGAACACTCCCATCTTCGACCCAACCGTCCACCCCGACCACTCAATTACAGTCACGAACACATCCTCGGACACCGACTTGGATACAAACATCGTCTATAGTGAGACGGTTTCAACACCCAGTGAGGAAGATACAGCAAACATCAATCCGATAACTGGAACTATCGAAACAGATTCGTCCAGCGATTATGACGTATCTTACACGTACGGTGATTATCAGTCTGCTATCAGCACAGCCGTTGATCTGGATGTTCGGGGTGTCATCACGCTCACCGAATCACCTTCCGTGAAAGGGACTCTGAAAACAGAGTTGTCTAATGTCGCTCAAGACTTTGACTTCAAACGTGGGTTTGTTGGCGCTCGACCGAACATCGACAGTTCTTCGATAGGGTCATATACTCCCGACGAGCAAGACTGGCGGATTGTCGAAGTTGCCCCTGCCCGTGCAACTGGTGCAGACGGCGCTGTCCGCACTGCCTCGGCAGTGGGAGGGTTCATGTCTGCCCAACCCATCGGGCCAGACGGAAGCGGCCTGTACGACACTGTAAGCGCCCTCACGTCTCTCAACAAAGAGTACCGTCCAAGTGAAGTGAAAGGCTTCGAGGGGGTCACAGCCCTCACCCGTAACGGTGTCGTTGGTAACGCTGTTACGACAAGCTCCACTGAACAATTCAAAAATATTTACGCGACTGAGATTATTGATGCGCTTGCCCTCAACTTGTTTGAGTCTGCGAGAGATTACGCGGGTGGGCCACAAGACCCTGGAGAGTTAGAGACAGAATTAGAAATTGTCTGTCAGAACAACAGTCGTGGCAACCCGCCACTTCTCGGATTTGGTGATGGGCGTTCTGAGGAACCGTACGATGTTAATACCACGCTTGGTAGCGACACCAGTGTTGCGAACGCTGGCATAGCCATCGTCCCCTATCCGATTGCCGAACAAGTCAATCTCTCCATGACCGTTTCAGATGGATTCGTTCAATTCGACGGAGCGACTGCGTAAATAGAATATATTTTGAGGTGAGAATCTATGAGTCATACTAACGAGATCGACCTTGTAGTGAAGTATGCAGGAAAGAAAGGTGGGGGGAACGGACAACTAATTATTGACGATGTGGAACTTGAGGAAAGCCGTGATAATCGTAACCGTCACGGTATTGGAAACGGCGAAACGCAAGTGATTGAGAAAGGTAATAAAACTGCCACATTCTCTACCACGGCGTTCATGAACAGCGCGTCTGCAAAAGCCTTGAAAAATATTGACAGTGGAAAGGCTGAAACACAATCCATCTACATCCGAGACGACGACGTATTCAAGGGGAAAGCAGGGGGAATGGTGTTCAACAAACTAAAGGTCTCCTCGTCTGACGGCGGGGAGACCACCGTCCAGATCGACGCTGACGTACTTGGCATCAACTGGTCCACACAATCCGACGACTAACACACTCCATAACAGTATAGTCTCGAAAAACTATCATCAGGCACATCCATAACTTTCCATACAACAATGAGTACTACTAACGACCTTAACGGCGATTTCCTTAAAGCAGACGAAAAGATAGAAGAAGGCACTGACTGGCAGGACACACTCAAAATTCCTATCGCAGGGGAAAAACTGGAATTTGGATTCACTCTTCTCGACGAAACAGTAAACCAGCGTGTGCAATCCACACTCCCCCTTGACGAGTTTAGAGACTATCGCAAGGGAGGAATGAGTGACGAACAGAAACGCTTGATGGAACTACAGCGGAAAGACGAACTCTCTGACGAAGAGCGAGAGGAACTAATCGAGTTGTCTGAAGAAGTCAACCCCGAAGAAGAAGGCCGTGACAAACTCGATGACGAGGCTGATGACGAACTGATGGATGCAGGAGTACACGCCATCGAACCTACCGAGGGAGACGTTCAGGACGCAATGTCGTTATCTCCTGACCGCCAAGAAGAGATGTTCGGACGCATCATCGAAGGGGGGAAAGAAGAATTCCGTGACGCAATGCGTGACTATATGCGTGAACGTATTCAAGAACAACCGTTCCCAATCAAGTTCATGATTGGGCAGCGAGCGTTCATGGAAACCATCTCTGTTCAGGGAAACGGGTTCCAGAGTCAGTAGATCTCACTGAACATAAGTCAGTCCTCCACGCTTACGTCAAATCCAGTCTTGGCCGTCGCCGATGGTTCCTTCATAAACGTGGCGGGACACCACTGGCTGACAGCCACCAAGGAATGAGTCATCTCCAAATTCAATTCCTTACTCTCGCTCAAAACGAATACGGACAAGACAAATCGAATCTCCCCCGTGAAGCCAAACGACACCTATAATTTCACATCCTATTTTTAAACCTGAACCTCTGCGAACAATCTTTGCATCATTCAGTATTCTTATATTATAACAATGTCTGAACAAGAACGATTAAACCTTGTTAGCGCCGTCGAAGACGAATTCTCCGAACCGCTTGAACGGTTGGAGAACAGTCTTGACTCTGTAGACGACGAAATACGGCAAACTGGGGGTGGAACAGACAAGATACAAATTGATACCGAAGTTACTGGTGTCAGTCAAGCCATCGGGGAACTACAAGCACTTGACAGCGCCATCTCCGCCATCAACGACGACATCACTCTCTCCGTAGACACCGACTTCGACAACGTTCTCGATGACGATGTTCGCGTAAACAGTGGTGGACGTGGATCTCAATTTATCAACGAGGAGACTGGACAGTTCACATCCGCTAACAACGCACTTGACCGACAGTTTAGCGACATCTCGAACGCCATCGAAGACGAACTATCTGCAACAAGTGATGTCTCAATTGACGCAGGACACGTTGATGTAGACGCTGCAAGCACCACAGGGACACAAACACCCGCAATGCCTGACGGTGATAGTGAACCTGCGATGGCAACAAGCGGTGGGACAACATCAGACCTTTTCACTGGTGACAACGCCGACCTATGGCGTGACACCCTCGAACCGTTCTTCGACGAAGAGGAATTCGCACGCCGTGGAGGTGAAGTTACCAGAGCCGAAGACCTCCTCGACCGAGACATCTCCGAACTGGTTGAATTAGATGAAGCTACCAGACGCGCATTCGACAGCAACTCGAATATTGATTTCAGCACGTTGCAAGGTCTGACCAGTGGTCCTGATGACTTCATTAGCAGCCTCGACACCTTGGACAAAGAAGGGCTAACACTCCTCGGTGAGGATGGATTGAAGAAAGATACGAAACGCCTTACGAAAAACTTCCAACGGCTGCGCTTCACGATGGGGACGTTCCACAACATCCTCGCTGGCCTCATGCCGTTGATGGGTGTCTTCATTGGAGCAATCCCCGCCGCAGTCGTTGGACTTGGCGCTCTCGCAACTGCCGCTATCGGGGCGGCTGCCGCTCTCGGAGGGATTGGGGCGCTTGGTGCGATGGGTATCATGCTCTCCGAGACAGGGGAGTTGAATACTAAACCGATACGTGAACGACTGTCAGAAGTCTCAGATTCGTTCGTTGAAGCGTTCTCACCACTCGCACAACAATTCGCTCCAGTTGTTAATTCAGCAATAGACGAAGTGGACTCGATGATGGGGCCGCTCGCCACTGCGAGTGCTGGCCTCATGCAGTTCAGAGACGAGTTTAAGGCTACAGTCGGGTTTATCACGTCGAACCTTCCATCATTCATTGCAACTGCATTAGCGTTTTCTGACGCCGCTATGCCGCTCCTGACTGGTGTTATGGAGACAGTCAGTGGAATGAATCTGTTTGGGTATCTCGCTACTCAATTACACATAGCCCTCCCTGCGCTCGTGCGGATTGGTAGTGCATTGATGCAAATCCTTCCTGCTGTCGTGAATCTCTCCCAAGGATTTTTAGAAGTTGCTTCAGTACTCAGTTTAGTTATCGGGCGTTTCTCATGGCTACTGAACCTCTCGCCAATGTTGACAACGGTACTCGGTGGACTTCTCGGAACACTACTTGTTCTCGTCACCGCAACAACCCTCTACTCTATCGCACAACAGGGACTTATCGGAACATCACTCGGACTGGCGAAAAGTCTGTTTGTAGCAACAGGGGCGAAATTGAAGAGTGCTGCTGCATCCGCGTATGCGACAATGGCGAACTGGGGGTTATTCTACTCGATGCTCGCTGTGATCTCCGCAACTGTTGTCGGTATCGCAGTTGTCGGAGTACTTGCAGACAGATTTGGTAGCCTCGCTGGTAACGCAGCGAACGCTCGGGAAGAACTGGAGAAATTCGCTTCCGTCAACAATGGGCTTAACACCATCAGCACAGAGAACGGGTGGGGTGGTCAGTCGAATGGTAATAGAGGTAGTTCAATCTATCAAGATAACTCGACCACCGTCATCTATGCTGATGGAAAAGACAGCGCCGCACGACAACAGTATAGTTCCAGTTACGAGCAGAAACAGCACGTAGACAGTATATTTGGAGGATAACCATGTCTGTAGCAGATTTAGATAGTGAGCCACTTGCCATTGAGAACACGCTAAATAATTTGGATAATCTGAAAAAACAGATTACACCGAAGTTAGTTGAGAAAGGTGGTGGTCGTGAGTTCGACCCTATTGCCGTTACACGTCTTGGCGGAACCCTTCCGTTCGAGACAGATTCGATGCAGTTGCAGTGTGGTGAAACTATCACGGAGAACGGTGGTGATATGAATATTCGTCTGGTGATGGAATGTGTCTGTACGTATGGTGAGCTTGAAAAACTCCAACAGATGCGGTCTAATCCAGACAACATCAAACTTGTCAGTAATTCGTATACGGGGCCTGCTACGTTTGACGAGTTGAAATTCGACCGTATCCCTGATGCGAACGGTGCTGTTGTTCGAGGAGAAGGTGTGTCGAACGAACCATTGTATACAGTTCAATTGCAGTCTAAAGAAGATAGTGAAAACAACATCTTGGGTGGTGAGTGAATGGTTGAAATCAGTAATATTACTGTATCAAATGAAGGAATTACAATCACTGCATCACCAGATGTTAACTCTGCCGAACGAATTTATGCGCGTGTCGTTATAAATACAGAAAAAGGTAATTTAAAACTTCCACGTAGAGGCAATCCAATTGAAAATGGCAAAGCAACTGTTTTCCTTGACGCAAGCATAATTGGAAGTTCTGCAATAAACGATAGATGGTTTGATTTATCCGACTTTGAAAACTATACGTTTGAAATTCTAAGTTACGCGGAAGATAATAATAATGATGTTCTTGGATCTTATTTTGTAAAAAAGGAAATCTCTATTCCGCGCTACTATTTTGAAGGAAATGGTTTTGGTGCAAATAATTCCACTCCTTCACCTCACAATCCTGAAAAAACAACTGACAGTCGCGTCTTCGTTAACGATATTCGCATCCCAGTCGGTGAAATAGACTTATACGAACGGAAAGAAGGACCACTCGACATCTCACGCTATGTCGAAGCGAAATTCCCAGAAACATACAAGGGTCAAAACTACACAAACGTATTCAAAGGTACAACTCCATCCAAACAAAACTCCTATGACACAGCTCGTATAGAAATAAAAGACTCAATAACGGATAATTATCATCTCGCATTTCGCGGTCTCGTCACAGGCGTTGGTAACAGTAGTGGCCCCGAAATCGAATGGCAGTTCCGAGCTCAAGACCCAAATCCACTTCGCAACAAGATACCAGCAAGCAAAAACTTTGGGGAAACATCAACACGGGAAGTACTTCGATACGTCACTAACGAATTAGGAGACAGGCTCCCATTCAAAGTCTTCACCTCCATTGACGACAACAACACATTGCTCGAAGGCGAAGAATCCACAACCACAGCCC